>Ga0209363_1001309_pt1 | contig 11750 bp, 6 predicted proteins | sample WorMetexBAHAMAS3_FD_187385 | JGI IMG/M metagenome (GOLD analysis project Ga0209363, IMG submission 187385) | Marine gutless worms symbiont microbial communities from Max Planck institute for Marine Microbiology, Germany - Inanidrilus exumae... | ecosystem: Host-associated > Annelida > Digestive... | reverse complement strand
ACATAATGCACTGTTGTACTGTCCGGTGTGGTAATAGTGATCAGCCCGAAACTTCATCGCAGCAATCTTCTGTTCATAGTCTGCGGATGTGGATTTGTCATCCAGAAACCACTAAAGCAGTAAAATAATATATAATAGTTTCTTTGAAAATTACTCCGGTATTGAGCAACACAAATAAATTATCACCATAAATTATTCACTGCACTATTTTTCAGTATTAAATTACATAAATTACACATTATTATAGATTTAATTCTTGAAGACAAAAAACGATTTTCATTACAAAAACAATGTACTGCATGGATTCAAAACAAAGGTACATTATTCATCGTAAACCAGACTATGGTTGGTTAACCGTGACATCATGTAACAAATTGGATGATAAAAATGACTAAGAACTGCATTATGGTTAATCAAACTGTAACAACCAACACTGCTGACTTCAACATCTGAGAAGTGTCACATTCATATGGTAACCATCATTCAAGCAACATCAGATGATCAGACTCCAATTGGCAAATCACGGTTGTGGCTGACCCACCCAATTGCACTGTATGGCACTGTAATAGGTCAACTACAAGTACAGTCTAGTCAACAATAAAAAACGAAGCTTAAATGCAGAGTGAAAAATAAGGAGGCAACTTAACGTTCATCCGAAAAGAAAATGTCCACTAAACTAGCGTGGTTGCGACTGTGTGTCCTTCATTACCAATTGATAACAGTTCTTTATACTAATAGACTGCTGGTATGGCAGCTTCTGCAGTTTGTCTGTTATTTCTTCAAATAATGAATCATCATCAGGTGCAAGTCCAAGTTCCATCTTAACAGATAGCATCACATGCGAAACAACCTGCAACAATAAGTATTTCTCTCTTACATATTACATAACATTTTTCTAAGCACTTCATTTTAAAGCAGGATTACACAAAGTCAATGCAAATTGAAAGTGTAGACCTACACAATATCACGTATTTCAACCACTGTCTAAACTGAATTAGAATTACACTTAATACACTGACTACAGTTAGTTGTTATGTTCAAATGTATCTGCTTCTCAACGTACGCTATGCATTTTCGTATCGCATCATACATTAAACTCACACGGTAATGACTTCCAACTACATTTCAATTTTCAAACAAAAACAAGGAAATCGACAGTAGTTATATCTAAAACGCGATCGAAATATAAAACCAAAATTGCCAGCGAATTCGTAAATTGACTTACACTCACTTCGGTCCTTGGTCACTTCGGTCCTCGTGAAAAGCACGACAGTGGCGACTGGCGATGTTCACGTCCCGTCTGAAGTCTGAACACTGCCAATAGCAGCACCTCCTTCTCATTGGCGTGATATTCCCAGTGGTAGGTTTGCCAATTAATAGACAGATCCAGATCCAGATCGAATTAGGTCCTTTTTGAAGGATCGAAGTCACCAGGGACCGAATTCGACCAAGCACCAAATTGACTCAGTCACTTCGGTCCGACCTTAGGACCGATTTGTGTATCAACAGACCGATCTAGACGTCTATATACGAAGACATACATCGCATCACGTGGAGAAAACGGAAGCAGGTCTCAAAGGCCTCTGTAACAAGTCTGTATCTCATAAATATTAACTAAATAACACGCACAGACAGACACGCGATGATGGCTAATATCGCTAACGCCGCGCGGGTAAAAACGTAAAAATTGTTCCCAAAATTTCCAGGTTTTGTGACTTCAGGCCGCTTTAACTCTGCAATGATTACAGATCTCCGGAAATTCACGGACAAACCGACCCTCTAGGGACCTATATTACGGGATATCTAGTTTCTATTTTTACCCGGGACTGCGCTAGCGATGAGGCGGATGCGCGGGTATTAGACGTCGTCGTGTCTGTATGTCTGCATGTGTACGTCTGTCTGTCCGTCTGTCTGTCTGTGTGTATACGTCACACGCAGAGCATGTGAGCGGAGCGGAAAACGGAGCGGAGCGGGTCAAAAATAGCTGGAGCGGTGGGCGCGGGCTTTTAAAAAAGTCCCGGAGCGTGAGCGGAGCGTGGAGCGGCATGAATTACCCGCTCAAATTGCGCTCCAACCACCTTAATTTTGGGCTTCACAAATCGCAGTGACAGATGTTGATATAAAGTGCATCATGATCATAATCAGATACGTGAGGCTATTTTGGATTCGTTATGGTTACCGCTAATGTAATAGATAACGGAGTAGTGTTATTGCCGTATGCCGTTTGCCGAATGCCGATAGCCCGATACCGATAAACGGTTACTAAGGAAAATGTTGTAACCTCACGGAGCGGAGCGGCTAGAAAATTGGTTGGAGCGGAGCGTAGCGGTGAGCGGCCTTTGAAAAATGGCCGGAGCGTGCAGCGGGATACAATTGAAAGGGCTTGAGCGACGGAGCGGCAAACCGCTCCCCTCACATGCTCTGGTCACACTCACAAAACGGCTAAACGTAGGATCACACAAACAACGCCACGTGATAGCCCATGGACTCTAGTTTTCTGACGCCAAGAGTCGTTGGTGGATGGCCCCTTCCCTTGAAATTTGCTCTTAAAGTGACCAACCCCATTTCGAACACCAGTATAATTTCGATCAATATCCGCTCATAAGAGCTGGCGAAAAAGAGTTCAATTAGCACACGCTTTCCAGCTAGCCATAGATGAACCGTACGTTACCGTAAGTCCCCCGAAGGGTGGCACAAAACGCAATTTTGCTGTTTTTTTTCAGTAAAATGGAAATTCTGTCGAAAAAATGTTTGTTACAAAGTTTCTTTGTGTGAAAACTGCCAGCGGCAGAGGTGTAGCTACATCATTCCTCTATCTAACGGTCGATGTGGATTGCGGGCGACGTCCACATCTACCTAAAATTTGCGCTCAAATGATGATGATGAATTGATGATAATGATGATAGCGCGTTACGCAAAGCGCCTCTATTGCGCTACATGTCCCGGCGCGTTGTGAGAAGGAATATTTTCAGTGCTGATCGAAAAGATCCAATGCTAAGCGATGGATCACGGAGATGATCAGACAGCAGGTTCCAGACCATCGGATCTGCCACGGAGAATGCCCGACGTCTGAACCCACTACAACGATGACGTGGTACGATCAGCTGACGGCGAGTGGCAGATCGGAGACGTTGAAGACTGACCCGCTCCTTCAGAAAACGCCGATTTCGACAGGTTACGCTTAATAATAGTGCCGCAGCCGTGAGAGCTATAGCGAAAAAAAGTTTAATTATCGCTAATTGAAAGTCGACAATGCGCTTACCATGGAGCCATAGATGAACTCTGTGCGTAACGCCTAAGTCCGCCAAAGGGTGACTCAAAACGATAATTTTACATTTGGCGTTGCCTTTCATATGTTCGTTGCAGGTAATCGTAGACATTTCAAATTTGGTGTGTGGGTTGAACGTAAAAAGTACTAGCCTACAGGTGACAAACCGTTCCAGAAATGGGCATGGTCACGTCACGTGACCCATTGTAAATGTTTAGTCCCCTTAAGATATCTCTGGAACGGCTTAAGCTAGAGACTTCAAATTTAGTGTTCATGTTGACCATATAGCAAGTCCAAGCCTATGGACGACAAATTGTATCTGAAAGGAGCGTGGTCACTGTCACGTGACCTCTTTAACTTTTGGAAAATAAGCGATAATATCTCGAAAACGGTAAGCTAGCCTCATAGTTTCTATTAAATTCGAATAGGAAGTCGTATGCGCTGTATCGAATGGCTATGTTGCCGATGATCTTGGGTGACCCCTGCATAATGCATAATGCAACGCAAAATGTAGGAATTGAGATGGTTTGAGATGGTTAGGACCACCTGCTCAAACCATTTTAATTCCTACATTTTGCATTGCCTTATGCATCTTCGTAATTGGTGATCGCAAATACTCCAAATTTGATGTACAGGTTAAATGTGCAAGTCACAGCCTACGGACGACAAACCGTCCATGATAGGGGCGTGGTCAGGTCATGTAACCTATAAAAATTTTTTGGGCTCCACTCATATCACTGGGACGGCTAAACTTAAGTCGTCAGATTCTGTACACGGGTAGGCTATATCAATTCTAGCAACAGGATGACATATCACCAACAAACGGGCGTGGTTATGGTCACGTGACTGTTTTAAAAGTTTGCCGTATGTCGTGATGCAGCGCTTGGCGCGGGTTTCTCAGCGATAGCTGAGCTACTTATTACAGTTAGAATCAACTCAGTCTTTGCCCTGGCCTGTACGCTCCGTACAGGAGACATACCTACCCAAATTTTAGGCAACGTCCGATGTCCGATATTGCGTATTAAAATGTAAAACCAATAGTTCGCCGCAGTGCTGATGCTGCCTGGCGACCGACATATGGAAGAAAAGCAGACTGAATTGGAAACTAAATATATGTAACGCGGCAGATAACGCTGACTGATACTGTCACGTGATACTAGACATTGTCGAATGCACGAAGTAAACAGCTTGTGCATGTGCAAATTTCAGGGAGAATGGGGCGTCGCCCACCAACGACTGTTGGCGTCAGAAAACTAGAGTCCCTGGGTTATCACGTGGCGTTGTTTGCATGATCCTACGTTTAGCCGTTTTGATACAATACCGGCGTGTGACAAAGACAGACACACAGACAGACACACGACGACGGCTAATACCTGCGCTAGCGAGCGTCGCGTGGGTAAAAACCTAAGCAGCAACCCCAGTCACTCCACAACCGGCAGCATCATTTGGGGTTGCTGCTTAGGTTTTCTAGTTAGCCTACTCATTGATCGAGTTATTCCAACAACGAGGAATATTTATTATAACATCGGAGTACGCTAGTGTTGTTTCTAAACAACATTTGCGATAATATCGCAAAGTTATCAGCAAGTAGCATTTAACATGTTTTGTTGAAAATTTTACGTGACGATACTTTTTATAGGCTCGAAGAGCCTATATTGGAAATACTCTACGGGGATTCATTCAAAGTCTTTCCCCTGGATGCACGTTACGTACAAGAAAGGTACCTACCCAAATTATCGACAACGTCCGATGTCCGATATTGCTTATTAAAACCAATAGTACGCCGCAGTGCTGGTGCGGCCTAGCGATCGATATATTGAAAAAAGCGAACTGAATTGGAAACCGAAAGTAAGTAACACGGCAGATAACGCTGGCATCATTCAGTCGCAGGCACGTGACACTACGTATCATCGAATGCAGGAACTAAACAGCTTGTGCGTCAGTAAATAAGTAAACAGTTGTGTCACCTGTCAAGTACGCCGGTGGGAAACGCACTCTTCAAGTCTATATTACAGTGTGTCTCCAGATACATTGCAACCCGTCTAGTACTAGTATTCAGTTTCGATCGAGTGGAGCGGTTCTTTCCTGGCCGCATTCAGTTGCCCGTATTGTCCACGATTCGTTCGTTGGCCTAGCCTCGACCTTAGCTCGGCGTGCGTTCTTTCCCGTAATGTACGGTATCGGTTATCTAACACGGAATGACAACACCAGCACGATAGAATAAGTGACGTGTGTTCTATTGAGCAACAACTACAGCAAAAATAGAGCAGACAGGACACAAGATAGCACGACTGGCTACAATGTTGGGTGTCACAAATGAGATGTGCACAATATAGCTTATGATCAGTAAGCATTGTGCATATTTTTACCACGTTTTCACTGAAATGAAAAAAAAGGTTGTGGAGTTCATATTTTATAAATAACTCTGGTTCAATCCAGACTGTAAATTACTCCACAATTCACCGTTTTAAGTGTCACAAATTTCATGAAAATTCATCTACAACTTAGTAATCTCGATAACATACAAACAAACCGTGACAAAACATAGCCTGTAATTGGTTGAGGTAAATATTATCCCTATACGTGGTTTGGTGGGTATGCGTAACAACATTACTATGATACGCCACGGGTATTAACAATGCGTTTATGACATTCAAATTAACTAATAATACTACCAGCAACAGAACAAAACCAGGAAAATCGCTGAGAAACGTTGTAATCGCGTATTCGCGTTACATATTTATAGATAACTGCCTTATATATCTATATATACACACAGCAGTATGCCTCCAATTGCAGGCCTGTGTCACTTCATAATATCTTGCAACAATACTCCAACGCAATTATTCCAAACCTATAGAATTATATCAAGATTGCCACGTAAATTATGCTGTATACGCGCAAAATCAAAAATGTAGGGCTGTACCAGCTGACTACTCGCCAAATGCCTAACCAAGTATTCGAGTACTCATCTTAAACCGGAAGCTGTTTACTAAATACTAAAACAAAGACAAATTCATGTAGGAGATTTGTTTCCTTTTTGCAGATTTTACATGACATGACGACGTCACAGATATATTACAAGTAATGTCGATTGTCGATCACCGGTCTCTTCTTACGTCCATGACTTGCCACTCCACTGCGTTAAAACATCTCGACGTGAATTGGAAAATGCTTTTTAAGTTGGTACACTTGAAACCGCACGCAATGCATGCATAAATCAACGAGTGTTGAATTTTATGTTAGATAAGCTTACTGCAGGCATCGAGTGCGACGGTAATAAAAACTACTCGATTCCTTCTTGGAGTACTCGAATTACTCGAGTCAGCGGGTACTAAGACACAGCCGTACAAAAATACAGACATGCTTAATTGCACATCAGCATCAGCATCCAAATTCAATGCACGCGTTAAAATATTTCACATCGTGTTTTTCGCCACTTATCGCGTGACGTAATGCGGCAATCGATGACAAAGTTTCTGCACTCGAGTGCATAGATTATGCAAAATGGTCGCGTGTTAATAATTAACAAAATATACAACTACAGGCTGAGGTATAATTCACAAAGCTTCTTTTACGGCGTCGCTAATTTATTACAGAATCGTGACGTTGACGAACTATCACATGCAACCGAACGCCATCCCCTGTGCCCGTCATTGCAATCACGTCTCTGAGAAGATTTGCGATCATTTTCTCACAATCATCTATTCGTCCTTCAGCATGTTTTCGGGTTGGAATTTGTATGCTTTAGAGAAAGAAGCGTTCAAACATCATTCTCAGCTTACAGTTTAACTTGTTTTAAGCTATTGCGGCCGCATTTTGTCGCCTGTATACAAAAAGTCAGTCGACAGTGACTTCGATCGATTTCCTATATACCTGACAACTAAAAAGTTAAAAACGACGCTGACATAGCAAGCGTGTTCAAGTCATTTTCTGACGTAGGCCCTAATATCTATGGTTCGCTCACTTTCAGAAAGTCCCGGTGCTGAATATTGCGGGCAAGACCGATTAAATTATCGGTAAATAATTAATTAACTAGTAATAATTTATTAGTAGCCTATTATTGCCTAGTTATTCAGTACCGGTAATTACTATTACTTTAATACTTCAATAATTTAATGTCTTCTTGGTTTATTTTGTTGTTTTTTTTTCATGTAATACTTAATTTCAGTACAATGTTTCATTTTATTATTGAATTCAGTTAATTTGCCGTTTTGTTTACAGGAAACTGAAAAGTCTTGCGAGTTTCGCGTAGACTTTTTATCTACACGCCATAGAGTCCGTTAATGTCGTCGAAAATGTGAAAATGCATGAAAGCCAAAGCACAAAGACGCAAGGATATGCTGACGAGTAGCCGAAGCAACTGAAAAACCTCAAATGATAGGAACGAACGAGAACATTTCCAAGCAGCCAGAAGAGATAAGGCAGTAATCTTTCTAATGTCTGCTTCTGCGACATCAGGTGGCCACCGTCACTGCAGTCTGAACGCTGAATCCCCATTATGTACGCCTCGTCAATTAGACAGTCAGTTACCAGCCTAGAAGTCTTACTTCGATATTCAATCATCTCTTCCTCGTTCTGCTCAGAAGCACATCAACGAGTTTCAGTTATAATCAACCAGTAAATGCGCAGCTTCCAGCGCCCAAGAGAGTAGCTTCTATGTCTCCAGCTGATTAAATTTGAATTAAATACACAAAGCGTTCTTTCTATGTGTGTATGTTCTGTACGTTATTACTCATCAGGATGCTGTTCAACAAAACTTATAATACTAGAAATGCGTCAATAACTGCGTCGTATATGCTAGCATTGCCATTAAAATGCCGTAACTTAATGTTCAATATTTGGCAGTAAATTTCGTCCACGTATGAGGGATCAGTATCAGCCATAGGCACATTAATTATCATTGATTGCATACATAAACCAATTTGATGTGCTGTAAACTTTATATTTTCGGTAATGTATGTTTAAAAAACTGACGTTGTCGTGTTTTTCTCTAAAACAATATGTATTATTATTGTTCATATGTTTCAAAGTTCGTGTGACAGAACTGAAACGATTTTGTTGAATTACAGCGATTTATCAATCAATCTATCAAGCAAGCAACCGCAAAATCAGTCACTACGTCAGCTTACTGACATCACGGATCCTGTTCTGATCGATGCGGCATTTTTCTCCTGAGCCACGAGAACTTATCGGACAGACGATTATTATGAGATCTCATAAGCAAGATGTCACTGAAATCGGCAACTTTCACAAGGTAGTGTAGTAACATACCTAAGAAAACGTGGAAAATCTTTATAATATATATGTACAAAATTTGTCGTCAATCGGCTGGTGAAAGGATTTTCAAAATCGGTCTACATTTGCCGAAATTATGATCAAAAGTCTAGTGTCTCGCTTTTTATTGGGATATAGTATACAAATCAGGAAAAGATTTCTCTCTGACATTTCTGCTCTAAGTCAATAGTCACTGTTCATGTCTTAAAAGATGATGACTGTAGCGGAGTTAGAATGACCAGTCCTCGATAATCGGCCAATTTGAAACTAAAATTAAAGCTATAGCGGTCGATTTTATTACAATTTATTTATTTTACTTGTTTTATTTATTTATATATCATACTTTGTTTTTAACAGCAGAATAACAGCGGGACAACAACAGTGAAAAAACTAACACAAAAACAGCAAACATAACAATTTGACAAAAAGCACGAATATCTAAAATAACAAATGAATTTGCCGAAGTAATTTGGTATTCACACTGTGCGGCATAATGTACAGAAAGTCGCCGTGCACTTCTGCAACAACTTGCCACGGATGTGACTGTTGTCGCGACGCCAGGGGAAAATGTCCAGGGGAAGGACAGGGGGATGTCCGAGGTAATGCCCGACACTCAACGACTCAGATACAAAGACAGTGACACGTTGTATTGACCGCTGAATACTTAGACCCAGTCTCGAGTGGCTGCAATCGTTTAAATGATGCATTGTCGTAGGTGTAGTACGTACGGCGAGTACAACGTATAGAGCCGCACATATACACGTATAGACAGGTGCGATGTTTACCTGCATTATCAGCGGCGGTAGTAGCGCTATTGTCAAGCTCGTGGGTGGTAGCGCCAAGCAGAGCTACAATAATGCCTGCCTGTGAATTCATTCCGACTGCTGTCACCACCATCTTTCCGCTGCCTTCCATCACATGAGTACCTAATCATACCCAACGTATTCGATCGTCAATACATCGATGTCCTTATAATAAGTATAACAACAACAACAACAATCTCAGCTATCGCAGAGGGATCGAGCGACGAGCTGTGAGTTAAAAGATTGTCAATTGCTGTACGAAAAATCACATTTGAAAAAGTTTGCAATAGGTGAATGACCTCGAAGGTTACTCAAAATCATCGGTAGTTCCAATAACCGATAGGCCATATATTACTCCCTAATAGTGATCTGTAGTAATTACGTGTTTATCTTGCACCGTTGTGTACGTGACTGTCTGACCTTGAAAGTCCTTCAGTTTCGACAATACAGTACAATACAAAACGAATTTATAACACGCCGATTATGCCAAGCAAAGAACCGGAATTAGATGCGCGAGAGGCGACTGTTACTGGGAGTGATCAGCATACGCGCTGGAGAAAGGTTTGCGTTTATGGTTACGTTTTAAACAATTCACACAAGTTGCAGCACGACAGTTAAGAGGCAGATCATTCCAGATCTTTGGCGCACTAACAGAAAATGCTTCGTCAGCCATGACGAGGGACGTGTAAAGATGGCTAAGCAGCTGTTTGTCCGACAATCTCAGTAAACGAGATGGTGCATAGTCACTGATGAGAGATGCCAGATACGATGGACTTCCACTCTGCGTCGCCTTGTAAGTCAAAACTGCGAGCTTGTAGTCAGTTGAAAATACAGGCCACGTGCATCTCTAATTCACGTGTAAACAATTCGTAGTTAATAATGCTATATGATCCGAGGTATGCCACATTTCCTGAGATAAAGTTACACACCGCCAAAGTGACCTTCAGGGCCAATTAAGGTCATTGGCATTGCTGCCTTTCAAAAGGCCGAGTACGATTTCCTGCGAGACTTCAAACTTGATAGATAGCTTGTACGTAGCAAGTACTGGCCCACGGATGACAAACCACCCCTCAAAGCGAAATTTGGCGAGAAAAATGTCCGTTTCCCATTACCGTCTCGGTTTATCCCAAAGCAAAGGTCAAAACAAAAATCGCGAGGTCAACAAATGCACTAACCATGCCGATGTGCAGCACATGCACGTCAAACGTGGTGAACATGGCAAAATCAAACAGAACAACACGATGATTACCTCCCGGAAGTCAAATTATCCAAATTGCATGTATGTCCGTCATTTGACCTGCATCATTTTTCTTTTTTTCCGGCGGTGTTTCTAAAGGTTGCCGCCGCTCGGGATGAGATCTAACGCTGTTCGGCTGGTTGCTTGACTGACAGCCAATACATGTACGTCCGGCATTTAGCGTCGACTGGCAACTGTATTAGATGTCAAGCCACGTACATACAGTCACGCCAATGACAGCGCCTGCTGATCATTGTGGTCACCCATTCTACCTTGTGACCATTAAGCTTTGCCTCTGAGCTTTCCTATTTTTACGCTGGCCGCTTCTAGCGAAAAGCGTAATGTAACGGCATCCGTTCGTCTGTTCGTCTGTCTCGTCGACATACTTATCGTGACTCACCAGGCGGCATGCGACGAGGCCAGCATACATTTCGGCACGACAATAAAGAGAACCGACATACTTGTTCCATTAGAACTCTAATCGCGGTAACGATCAGGGAATTGTTGTAGATGTTTCTCGCACTTGTGCTACTTTATAACGCCAGTCGTATTTTCTGGAAGAATCCGTCCTCATTTGTATATGGGTTAAAATTTCCGGGTGACCTTCACGTTAGAACGCGTCCCAGCATCTCTCTGTAGTTTGCAATGTCTTTTAATCTCGCGAGATCACGCGCGACTTTATTCTTTCATTTGCGTCTGTCTAATTTCCGTCTCTTTTGCGGCTGTGTAAATTAAACACATTAATTTAGTGCCGTATATTGCAAGCAAATCACAGCACAAAGGCGCGTGTGTGCGATCGACGTGTAAAATGCGAAAGTAAAATGGCCAAAGTCCAATCTAAGACCGGTGATCATAAATTCACTACACCAACATACCACACAATCATCTAACGTTGAATTACATCAGAGGCGTATGCAAAATGTCTCTGAATCGCTGCGTTTTCTGAACTTATCAATCACTTCGTGCTTGTTTGTACGTGTATGTTCATGTCGTAAGATTTACTAGAGACATATTTCAGAGAATCGCCATCAACGATAATGCACGTTGTTCGTTCGGTTTCTAAACAATTATTTCTTCACACAGAATTTAATTACGAAATTGAAAGAACAAGTGTGTCGGTCCTCCTAATTGTCGGGCCGAAATGTACGTTCACCGCGTCGTACGC
>Ga0209363_1001308_pt1 | contig 11750 bp, 9 predicted proteins | sample WorMetexBAHAMAS3_FD_187385 | JGI IMG/M metagenome (GOLD analysis project Ga0209363, IMG submission 187385) | Marine gutless worms symbiont microbial communities from Max Planck institute for Marine Microbiology, Germany - Inanidrilus exumae... | ecosystem: Host-associated > Annelida > Digestive... | reverse complement strand
CCTTTATCTACGAATGGGATCAGCCATCATGTCCTTACTGGACTGCCAACCGCAGAGCATCACCACACCTTGACCGGTACTCATTTTCCGACCACCCGAGGGTAGGAGGCTGAGTTGGCTTTTGGCTATATGCTAGTGCGGTATATGCTATGGCCCTATGGTCGCCTGTTCGTGTCATAAGTCGGTGTTCTATCGAAACGGCTGAATGGATCCAACTGTTTCTTGGCACATAGGCCTATATGCTATGTTACCCTCGGTTTATGCCACATTGTGTTATAAGGGAATTCGATATCTCCAGAAATAAGAGTAACAAGAGTACGTACCTCTACGATTTGGTCTAAAACTCTGAACTTTTTAGAATTAAATTGACTTTATTCTAGAAAGGGGATTCGAATGAGCTCACCGCCTTTTCCCCGTATTTAACTCCGTCATAGACACACACACGCGATCACCGGTAAACAATACAACACACGAATATGGCATGCATTTTCTGTAAGCTGGTTTCCGGGTTTTCCGCCACTCTAACAAGCTATTAACTTCAAGGATGACAGGATTTTCTGCCGCACTAGATTTTGCCGTAGAAGACCGAGGACCATAAATGCATAATGTGCAGGTGTCTGTATATTATCTTCTGCCTCTAGAAAATGTTATCTTCAGTGTGGCCCACAGTGACATTCAGACGGTTGCAAGGCTGTCTTCAGTGTGGGCAATCGCAATGGAGTAGGCACGACATGTTGGTGTGGTATATATACAGCTGTACACTGGCATTTAGACAGTGATGAGGTTAATTTCACTATTTATCATTAACTGATTCACATTAGCGCTAGTAGGGGGTTAGGGTCATTTTGAGTTAGAGTTTGGGTTACGGTTTGGGTTAAGGTTAGAGCTGAGATTGCGCATTGCATAGTCTCCCGGCAATAACTGAGCTTCTTGTTTCCGAAAACTGACTGATTGACTCATATGTATAGCTGTGGTTGTGTTGTGTCTTTGTTGTCACGGAAGATTTAAATGTTGACTCAGTGGTTGAATAATAACCTAATGACTTACTGTCTGTTTTATAGATTATGAAACGAACTGTACCATAACATTGCTGCATATAATATAACGAATAATCTTACAGAGGCGTGACGCCTTTTGTCTGCGACAGCTGAGACCTGTCGAGACCTGTCGAGATTCGTTCACGGCAGACTCAGCAGTAAATTAGTACTTAAGTAATAACTACAGAACGTCAAACGCATCGCTATACTACCTTGGTGATTTATCGTATAGTCAAAATACGTGTTTAGGATGTCGCTAGTTTTCTGAGATTAATGTATCACAAACTGATGTGACGATACAGGACGTGTAAGTGAACAAAGATTATTTTATTCCAGATCTACATTCACTCAAAAAAGCTAACTTTCGGTACAATACAAAACACTAGGCTAACGTCGTGGTTTGCATTGTCCTTTGGCCTCGAGGCCAAAGTTTTGGCCTTACCGGGCCTCGATACCAAAATTTTGATCTCGGCCTCGTAACACTGACCTCAGCTAAGGACACCTGACCTCTGCTTCGATGCTAAAACTTTGGCCTCTGCTCGGCCTCGAGGTCAAACGTTTGGCCTCGACCTCGGCCTCGGGGTTGAAGGCGGAAGCCGTGGACAGAACGTCGAGGCCGAGGACAATGCCTCGAGGCCGAGGCCGAGGAATACTGGCATGGACTTCGGCCTCTGGATCGAGGCCTCTATGCCGTGGCTAAGGCCAAAAGTTTATTTACATTACTGTTAATACTTAACAGTAATTAATATCGTATGCGTTTGCTATTGTCTGAAATGATCATCTATATACAGCAGTAGGTGTGGTCGATCGCCGTGAGCTAAACATGTCGCCCAATGGAAAATAAGCAGAGTTTACTAGTATTTACTATAGCTCTGCTTTGCACCGTAGGTGCCCGAATATAAAACATTAAATGACTTACACGCCCTGTGGCGATATGACAGAGACCACTGACAAAAAATTACATCACGGCCTATGTAATCCTCTTGAGCTGAATCACGCTGTGTGTGCAGCGAGTACGTCTCGTGACAAACTTGCGAAGATGGCGTCAGCAGTGTCAGATGCCGACTACGTGTGCACGCTGAATGAGAAATCGGCGAAGAAAGCCAAAGACGAGTTGAAAGAAGACCCAAAGAATCGACTGGGCGCAGTGGAGAAATTCCGCGAATTGGTGTTACAACAGCCGCACATCAAGTGTCCGACGGGTGTGTGGTATTCAGCCTATACATGGTGTATAGGTTGAATAATAAATACATGAGGTTTTATGTTCGTATGTAGGCCTAATGTAACGCAATTATACACCGTTACGGCGTAATCCATAATAATGTGGCAATCCATATTGTTTGTGTACATGGTTTATAAACATAACAACATCTTATATTGTATTTGATAACTACATAGAAACTTGTGGCTGACGTTTGTAGTGAATGAGGTTTGTGGAAGTTTAAATCTTTAGTGAAAAAGAATGTAACGAGGTAACGTGCATGTGACAGTTGGGCAGCTTTTCGTACTAACGACAGTACTACGTGCTATGGGACATCGCGCGGTTTCTCTGTAATAAGTGAGCTCTTTGTAAAGTTTGTAAATACTAAATACCACTGTTTCTGGTCGTTGGCAGATATATCGTTCTTGCTGACTTTCCTGAGAGTCCGTTATTTCAGTCAACTCGAGGCGCGAAAGCTGCTCGACAATTTCATGACAAGACGGTCCAAGTTTCCGCAGTGGTTTAAAAATCTTGATCCTGGCGATCCGCGGATACTGGACATCTACGATCGCGGGTATGTACATTGTATATACTGTGTTCTAAAAACCGGATCGCTTTACCTTTGCGCAAATAATTCCAACGCACCTATAGGCACCTGTCCCACGTTAATAAAGAATCATCACCTCCATTATCAGTCATCATCATGTTGTCACTGACCAGTGACCACTTACGGTACCGTACGGTAACGGTGTAGACAAAACCGGTAAGAACTCCAGCGTCTTCTGTTTAATTCGAATGCGGTACCGGTAGTTGACGGCAGCAGTGAAATGTGGGCAGTAATAATATTTTGCTTCAAGAAAATCTTCCAATTCTTACCCGTGGTTTCCGGCTAATTAAACAGATTGAACTGGCCGTGAAACGATAGCTGTTGCTGCGTGATGCTTAGATTTTTGATGGTACTGCCGGAGAAAGATGACGAAGGAAGACAACTGTTCATCGTTCGTCCAGGTAATATTTACGGATCAGTTTCAATACTTCACTCAGCGCTGATCGGTTGCTGTAACCTAAGAAATGAAGGAAGTTATATAGGCTACAGGGTTGCCGTTGTCGCTCGTCTGTAACTTACAGTGCAGTTTTGGATAAAGATCGATGAATAAGTTAACGGACATCAAAGAATCAAACTGCACAAATTTACCGTTAGTCTAGTGAAGAACGATTGATGCCTCAGTTTGTAGAATTTATTAGGCCTACATGACTAAACTGTACTTACTCGACATAATAATTTCTGCAACAATGATATCATATTCTTCTTCGCGCGCTAGCATCAACGTCTGTCATCCGCAGTCGAGTAACTTCTAAAGCCTTCTATAACAGTGCAAAGTTCATAGCCGTACAGTCTTCATGGACGTTGTCCAGCTATTTAGATGGCACGACATCGCGATACCGAAGGGCTTATGTTTTACCGCTGTGGTTTTTTTCTTTCTTCTTTCCTTCTGTCTTCTTCTCTTTCGACGCCTAATCTTCGAGGTCACTGAATGAATCTCAACCAAACTTGGACACATATACATTATACACTTATTACTGCTGTTAAAAAATTTGGTCCGACTCCCCCGGGCATTTACCCCGACGGGCTTGGGCAAAACCGCTTTTCGGTACCGACTTTTAATTTTGACCGAACATATAAATATCTCTGCAACGGAACATGATATTAACAATCGGAAAAAAACTTATCAATGTACAGGACTCCCATACATGCCCCTAAATTTGGTGAACATTGGCCCACAAACGGATGAGAACGGTTGGCGAGCTTTTTCCCACCCCTACATTTTCGCATTGGGAGACACTGCCAGCCTTACCGCATGGACGTTATATAAGAGACAGCAGGCATACTTCGGGTTTCGGTACGTGTTATGTAGTAGCACGAGCTTACAGTCTAGAACAACAGAATGCCGGGCGGGCTCACGCTGGGCTTTGCCATGCTGGCAGTATATATGCTGCATCTAGTTCTTTCTAGGTCTTCCTCTTATTTGTGATCCAGCGGTGAGGGGTGAGTTCACATAATACAATGTGATATAATTTTTACAGGCAGCATACGAGACACGTTAACCATCTTGATCATAGAAGCTCAATGATGTCTTTGTATTATATGCAATGCCTTCTTTATGTCTTCCAGTTAACCTAACATTTTTCCTGAAGACGGACATTGCAAACATCTTCAGTTTTCGTTTATGTTTTTTCTTTAACCTCCATATTTCCGTATTATATAACAAAAGTGATTGATTACATGAATTTTGCTTCAACAAAATCCTCCAGTTCAAAATTAAACCCAGTTAACAGATGTCACTAGGAGTTAATGTTTTAATGTCGAAATGACGTAAGGTCGTGTAAATTTTATGGAGCGAATGAAAATGCAGGACATGAAATTGCGGCACAGTCAAAAATTCTGGGTTGGAAAATGCGAAACTGAAACGTGCGGCACAAATATTTTGCAGTATACACCACTGCAGCAGGCATACCATTAGTAAATACGATGCTTTGCGTGGTTGACTGGTTTTGCCGAATTAAAACGTGAAAGATTAGGTTACTGAACAGTAGGTAACATGGAATTGAAACAATAATGTGACGTAAATAAAAGCACATTAACATTCAGGTTCGCACATTTCGGCCACAACAGCAGCTTTCGGAATATCTCGTATAGACTATTGTAATGTTTTTATTATTACTGGCCCGCCTACACACTTTGCGTGGTCGGAGTCGGGCGTGGGCAGTCCGAACGGGGAAGAAATCGAGCGAGCAAAGTCGGCCGACAACACGAAAGTACTCGGTCGGGGTGTAGGGGGGCAGACTAGTGATGCTCTCTGTCGACTGTCGTCGTCTGTATCATTCCATGGCGGGCCAGTAGAGTTGCGATTGTTTTAAAAGCAATTAAGCAATGCTGCATAGGCAACTTAAACTAAAACAGTTTGCAGCAAAGACAGCTCTAGTTCGAATCATCAACTTTAATATTAACTAGTTAGAATCACAACACCATGTTAGGTGCTATAAATTTTGTCTATATTTGAAACTAGACATACATGTGGGCCTGTAATAAGTTTATAGCTCTCACATTACGAAACAAACGTGTTTCGGAAATCTGCAGGTTATCTGGATTTGAAAGGCGAAAAGAACAGACCGAAGAAAGAGGATGTGCTGCGTGCGTTCGCCTGTGCAATCGACTACATGTATTTCTTGGACGAAAACACGACCGTTAATGGTACCGTCGGCATTTTCGACGCAACGCATTACTCGCTGACGTTGAACGGGTACATTTCACTGGAGGAACGCAGAGACTTCATGCAAACGTGGCAGGTGCGAATAAAACACAATAACCTCTTTATGTCTTCCGTTTAACCTAACAGTTTTCCTCAAGACGGACGTTGCAAACACCTTCAGTTTTCGTTTAAAACACATAACGTGGCTCATCTTGTTCTTTGTGAGATGACGCTGTAGGCCTACAAAAACAGTACTGAATTGATGATGCAGATGAGCGAGAAAAAGAAAATAGCAAACGTTTACTCCTGAGATGGCCTTCTTCCGTGCTTTGACGTTGTTCGTTGGACGATAGGAAGGGATTCCCATTCCGGCCTGTAAAACGGTTCCACAAATCCAGACGGTTCACCTCTGAGCCATTCGGCCAAACCCGAAAACAAAACCATGCAGTTAAACAACAAGTAGCTCAACTGTGCTGTCTCTGACAAACCCGCGCGACGCAATGCATCAGGACAAACTGGAAAATTTTAAAGCAGTTATATGACAATAACCACTTGGTGATATGTGGGTGATAATTATGTCGTTCTTTTGATAACATTAGATATAGCCTACATGTGTAAGAAATTTGACGATTCTAGCTTCAGTTATTCCTGAGGTATGTTTAGGGCCTTGAAATTTAAAGTGGATCACGTGACGTGGCCACGCCAAGTTCGGGGACAGTTTGTCATCCGTAGGCTTAGTTTATGATAAATCGGTATACCAAAAATTGGAAGTGTATACGATTGCCTGCAACGAAGATATGAAAAGCAACGCAAAAATATGTAAAAATAATTCTTGTTTTGAGCCACCTTTTGGGAACCTTAGGGGCAGAGCTCGAATTACCGGGGGAATGGGGGGATTTCCCCACTGCGATTGTGGACCCCCATGTAATACACGGCGTCGATGTTTCGGAACTTACGGCGCCTCGGTGTCGTCCCCAATACTTTTTTCTTAGTTCGACCACTGCTTAGAGGTAACGCACAGGGTTCATCTATAGCTCCATGGAAAGCGCATTGTCGACTTCCGATTAGTGATAATTGGACTTTTCGCTAGCTGTCACGACTGAGGCACTATTACCGAAATCTGTCGAAAACGATGTTTTGTGAAGGGGCGGATCACTTTGAGCGCAAATTTTAAGTAGATTGAAACGTCACCCGAAATCGATCTATGGACCGTTAGATATAGGAATGATGTAGCCTAGCTACAAATTTGCCTCTGGAAGTTTTCACACAAAGAAACTTTGCAGCAGACTTTTGTCGACAGAGGTTGAATTTTAGTACTGGCAAAAACAATAAAATCGCGTTTTGTGCCACCCTTTGGGGGACTTAGGGGTAACGTACAGGTACATCTATGGCTCACTCGCAAGCGTGTGATTGACTTTCTATTACTGCTAATTGAACATTTTGCTAGCTATGACGATTGAGGCACTATGCTCCGCGGACATTGGTCGAAATCGTTGTGTTTGAAAGTGGGGTGGGTCACTTTGAGCCAAAACAAAAGCAGTTAAACAGTAACGGAAAGGTGAATTGTGTCCCGTAGGCTTATACTTAGCTTAGACTTGTTACAGCGACATGTAAAATTGTCGTTGTTTAGGCTGAGCGGTGACTTTTTGGCCACATCGCATGCACGCAGTGCATAGCTGCGGCCTTTTGCTACAGATGTCGCACGTAGCGTGGTCTTTGTGTCTCTCTGTCTGTCTGTCTGTGTGTGTCTGTACGTTGGGCACACGGGTGAGCTGTGCAAAAACGGTTGAACCCATCGAAATGCCGTTTGGGAAACTGACTCGTGTGGATCCAAGGAACCATGTATTTTGGGGTCCAGATGCACCATGGGAAGGGGGCAATTTTAGGAGGGACATGTGCGCCCATGGCAACGTACCTCCTGCAGGCGAACGTGCCTGCTCAGCGCACGAATGCATTCGCCGCTGAGAGGCGTAACAAGACAGCGATGCGGCCTCTTGCCAAATTTTGCTATATTTATCTTAACATTATGATAAAGTGTGCGTACATGCACAAGTAGCCTATTTTCTTATAAACCTATTACTTCTGTCAGATAGGCATGTGCACTGCTCATTCAGAGAAAAAGTACTTCTTTGTTTGATATATATTGTGGCGCAGGAGATTTCTGGTGTGTGAAAGTGATGCAGATGTTTTGTACAAATTTCAGTCGAATTACCCAGCACGAGTGAAGCAGCTTCATATGTACAACTTGGGCGCTTTGGTAGACGTGCTGGTGACAATCGCCAAGTTCTGTATGTCGGAGAAAATACAACAGCGAGTATGCTAAACTTGTACTATGCAGGATGAACTATTGGGGTGCACTGAAACAGGATTCAGTGGGTTCCCGTGGGTCACATGGGATTCACATGGGAATTTCGAATGTTGCTTAGAGTTGGAATGAAAAGGGGAATTAATGTAATTGGAATAGGAGTGGCGTGTTCAGAATGATATTCGCATTCGCATCACATTATTTTAAGTCCTCTTTTTGTGCTACATTTACGCTAAACTGACTGTATAATGACTAATGAGTGTCAGTTCATTATCAAGTAATTACCGACCGCGTTAGCGAGACAAGTAATGCAATCTGTCCCATCCGTCTGTTTGTCTGTCCATTTGTTTTCACTCTGTCTTTCGAACAGACTGACCTGTGACCTTGATTTTTTCTATGTATGGTTTATTACCATAGCTCGTCTGGGATTAAAAGTCAAGGTAATAGGTCTAGGTCAAAGGCGGTAACGCAGTCTGTATTACCTCGATCCTCGATAGAAAGCAGTTTTTCTAGTGTGCTTCTGTTGTGCACTTATTTTAATTTCCTTAGTAGTTTAGTTTTCAGTCGTAGTGAATGAAATTACATATTAGTGGTGTGGATTTGAAGGATGATGCAATATCATACAATGAACACTAAATATATATTGCCTTGCTTGTCAATGGGATTGGGAATTAAGTCATGGGAATGGGAGAAAATGTGAATCATAACATTATTCCCGCTCACTTCTAGTGTCCATCTAAACACAGTGTAAGCCGTTTTTGGTCATACAACACGTCTACTTAATGGTAAGGGCGTGCTTAACGTTCTGTTCACTGAGCCACGCAACCAATCGTCTGGCGAATTTTTATCATATATTATATACTGTACCGTAAGTGGTCCCACTCCAAGGATAACAATCGAGCGGATTTGATAGGCTACATACATCTGAACAAAACTCTGGAAGCTGGAGCCGCACTGGCATAATGGCGTACGGATGTTGTATTGTTGCAGTTGAGAGTTCACGGACAAAACCTGGAGTCGCTTTACAAGGACGTGCCGATGAGGCTGCTGCCAGTCGAGTATCTGCCTGACGACTACAACGGCCCGAACGCCGGCACCGAGAAAGAACTCATCGGTGATGACAACCATGCACTCTTTCGCCGACATCTTCATCAGTTTTCGTCATCAGCTGTAGATTTGTCGTGTTCTAAAAGCCTCCTATTGCCGTCTGCAAACAGACGCGTTGTACTATATGGATAAGCTGAAAAAGGACTCTGTGCCAAAAACGAGTTCCATCTATTCGGCAGTTTCAATACTGTACCGGCTTATGACGGACAGACGGACAGATACACAACGACATCATATACCGCGCTATCGTAGCGTCGCGCGATAAAAAGAATAATAAGTTTCCGAGCTTTTGATAGTCTACAATACATATTTTTGAAGGGACGCATAATTCCACGTGCACAAGTATTTTGATTGTTCTAACATAACTATATTCATTTTGCTTCTCAAACGTTCACTCAACTTTACCTACCAGTAATTAATAAGCAAAAATAATTGATGAGCAGATCGATGTTGACTGGGTGCACTCAGACCCAACTTAAGGTCTGTGTTAGTAGAACCTATCTGTTGTTGTCACGTAGAACGGATGAAGACGCAGATGCTGAAGCCGGAAGTTCGTGACCGCATCAAATACATAAGCAGCGAACAGTTCGGAGTGGACGAGAAGAAGAGACCAACCGGCGACGACGTTCCACAGGCTTCGTTCAGAAAACTCAACATCGACTGATCCGTCAGACGTCGAACGAGTCTTAGAGTAATTCCAAAAAAACTATATGCAGCAACCTGTCGCGTATAACGAATTACAAAGTATACACAACACACTATAATATTATTCTTTTAGCCGACTGATTTTTCTGGCTTTGACAGTTTAACAGTAGGCCTAGTGGATTTTCTTTCGGAGTTCATTTTAACAACACGCTTCGCTAATAAGCAATGTCTTTGCGCGCGCATACGTGTGCGTCAAAATTTTGAGTTCACAATAACATGGTAGCAACGTTCGACTTGTCACAAAACAGAAATGCAATTGTCTGTTCACGACTTGTATTTTCAAACAGCGGAGAAAGCACCGTAACGTGTCGGCCATCGAGGCCGCAGCTGTAGTCAAAACGATGCGGCGACTTTCCATCGTCGATTCGTCGGTGACCGGGCACTGCCGGTTGCCGCCGTTCGTACTTGGAAAAGTCTGCTTCAGCATATTAACACGGTGCCGTTACTGCCGGTAGCCTAGTCTTTAGAGCACGTCTGAAAACCTCGCCGGTACCCAGTGATAAGGAAGTAACTAATATTTTTAGAGTTTAACTAAAACTATTTTCAAGTAGAAAAAAGTAGTTAAAATAATGCTGGTAACTAAAGTAATTTTGAAAAGCTGTTATCTCAACTAATTTCATAGTTAAAATATTATACCAACTACTTTTTAACTATTTGTATCTTCATTCTGCTGTCCATTTGCTAATTTTTAATACATGGGCCTATATACTTTATCTGGGTTGCACAACCATCAAGTAATCTCTATAGTCGATGACTGTCATTTTTGAGTGTGTATTGTGCAACGTATGAACGATTTCAGATTCGTCACTGTGAAACGTACACAAAGTACACTTGATCAGTACAAGCTTAGTTCTTAATTGCAATCAGAATTATTGTAACTTAAATATAGTTAGCAACTGAAATAAATTCGTTTAACATAGCTTTTTACTGAACAACAGTATTTTAATTAGTTAAACATCCTATCAATGACTTTCCCGTAATGTAAAGTGACCGCGTAGCTATTGTCATTTTGGACAATTTAATCGCTGAATTTATTACATTTCATTTTCATTCCTTAATCAATCGATGTGGTCGCACCGGCCTGTTTAGCAGTGTATGAAACTGTCACTTTAATTTTAAATAATAAATAAAAATGATGTTTGTTTATTTGATTGACGACAATATAGGCCCTACAGTTGTTCATCAGCTGCAACTTCAAGATCGCGTTCAACCACAAGTCCACAACCATTGCTTATCTCTATAACGTTAACTTGTGAATTTACTGTTTTACTTAAAGTTGCAGCTTATTACCATAACGTATACAGGGTGGCCCAACTAAAGTGGTACCAACTGACGTCTTTGCTTGTAATGTTTGAATGCCCTTACGTAATTCGACTATTTTTGCTGAGTGCAACAACAGTTTACTCACACACGTTGCAAAGCATAAGAGTTTAACATTTTTCGTCGGAGGGCGTCAAAAAGCTGGTATTTTCTCCCCTGTTGCGATTGTGCTGGAGTGGTGCGCTCTGTCGCAGCGAATCATTGATAAGTTAACAGTATCGACCAGTGGAGGCGTCGGCTGCAGTGTGTCGTACAAGAGAATGGTGGACATATTGAACACAAATTCAAGTAGCCTGTACGTCTTTAGTGTAGCACTGCTGTTTAGTTACAGACGTCAAGAGTTTAACTATTTGCATGCTTCCAACACATGACTTTTTCCCCAAGTTATCTGTCTTCGACAGTCGTGTTGATCGTATGTGGCGCTTTCTAGCGTGTTAATTGCTTAATAAGATAAAACACTGAATAAAATTTGCACCACATCACTTGTTGTTTTATGCAGTTTACATGTGCCAAAAATCACCGAATTACGTCAGGGCATTCAAATGTTACCAGCAAAAATGTCAGTTGGTACACCATACCGTGGTCCATAAAAACGTGCCATTTTATTTTTGACTATAACTGCTCTATAAATCCTCTTGGTGGATTATCACAATTTTTGTACTGATGGAAACAGGAATGAACGTTCTACAAAACAGTTTTAAAATATCCAACTTAACCTTTAACTGTCTTCAGCTGCGTTATTTTACCTACAGAATTTCCACCTCGCAGTTATATAACATACCGGTGGCGTCGCGCGGTCCCTCTGCAGACGTTTACTAGTAGAC
>Ga0209363_1001307_pt1 | contig 11751 bp, 6 predicted proteins | sample WorMetexBAHAMAS3_FD_187385 | JGI IMG/M metagenome (GOLD analysis project Ga0209363, IMG submission 187385) | Marine gutless worms symbiont microbial communities from Max Planck institute for Marine Microbiology, Germany - Inanidrilus exumae... | ecosystem: Host-associated > Annelida > Digestive... | reverse complement strand
GGACGAAATTTTACAATAGAATCGTTCGACATTGTTGCCGTTTGTGGCAACAAAGGAGAATGTTGCTTCGACAAAGTCGTACGCTATTTCGACAATGTTGCCTGTTGCTTCGACATTGTTGCTGGTGTGGACGGGGCCTTAGCATTGTATCATGAGTTCGGGATGAATCAAGGTCAAGGTCAAGGTCACGGACAAGTTCGTGCAAAACTGTTCCATTAACCCCTTTGATTTTCTCGTTTCGGCTGTGGATTTGTGAGGGTGTACGATGCCGTGCGTTGCAGAGATAGAACTTATTCCGTGGCTGCTTACGTTTGTGTTGTGTCTACTCATCGGAGTCGAGGTTGGTTGTAACATCATCATGGTTGTTCTTAGTTAATACGGCTAATGTGGTTAATGTGTCAACGGCGTTAGCTTTGCGATCGGGAGGTGCATGGCCGGTTCTACTCTCGACCGTTTCACACACTGTCGCGTAGGATTACACACACAACTTTATTTCACCGCAAATGTGGTAGCAGAGAAAACATACATAATTAAACATAAGTTAAATAAGTTAAATAAATGATCACTTAACGAAGCTACATTGACACTGCAGTTAGACGAATACGCACACAATTCCAATTCCTTTTCTGCAAACTCTCGACAGAGTTCGCACAATACATTCTTCGATGACATTATGTTAGAAAGAAACTTGCATTTGCGCTTAGTTGTAGTATAGTGCGGAGTTTGAACGTTAAACATTTCCATTACGTGACGCTATTATATCTTTGTTTGCACAGCTTAATGCTGCGGTTCACGCTATATTGACTTGTCTAGGGGAGTGGTGGCGTCATTGGTCAAATGATGCGGATGTTGGTTTCAAGCCATGAGCAGAAGGAAGTACAAATATGCAGGATGTTCAGTTCGCTTTGGGGCAGATATTATTGTAACGTGCCTGCATAGGCCTATCCGATTTTTCCTCACAACTGTATATTTTAGTGGTATGCACTGTTTTCGACCCTCTTAACTTTAATAAATAAATAAATAAATTACTTAATTAATTAATTTGATTTTTGAAGTAGATTCAAAAAGGATTTGAAGTAGAAGTAGTGAAGATCATCTGAGCACATAACCTGTGATGCAATAGACTTTGATAGCAGTTTCATTTTCAGTATCGTTACAATGGGTCACACAGTCAACTCAAAGCAGCAACTTAACGTGATTTTTAGTTGACATATGAAGTGTCGCATGTCCCTCTACAATAGCGCAGACTTTTTCCTTGTTCGTTTTTTATGTGCTAAACCTGCTGTAGAATTTCTATAAGTATGCAAGCGGTTGACAAACGCAATACAGCGCACCAGTCACATAGTGGGCGCGCGGTTTTCACATCGGCTCGACCGTCCATTCAATACCGGCGCCAGAGTCTAGCAAGTAGGGGGCCAAAGAGAGTTGTAGGGGGCACATAGCGAGCGATACATTAGGAAAAACCCTGGCCACAGCCCCGCCCAGGGGGGGTATTTTTACTTGTGGGGCAGCCCCCTGCCTCCCCCCCGCTGGCACCGGCGCTGCGTCCATTGCAAGATATCGCGCTTACGCGCTCTCCTTCCCTTCCGCCACCTACAGTTTTTTGGTTCACACACAGACACACACACCCTCACACACGTGGACTGGCGCTAGCTAACTCGGCACATTATGCTGCAACCCCTGCCTTTCGCATGAACAGCCTACGACAATGCTGCTGTAAGCCTACCGCCCACTGCCACAAATCACGCAATTTTGTTAACCTGTTGGAGAAGCTCCAACCAGCGTTACAGCGCTCGGCAACTTAATAATATGGATGTACATTTGGAAAATGCGTCATCCACCACAGTCTTCTGGTCTGTCACTCGGTGATTACCGTGTTACCTAATTTGACTCGGTGGTGATCGAAGATTCTAGGTTATCAAACGTGACTTTACGTCGCCGTAGCAGAAACTATGGTCAGTTTTGAAAGCCTTCTGCACTTGTCACCTTCTGGAGGCCGCGCAAATATCGTTCGTCATTTTGAACACTAACACGCCGCAAGCGGAAGCGTAATGTAACGCTCTGGCGTCCGTCCGTCCGTCCGTCCGTCTGTCTGTCCCGTCTTTTTAACCTTAATGGGGCGCACGTCGCAGACTCAACATGACTCACCAGGGGGCAGCACGCGACGAGACCAGCGTGCATTTTCGTCCGAGTATAACTGACATACTTAGTGACTTGATGTCATTGATCGTATTTCGGGGTGAATTAATTGATGTACTGTGTTTATATTGCAGTATGGAATCATAGTCGGAATCGGCGTATCACTCTTAATGCTTCTTGGACCTTCGAGTAGGCCAAAAGTCAAGGTGTGTACGCTCATAATAACCTATTTAACGACAAAATCGTATACATTTAAAAGATTTTTCTTGTTTATTTCGTGTTTCAAGTTTATTTTCTCATTGACTTTACAACTGTATTAATGCTGTATACACGGTATATCCTACATAGTATGTGAGCTTAAGCGAAATATTTCGTATTGCATGGTATCGTTTCGTTTGGATGGAGACAGTTGAAAGACGGAAGAAACATTAAAATAATAATGTTTGACTTACTGAAAGACAGTCGGTTTATTCGGTTAGCATTCTAGGCTATGAGTATATTTTTTTCATCAGATGATAGTGTAAAGTGCAAACGATCTCACTGTTGTTACGTGACCATCAGTGGTCGGAGATCACGTGACGATTGTAGACTGTTTTCCTGGATGCTTGGGACTGTTGCATTTCTAGTCCAGCATTTTTAATAGTTCATTGGTGTGTGACAATTTGTCGCAGGTTGTTGATGGCGTTGATGTCAGCATCGACTTCAATTTAAATGATCTCAATGTATGTCATCAATATTGCCTTCATTTACACTATAGTCTACACCACGTGCGCTTGAACATTACTAGATGCAGCTATATTGGGCAGTTCGTTCGAGCCGTAATTTCGAGCCAAAAAGTGGAATACCGCCCGAAACAGATAGGGTTAAAAACTCAAAATGTGTGAGATTTTTCATGTATTCGGAACGTTATTCTTCTTATGCCAAAGCCAATTATCGTTGATTCATAACTCATGACTGTAAACATTACAGTAACATAAAAAAGCAAAAAAAATAACTAGGCCTATCCCAGTATCCCGAGCCGTTTCGCTTACCTTCGTGCGACGGGTAAAATTACGACAGAAACTGCTATAGTTAACTTTCACTTCAGTTCACGATGTGATAAAACAGATGCAGTTTGATTTCTCATGAGGCAGTCAGCTATGTTTTCTCTTCAGCTTGCATTGCATTTTGCTTTTGAGTATACATACATTTACACTGATATTTGCAATGCCGTTTGCGTGTAGGAGGAAAGCGATCGGCGAATTATTGTTCTCAATGTTGAGCACGGGCTTCAGTTTCCAGGAATGGAATACTTCAAAGACAAAGTTGCTGAAAAAGGTTTGAGTCTAACTGGTGTGTCACAGTGCCACATATGCTATGCGAACAGTTTGTTAATCGAGTTAACATGTTAACGTATAGACGATGCGTCATTCGGTATGGGCGCCAGCAGTTACTGTACAATAGTAATTTGACCGACCGATTATTCTACAATCAATAAAGCCCACGGCATACCACTGGTCGACACTGTCGGCCGACAATGTGGACCGACAGTGTCCGATGACAGATGACGTCATAGCTATAAATACACTCACAGTGACGATTGCAGAGTGAACCTATAAGACCGATGTCATACCTGCGATTTTATCGCGCGATTTTGTCGCGCAACATTATCGCGCGACAAAGTTGCAGCACGCCACTGTGCATGTCGCACACTGCAACTTGTCGCGCGATTTCTGCCCTGTGTTGTGCATATACAAGTTGTTTGTGTGCATGCATTTTACAGCAGCGGGATTCAAGTTCGTTATTGTCGACTTTAGTCACGTGTCAAGGATTGACTACACTACCGTCGAGGTAATGATCACTTTGTGCTGCGTGGTGTCTCAGCGGTAGGGCGTTGGACTTGCGATTTACAGGTCGCGGGTTCAATTCCCGGCCGGTCGGCTTTCGCGTAACATAGGTCAACTCAGCCTTGCATCCATCCGGGGTCGCTAAATCGAGTACTTGCTTACACTGGGGTAAAGGCTGGATTCTCACCACTGCCGGGTGGCAGGTAACACTGTGTGATCCCATATGGCATGTGAGTTTTCCGTAGCAGTGAAAACTAAGTTGATGCTAACTGCTATACACTGTTTACTTTACATTTATACTTTCACTTTAGTGGTCCGGGTAGAGCACTGATTGGGTCAGGTGTATGTGCGTCTTTTGCGTGTCTGTTTGTCTGCGTATCCGGATATTAACTTTTGAACAAAATAACCTTTGACGTACGTTCGTCTTTCTGGGTAAATTACTAAGGTCAAGGTCATAAGTCAAAGTTCAAAAAGACAGAATGAAAAAAAGTTTCTTTTTTGCCATGGACACACGTTTCTAGGTGATGTGTACATTCTGATTCACTTGAGGGCAGCACTGTACGTTCACACAACACGTACACAATTTATTGATTGTACGTTGAGTTCACTGGGATAAAGTGGTCGGTGCGACCTTGAGTGAGGGTTTTCTAGTTATTTGTCGTCGTCGTCGTTGTCGTTGTTATATCGATAAAGTGAATAACAAACACCGCTGACTGAACTTGAGTTGCACGAACTCGTCACTGAAAGACCATCATTGTGGCTACAGGCGTGTGCGTTTAAAGACAGTGTGAGATGCCACTTCTCCTTCCCCGTTCGCTGATTGATTGAGACTGAGTTAAGCTCAGACTCCACCTATTCGATTTGTTGTGGATTTGTTGTGGACTTTGTTGTACAGCTTGTTGTACAACAAATCCACAACAAATCGAATAGGTGGAGTTTGAGCTTTAAGGTTTTTGCGTACGTACCACGCCGAAATAAACCAATGAATCAAGGCGCATTACCGCCCGGAGCTCACATGGGGAAGCGGCCCCTGTTAGCTGAAGTTCGTGCAAAGAATGCCGGAAGGCCCCGCCCAATCATGCGACGTTGCGGCCTCTTATATAACCATACAACGAAACAGGTTGTTACGATAATTCAAGCACTAATGTGAAAAAATACGGGTAAAAGAGTCCATTTGGGATGTTCCCAACTATTACAACTAGTATTATGACAACATATAACATCAAAGTTAAATAAATCAATAAACTTCAGACTACTTAAAAAGTTAAAATACAAGAACAATAATAGTGTGTTAAGAACTTCAGAGGTTACTTCGCTGAAATCAACTACTAGAGTCGCTAGGCATGGCACCATTGCCACCAGGTAAACTAATTGATAATGCAACTGGATAGTGGTCAGAACTTAATGTGTCATAAATTATCCAGTAGTCATCTACGAAATTTAAGAGATTTCTAGGACCAACACAGTGGTCCAGCCAAGATGTTGTCTCTCATACATCAGTTTGCGCACTTTTGGTAATTGTATGCTAACAAATTTGGTGGTGTGCAGAGTATTCATTGTCTTATCACCGAAGCCATGCTTAATGGATCGAAGATCGTTTTCTGCAATCCTCGGGTAATCAATAGTACCGCAAACTGTCTGTTCTTCTCGTGTCGACGTTTTTATTATCGTGCTTTGTTTTAACGTCGTGTCTTTCGTTGTTGCTGAGCATGAATTAATATTCACGAAAATTAGCATGAACGTTAATAAAATAGTTCACTTATATGTTTATTAGCAACTATTTGATGTAATTGTATCTATTCGTTATGTTGAACGTCATTCCTATCAAAGCTGTATACAAGAAAATTACTTCCGGTAAAATCTAACACGGCAGACTGCTGCCATCTCGAATTCAATAAATCGTCATAATATCATCAACCTTTCACGCTAATGCAAAAAAAATTGCACAGTTACGCATAATACCACTTTGAACCAAAGTTCGAATTTCGCATTTTTTGGAAAATCAAAATGGCGGACGGCCGCCATTTTGAAAATCGGAAAGAGAAATCAGAAAGAATTTGGCATATTTTCACTAAATTTAGCACGAATATGCAAACCCAAACAAAGGCGTATGCAATAAAACTGATTCCTGTAGGAAACCAACATGGCGGACGGCCGCCATTTTGAATTTAATATATCGTCATAAATCCGCGACTGTTCAAGCTGCCGCGACGGAAGCTTTTGTATGACGCTTATATGATTATTAATACCTTTTGCTAGATTTGATGCACAACTGGCAGCAAATAACTTAGTTGGAGACTCCTCCGACTTTTGTTCCTAATCAACAGTGAGAATTCTAAAGCAGGAAAATCCTTATCAGCGCCACGGAAGTCTTTTGACATTCTGGCGCTTTACAAATCGGATTATTATTATTATTATTATTATTGAATTCTTAATGTTTTTGGACTTGAGAAAATCGCACAGTATCCTGACGTTGTTAAAATAAAATATGCACAACAACGCATTATCAAACCAACATCATTTAAGTTTATTCAAGAAAATCTAGACGATACGGAGCCCGGTAGAGGACACCAAAAATGAGAATTATAAACTTTAAGTACGTACCTAAAGTTTTAAGTACGTGCTTAAAGTTTTAAGTACGTACTTATAAATATATGTACGTACTTACAGTTATACGTACGCACTTAAAGTTTACAATTCTTGTTTTCGGTGTCCTCTACCGGGCTCCGTAAGACGAACTGAAACGTAACATTATAATAACATTGTCATTACGAAATGGCTAAATGTGTCCAAGCTTACTAATTCTTGGAAATGAGTGGAATAATTTTTATTTAAGTTCAGTATCTGACAAAATGAACATAGGTTGTTTAACTGTAATTGTTATCCAACTTTCACTAGCGAAGATATCTCATGGCAAACTGTAAATTGTGTTTATGAAGTAACTGTTTGTATAGTCCTAGAGAGCACTATTGACCGCATGAATTTGTTGTATACATCTGGTCGTCTGTAGGCTGACATCTTGCAGCAGTTCAAGAAGGCGAAACTGGAGCACTTTCTACACGCCGATTCCATTGACGCTGCCGTCCAGTTGTTTAGAGGTAAACTTGAATGCGTGGCAAAGCCCAGCGCATAGTCGGCCCGAACAGCGAACACACACACGATTCTTCTGACAGTGATTCATGGAAAGACTGTTAACGCTTAACTTCATTTCAGTTTGAAGAAATAGTACAATAACACATCAGAACAGTCTCAGTTTCGCATAGCCCTGCATATTTACAATTCTGGTGTAATACAATTAAACACCGTACATATGCAGATCTATCAAAAACGAGAACTCATTTTTTAAAATTTCATCTTTTTCGTTGCCGCCTGTGTATTGTGAATGAATGTTTTTTATTGCGGACAGATACGGCGAACAGCGGTAACAATACAACGGATGCTGGTGTCAATCAACAACAATCGGACGGACTTACAGCGCACACGCCGGAGGATGTTCCGAACCACGTAGTCGACCAATTCGTTATTATTGACAACGTGCGATTGTGAGACGTCCGTGTTGGTCCCGTTCACTCCGTGTTGAGACGTTCTGGTTCGGGGGCGGGACGCCGTGCGACAGAGCGTGACCGGGGTATTGTGATTGGCTCCCAACGAACCCGTTCGTGACCAATCAAAAGTAACTGGACCATTGGAGTTAATATCAGAGATAGCCAGATCGCCCGGATCATATTCCAGTGGTACTTAAATGATAACAAAAACTTATTAGGGACCACTTTGTGGCCACGTAGAGCAGCAGTTTTTAGTTTGTGTGTGTCTGCTGTCTGTGTGTTTCCGTCTGTCTGGAGTCTGGACGATGACTGTCGAAATATGTGACTTTTGAGCTAGGTATTTGGCACTGTGTTTACGTACACGCTATGGCTATATTTTATTTTGTACGTGCAGAAACGAGAGAACCAATGGTCGTGATCTCAAAGTTGATGTATCACGAACAGTGTCAAAATGTCGTGTTATAAAAGCGGTTGCATGAAAGCGTTCCCCATGCTTATTATTGGCCATTTGACACTCAAATTGTTTTTTATACAAAATATGCTTTCTACTTTCGTAAGAGTTACTGACATGGTATCGTATTTATCATATCGTACTATCATCTTTATTTGAATCAGGCAACATAGCCCATACAGACATAAAAGACAAACATTATACACATATAAAAACGCAGAAGAGTACAATAGAATACCGAAACAGAGAAAACTAAGCAAAAGATAGTAGTATATTCTACGAAAAACCAAGTAATGCAATTTTATATCACGAAACATGAACATTGATGTTTAACTAAAAAAGCCAGCACTCAAAAGAGTGCAAAACCCACAACGGCACTGTTTTTGTGTGCCTCGTGACATTGACCTTTGACCGTTTGACTCCAAAATAAATGGTTAACTTTTCCAGGACTTATATTGGAATGTTCCAACGTCAAGTTTGGTGATGCAGATATCGTGCGGAAAAATAGACAAAAGCCGGTGAAAACCCTAACCCCGCGACGGCCGTCTGCGTGGGTAATTAAGCGTATTCATAAAAGTTACTTCGTAACAGTCTTATGCTGCGACGATAGCTTTTGGCTCTTTGTAGCGCGATTTCAACAAGGTCTTCAAAAGTTTGCGTTTTTCGTGTGCATCTGTCAAATAAACCAAAACAATGTGTACGTATGCTTCACCGAAACTAACCGGTTTCGTCAGCTTTACGTCGTTGTTATACCGATGTCACACCAGCGATTTTATCGTGCAACTTTATCGCGCGACAAAGTTGCAGCACGCAACTGTGCATGTCGCACACTGCAACTTTGTCGCATAAACCAGAATTGACCAATCAGCTTGTTCATTTCTTGTTTATGCGATAAAGTTGCATTGCGCGACATGCACAGTTGCGTGCTGCAACTTAGTCGCGCGACATAGGTGCGCGACAAAATTGCAGGTATGACATCGATCTAATTATTTTCACGATACGCTACGCAATAACTTAAGTTCCAAAAATTGACGATTAATTTTCACGAATTTCGACTGAGGATGTGACAAAACCCGCCCGATGCTTTATTTACATATTTTCAAGCAGCAAGAGCAAATGCGTTACAGTAGCTAACGGACAGCCACACGGACTCCAGACTTAACGAGTGATCTAATCTTACAGAATTCAACACAAGAATTTAATATAGAAATCGAACAGTTAAATTTAATTAAAAAGCTGAGCAGAACCCAACCTGTAGCCCGCCCGGCATGCACATTATGCGACTCTGCATTTCTTATTACCTACAGACAACTAAACTACAAATAGTAATTTATCTATTTATAGCTCCATGCTACAGACTGGCTATGCTACTGCCAACTAGCGGATGATGTTTAACCAGCACAGTGCGTATATTAGATATTAGTCTCCCTGTCACCACGCATTCAAATGAGCCACACGATCGCAGGAGATTTTAGCCGTAGGAACTTTTTCATCGACGGTGTTAAGCAACAATCCGCATGCTTCCGAACACTGCAGTGGCGCTCCCTCCATGTTTGTGTACTCTGACCCGAGCGTACTCATCAGTAAATCCCTGATCAGATAAGAATTAATCAAATCAGCCTGTTCATTATTGCCGCTGGCTACATGTAGAAGACAGCGGGTATGCAACGGTCGAGCGTCTGGCGTCTGTCCGTCCGTTTGTTCCATGACTGCGAAAACACGCACAAAAAACAGCAGTCTGTCTGTCGCGAATGGTTAATGTCTCGCGGCAGCAGCAGCGGACGCGGGGAAGTGACGCAGGGAAAACCCAGTGTTGCTAGCATGGCTAGTGCGGCTGGGCGTTGCGGCATGAAAACCCAGCGTAGCTTACGTACGCAGCCAGCGGCAATGTTGCGGCCTGTCTGAAGACAGATACAGACTTATTCGTAATTTTTCAGCCTTTGCGGAATGTCTGAACTGTAAGCGATGTCTAGTCTACTGAAAAACGGAAGCACAAGGAGCTCACCGTTCTCGCCGTTACAGAGCTGATCATTTTCGTCCGATCCGTCTGGACAGTCTGCATCACCGTCACAGAACCACGCATCCGGGATACAGTTGCCGCTGCCTGTTGGACATGGCTTCCAATTCAGCTCGCACGCACTCGAACCTGTATACACAGTCCTTTTGTTATTTCGTTCCATATTGGGGACGGTTCAACTAGAAAGCCGTCGCTCGAGGTCGTACCGACCGCTTGAGCAACATTTTAGTCGACCGCGATTGTTCGGCTAGTTGCGATTTGTATATAGTTTCCAATGCAGGTCCGCTTTTAGGCACTGTGCTGTAACTTCCCAATTTCGCTTTCACTTTTCAATCAATCAATTTTCTATTTTCCTTCTACATCACGAGTGACTGCGCTTAATATGCTGCGGTTAGACGCAAAATTGGGCGAAATTTGGAGTTTTCGCCTCTCATTTTTGTTAGGGGGCACTTTCAGGAAATCGGCATAGCAGCACTTCCTATGGGGCTGAAGCCACGTCATGTGAAAAAGTTTCGAGAATGTCGGTTGAGTTGACGGACGTCGGAGAAAGTGAGTTGACAGATGAAAAAGAAGAAACATGCGCAAAACATAAGATCGCGTTCGCAGAACAGGTGTTGTAATAAAATTAATGACATTATCATAGCAACTGTTTATTACGCTACTGGTTATGACGGTCGTCCTACCACATTGCTGGTTGTCCTCATCTGAGTTGTCGATACAGTCGGAGTCTCCATCGCATATCCATATATCCATGACACAGGTGTTGACAGTGCGACACTTGGACCAGCCCGGCTCACATGTGACTGCCGCTGCAACCGAATATCAGCATCATCGCATCGCTATCATTGTCCTCACTATCATCACTGATCCACCGTTCCACGCCAATTTTCAGACTAAAGAAGAAGAACAAGAACAAGAAGATTTCGTATAGACTGTCAAGGTCCGTTGTAAGAAAACTCACGCCCTTAAGCGGCGCTGTAAGCCTACGGGGGTTGTAAGACCCAGTTAAATTATCATACGACAGAAGATTAGTACACCAGCAGTCTTGGTAACGGGGCCTACTGATACACAGAACTGGCTGTTTCGTCCCTAGCGGTGGCCGAAATCATCGTCAGTACGTACTGCGCTTATCCACGGAGGGATGGCCAAGCTGAGTTGGCGTGGGTGGCTCGTTACACGCCAAAGCGCTATACCGGATCGAAGAAAGTCACCCATCCCAGTACTAACCTGGCTCAACGTAGAACAACTTTGTTGATACGCCCAGTGCCGTTGGAATATAATATGCTCGCCTTCTACGGACGTGTCCCTTGAGCAATTCGCGCGAAATGTTCAGGATGGGCGGTTCTGTGCTAGTTTCATCTGCATGATTTTGTAGCGTTTGCTCAACGTGTAAAAGTGACGATAGGCCTATACTACTACTGCAACTACCGCTATGACAATCTCTCGCTGAACGCTACGAAGCATAAACTGAAAACGAATCTCTTGAGGCAACGACAAACATCCACCGGTGCTGCGGTGGCGTTTCAGTGGTTTTGGCGTCGTAATATAAGGATAGTATATAATTATATATTCTTCGAACTAGTATTCTCAAGCTTGGATTTGTTTGTTGTCAGCAGGGACAGTGGCGCCCCTAGCGGCAAACGGGCTGCGACTTGTACCATTACAGTGCACTGAGACACTGCTAGAGGCGCCACTGTCCTTGCGCCGCGGAATTGTTTGCTATAACGAGGCGGAACTTGAGAATACTAGTTCAAAAAATATATAGTACGATAT
>Ga0209363_1001306_pt1 | contig 11752 bp, 8 predicted proteins | sample WorMetexBAHAMAS3_FD_187385 | JGI IMG/M metagenome (GOLD analysis project Ga0209363, IMG submission 187385) | Marine gutless worms symbiont microbial communities from Max Planck institute for Marine Microbiology, Germany - Inanidrilus exumae... | ecosystem: Host-associated > Annelida > Digestive... | reverse complement strand
GCACTGGCTGGACCTAACCAGCTTTTGCACAGGAGTTGTGCGTGAATGTAACGTTTGTGTTTGACATATCATGTTACCGGTTTTTATGCTCATTGACTTCTTTTGGCGTCTGGCGCACTCGTGAAATATTGGGCAGCATGTAAGCCCGCGCAACGTGAAACAAGCCATGATAAGGAAGGACGGCGTTATAAATAAATATAATATGCTGTTATAGCATGAAACGGGAGTTGTATTTTACTAGTATGTGTTGATGTATGTCGATGAAACAAATACACATAGATGGAAGCACGTGCACTGCATCTGAGTTTTCTTCTCGTTTCATTGGCATTTCATTTCAGTTCAACACTTTAAAAAATTTAAACTACCTGCGGTTTTATGCTTGTGGGTGTATCATAATAACTAGATGACTTCGACACCATAGCGTCGACATACTGGTGTATAAAAATTTCCAAGGTGTTGATATTCTACATAGATGAAGTTATGGTAATGGAAGAGTTCCAGAAATTCATGTGTATTTAATTTCGCAATTCTAGTCAAATCGCGAAAATTTGATGCACACGAAATCTAGGTGTTTTACAGTAGATGCCTTTGCCACCTCGACGGCCTGCTGTGACCTTGACCTTTGACTTCCAGAATCTAATCTGTTCGTCCATCAGTAGGGGCCAGTGACCAAAGTTTCATCAAAACTGTTCAAGGTGTTAATGAGATATTGTGGTAACAATACAACACTGTCCGGTGACGAAGGCATAAAAATAATAATAATAATTGTTGTTGTCGATATTCCAATGAAGGTCGAGAACTCATCAAAACTTTCCAGTTTTCACTCTTTAGTCTTTAGTTGATTACTATCTGTATGACGGGACTGGTTACCATGCTGATTACCCAGCTCCCAACTTCAAAAAGATGAATGGTTATCAGTGCTGACAACCGGAGCTCGGTCGCGGTCATTTATCTTTACCACTGGCTCACTTTGTCATTCAGATCAACAGAGATGGACACTAGAAAACATAGGAAGTCGTATCGACATGCAGACTCACGCCGGCAGCAGCAGCATACGGCCGTAGCAGCATGCGTCACTAGCAACCGTGCGACCATGACGGTTTGTGCAACCATGTGACCTTGACCTTTTGACGTGGGGTTCAATGCATGTCAAGCGACTGCTATAGAGTATTCGTGTACAAAGTTTGGTGTCGATAGCTCACGCCGTTTTCCTTTCAGAGCGCGGACAAACAGACAGACAGATGCAACTGAACGCTATACGCACGCCGGCGGCTATACAGCCGGCGTGGGTAATGAAGTATTGAGATAACAACGCACAGCGGCAGCAAATCGTATTTTTCTCGGCAGCAAATTCACGACAGTGAATGAATGAACAGAAGATGGCAAATGAAGCTGAGATCATCTGCACGAAATTAGACAACAAACTGCAAATTTCCAGAAAAAAATAGCCGACTGAAAATGTGCGCTGAATAAAATGACAGCTGTTCAACACATAAGACCAATTAACACAGAAAAAAAACTCAAAATTGCAACCGCTGTTGTCTGTCATAGTGCAGCACAGTACAGCTTACACTGTTGTAAGGTCGACGAGTCACATCGATGGAGAACGGCAAAACTCCGGTGTAAGAACTACGGAACTGGTGAACCTATTGTCACGAAATGTGACACGGATAATTATGTCGACGGTATCGCCCCACATTTTTAACACAAACATCACTTTCAACACGAAAAAGTATTATTAACAAAAATGAAGTTAGAGCAAATTATTAAAAGTTAATTAATATCACGTGCATCATTGTTACAAGTTCTGTTACAACCTAGTAATATCTAGCTTCAGTACTACAAATGTGCATCAATGCTGAACACAAAACAGAAAAAATATGATATCACGACAGACTCTACAACACTGTAGTTATTATTCTTGGATTCTTGCTGTGTTGTTCAATGAACGATATCACTCTAAAGAAATAAGGCTAAATTATGTCAAACTATTAAAGTTTAAAATAACAATAACTCGTACAACTAGTAATCAGCATCTAGCAATACCTTTTCTCAACAGTAATGCATAATATGTATGATGGTTGGTTGGTTGGGAGATTAACGCCCCCTTTCAGCACAAAAATAGACTATATCAGGGACAAGGTCCTGGATGGTTAAGAATGGCCAACGAACGATACGTGCGTATAGCGTTCAGTTGCAAATTTTGTTCATCGACGACCCAAAATGGGAAAGGATACGGGAGGCTCATTTAAGTTATTACGCTAGCGCCTACAACGGGGTGAAAACTAACCAACCACCACAAGACCTATTTATCAGTTCAATACGATATCTTGTGTAATTGCTCAGTGCCTAACGACTCTTTCTTGTGTTGGTCTGGCTTTGAAATGCTTCTCTCAGGTAAAACCCAAGAAAAGCATTCGGGGGATCTCCCACACACAGTACCAGACCTGCCCCCTCCACCTTCGCATAATATGTATGAATACAAACAGAGATTTTAAAAAACTGATGTTCCACGTGAAACTATGTTAGTTGGTTTCCCCGCCTGAGTTTTCTATCTCCAGTTGTTCCAGAAGAGGACCTTTGAGGCACAGCGATACAGGTTTCCTTACACCCATCCATACGCCCCATCTTGTCACCCCATCAACGTTGACTGAGTTCAGGATTTACGTCCCACCTGACACAAAATAGGTCATTCTGGAGACGTTCTTCCCAGCCAATCTCTTGGCTTAGTACAGAAAAACGAACAGAACAAAAGCAAACATGCATCCGTAACCAAATATACTACAAAATAAAATTAACACAACAAATTAGCTGCGTATGGGGACTGACAGTCGACTCATCACAACTGACGTTTGTGCCAACGTTAAATTCACGTGACACAAAAACTAGGTTGAATATCAGAAATCCGGCCCGATCAAATTTAGATATTGTGCCCTAGTTTAAGAATCCGTGGTCAGTTGCCAGCTCCCATTGTAAATGGCGGAAGAGATAGCTTTTGAAGACGGCCGGATTTCCAACTTTGAAGGGATAGTGACCTTGACCTTAACGTTGGATCGGGTCATACTGCATACCGTCGTGCATCACTCATCGACCTCTATCTACATGTCAAATGTCATTGAAATTGAAGCAACGTTTTGTGGATGGACAGGCATATGCACGTACGTACAGACGGACGGACGGACATTTGAGACCAGCTTTATTAGGTCAACGCTGTTGAAGAGTCGACCTAAAAACTAAAGCCAGGTTTCTGTTTGGTGACCTCCTACAACCTCCGGCCTGGAAACCAGTAAGGAAGTAATAAGTAAGAAAGAAAGCATAAGGAAAGAAAAAAGTAAAGAAGGAAGAAAGTGAGGAAGGAAGTTGAGTAAACACACAAACAAACGATTTATACAGTGCCGAAATCAACACACGAATCACGGCGCATTACCACCCCGGAGCCCGTACAGAGCTACCACATCAACAGTGTCACCGCACTAAAGGAAACATGACTCATTGACCCAAACCGGTGGCCTTGCCTTATCCTATCTCCATCCACCACCGACTCTCGACGAAAGGGGCACTGCTCCTTTACACAGATGTTAGAAAATGCCCAAATTTAAATCAGTTTTTCGTTGTTATTGTTCACGCTATCACACAAATACACATTTTTGTGGGGGGCAGGCAGAAATCTCCATGGAAACGCACTGTACAATGACTACCAAGTGACTAAAAGACTTGTACTCAACGGAAATTAATTACAATTGCGCAACTACATCCACTAACAATTCTCGCCAGTCATTTCAACTAAATTCTACTGTCACGTTTACAATCACTGCCACAATTAGCACACTGCAGTACGGAAAGTAAAACAACTCAGAAACCAAATAAATACAAGGGCCTTGGACTGTGAATCCCAAAACGACAATTCTGACGATGAAAAACGAGATAGGCCTGGAGCCAAACAGGACGACGTGAATTTATCTGCTCCTTAGCAAAATATGACAACAACCGTGTTGCACTGAAATGGAGTGCAATATATACAGAATTTATCACACGTTTGGCGCTTGTTTTTGAGATCAGCAACTGTGCATGCATTCACTATGTCTGTCCCTGGATTTTGCTGACAGATGGCCAATTTCTACATCCTTGTTTCTGTCCCTCCTGTCAAATAGCAGACTATGTGTGACTTGTTACGAAGCATATGCGACTATGGGAACACTTTTGACTTACAGCACTACGACAAAATCAAAGCACTGAGGCATCTTTGTTATCGTCTACTATTCAGTCAATCAATCATAATACAGTCATCATCAACTTCATCATCATCAGCTTCAATGTCATCACCTTCAACATCGTCATATTTCGTTTTGCCAGTGTTCCCAAGAGCTGGTTGTGCATTGCTGTCAAAGAAATCTCTGAGTAACTCCACGTCACCACTGTCGCAGTTTGCACTGTTAGTCTCTGTGGTCACATGGTCTGAATAATGACCAATAGCAGGCTGCAGAATGTTTCGTCGTCTGGCAGCAGCCAGCTTACAACGCGAGCATGTAAAATTAGGAACATAGACAGATGGGTGTAAGAAGATACAGCGAAAATGGAAATAGAGATGGCACAAGGTACACCGAATCAATGGATTCTTTTCCTTGTTTGCACCTATGCACACATTCATACAACAGTAACGCTGGCTCACACAACAATAACAATAATAATACTAATGATAAGTGGTCAAGAATTTGACCACTTTTTATTAATTTATTATTTTTGACACATGCCACATTGCACGTCATGCCACTATTGAGGACAGAATGATCCCTTTCACTGCCTGCCATTACTTAATAAACCCTTTTGCTGCATACACAGCAGCAGAGATTTCCAATGCTTTTCAATGGACTGGACAACCCCAAAATTAGCCCCTTGGGGGATCTCAACTCCATCTAGCACTGGTTCATTTGGCCCACGTGAGTCACCCCAAACTGCATCTCGACTGGTTCAGCCGTTTTTCCATGGATCATAAACGTGACCAACAGACAGACAAACACATTGATAGATCATGCTACTCCATCTGTAGCAACAGGCCACATTTAACTATTGCTGCAATGCAGCCCAAAGCCCTGTCCACACCAGCAACAATGTCGAAACAACATTGTCGAATGCTACAGTCAAACAATTCTTTCCACAAAGTCGAATGCTGATTCTAAATTTCGTCATTCCGACAAAGTCAAAACAAATTAAACATGTTCAATTTGCTTATACTTTGTCAAAAGGACTAAATTACATAAAAAAAACTCGTTCCACATCGTTGCCAAAAACGGCAACAGTGTCGAAGCAACGTTCGACTTTGTCGTCGAAGCAACATTCAACTTTGCAGCATTCGACAATGTTGCTTCGACACTACTGCTGGTGTGGACGGGGTTTAAAAATAACAACTACCCATTAAAGGCCCTGTATCCCGGACAATCCAGGTGATCCCATAGCAGAAGAACATTCACACGCAATATCTGTAATTAATTTCCTCCACATATGACGGTCCATAGCATCCTCTCTGTTCAGTTGTTGGGTCTGACAGTCTTTTTCCACAACCTCTCTCCAGGTCTTCTTAGGTCGACCTCTATGTCTTTCACCCTCTACTTCATACTCCGTTCATTTTTTCACCCAATCATTCTCGTCTTTTTCTGTAACATGACCGTACCCATTTTGCTTTAGCACTGTAATTTTATCAACTGTTCCTAGTCTCTCTCTCTCAACGCGTTACATGTGAACTTATCTGTTACTTCAAAACCACATAACAACAACAATAATAACATACCAAAAAACAGCGTTATCATTTATCTTTATCATCAAACTATCGCCTTCCACTTGGCCTGCCACTCCGTTTAATGCTCTCCACCTCACAATCCATGACTTTTCACCTATGGTACAAATGTAACCGTTTTAGACTGCACAAATGCATATGGAGTTGGTATCTCCAAGTTATGCCGGGTCCCAAAGTGGAACCTAACGGATTTCTAGAAAACTTTTTACAGACCAGACATGTTTCCTGTTGTCACTCAATCACCAGCATCAAAGCACTCAACAACTTACCAACAAATTTTAGACATTTGTCTGCGGCACAAGTTTCGGCTGAATCATCATCATCATCGTCGTCGTCGTCATCGATCAAAATGATTTCATCAGCATCGACATCGTTTGTTGCGTTCTGAATTTGCCGTTTCTTACTAGCCACCACAGCTTTGGCTAAAATGAACAACAGCGAGTGCTGAACTCACATTCAGAATCTTAAATAAGTGACCAAATCATTCACGATAAATATGGTCCCACTCCAGCAGGTCAAAGTAAAATGATCAAAATAATCCAATAAGTCCACGACAGGGAATCATTTTAAAAACTTCAAGACCTCCAAAACACTTACGAAAAACTACGTTAAAAACTGACAATCCTAAATCTGCTTGTATGACATTCATACCAAGTGACAGTAACATCACACACCAGTAATTTAAAAGCACATACAACTTGACTAACACATCCTTACATGGCGTTGAACCTTTTCTTTTGTCACTATATTGGTTTCTTCTCTTGTCCTGCAAATACAACATTTCAATGCCAGCCATTATGTAGGATAGCCATGTACTGCTTCAGTTTATGCTTAATTGTGATAGCAACAAAAACCTATCATTATCCTAGCATAAGTGATACACACAAAAATGCAGGGATTACATCTCAGACCTGCCATCTCTGTCTGGGATGCGGCAACTCATGGCTTGGCTCCAGCGCCTAATCAAGTATACTCGACAGTTTAATCAAAATGCACGTGGTACTGGCAACCAGGAGCCAGCCAGCATAACTGGAGCAACTCCCCTTCCATCAGCAGTCCAGTTGTGGACGTAGAAAGAAAGAGGCCAGGCCGCTGGTTAGGGTTAGTGCTTAATGTTCTCTTCAGTACTTTGATAACAATGATGGGCAGGAAGAACACCGGCCTGTCAAAACCCGTTCCACCAATCCCAAAGGGTCCTCTTTCCACAACAGGCACAGGAGAAGGAACTGGCTAACCAGATTCACCACCACTACGACCACCACCACCACCACAGGCCAGACGCCCAACCAGCAGTGTCAAACCACTGAAGCAAACTCCACTTTGCCACAGATGCACGATGCAAGGCAAGATGATTGAGCATGTATTTGTTGGCAAAATACCGTCAAAATGTGGCTATTTAAGAATGGGTGAGAAGTACATAATTCACAATGCAGAGAATAGTGAACTGTTGAGCAAGTCCACTTTCATTTTTACTGTTGACACATGGTGTGTTAAAAGCTGCATATTATTATTATTATTATTATTATTACTATAGCAGATAGCTGACCTCAAACTCAAAGAGTTTCACGCCATAGCTATCCGAATCACAGGCAGCAAGAACATTATGTAGAGACTGCTGCTGGTCAGTATCGACTTGCAATAGATCACCCTCAACCATCAGTCTATCCAGCTGCTGTATCCTCTCTGACGAGACCGACGCTGCTGCCGAATCTACACACAACCATTTAACAGCCATTTTTAACACAAATCTTAGTTAGTCGGCAGTTACCTGCTTGAATCCTGACTGGTCCGAAACTTTTAAGTGACTACACACTTAACTTAGTCAGTTACAATTTAATGGTGCTTTCAACCCCAATTAGACCCATCTCTAAGTATGCATGCACTGTCTGGAATCACGCCATTAAGTGATCAGCTGGAGTCTTACCAAAAAGAGCACTACAAATTATTAACGGTATGTCTTATTTTGACACACTCTCACTGGCAAATATGGAACCTTTAAAATACCGCAGAATTAAACTCAGTAAATCCTTTTTCAAGAAAATATGTTCCAGTTACAGCTGCCTGCATTCTCTCCTGCCACCTGAACACAATATTGAAGTCCTTTCCAAATTACATAACTCCCTAAACTATCCAGCACCATACTCTAGAAAAAAATATATTAGTCTTCCTCAAACTATGCCCTGGGCCACTACCAAAATAGCACGTTACCATACTAGTTCTGTGTTCTAGTTTTCATACTAATATATTGTATTGTAATGATATTTTTATTAGAGTCTGCTGTGACGTTTATTACTAGCATGCCTAATGGGCCAATATTGTTTTGCTGGCTGGCGTCTGTCGTCGTCTGTAACGCTGCCAGCAGGCGGGCCGGCCGGCCGCCAGAAGAGTAAAAACGCGGCATGGGAACGCTGCCGGCGATGGGTGCGTGGACAGTTGGGCAGCCGACACTGCACGGCGGGCCAGTCGTGTTACGTCCCGTTAGGGCAACACCTTGTTTTGTATTACATACATGTTGTATTTTCCTTCTAACTACTTTAACTACAGTAATTTTTATCGTGTGCATATTGTAGATGTTTAACTTGTCTTTTTATTGTATAAATCTAGCCTATGAGTGCTACTGCGTAACTTAACTGAGTGAACGATCATGTAAATGTCTGAGTGCTGTATCCGTCAATACAAACTGTCTATTTCTACATCTTCAACTGCTGACATTTAACAATGCCACAGAGTTTCTCCATTTAGAATTACATTTCATCAGCACTGCCATCAGCACCTCTGTATTTCCAGACCCCATAGTGCTATACAAATACATTATCGTCACCACCACATACCTGACTAGTCAGTTCAACATCACACTGAAAATTCAATGATTATTCAGCCGCCAGACTGAAGAAGAAAAGAACTCTGTATCATTCAATTTATTAAAAGAAATTTGAAATTTGTTCATTTAGACAGAGACAAAGTTAGCAAAAGCCTGGGAATGTTAGTTTTTGGCCCCCAACTCAATCACAGTACAGATTCAGTCACCCCACAATTCACATTATCAGATCACATCAATTAATTTCATTTACGACTAATCGAGTATCATAGTAGAACAGATATGCCAACAAAAACCAGAAAAAAACACAAAACTGAAATCCATCTGACTGTTAGAAAGGCATCAAAAGGCTTTTTTGTTATATTGAGTGATAAGTGCTTATATTGAAGAACATCATTAAATGGGTATACCAAAATCTGGAGAGGTATGTATTGAAAGCAGCAGATGTGATTCACTGTTCGACACTGCGTTTTCATTGTCGCTGTTGGCGGGTTTTTCCTGGTGTGAGGTTATTAGCTCATGAACACGGGCAACGTTGTCATTGGCCAATGCAGTTGTAGCTCTCTGTGTCCATTCTTCGACATGCTCCACAAGTCGCTGCAAAGCAATTGTTTCCGGTATTGTGACGCCAAGATGCTCAGACGATGACAGCAGGTCGCGAACTGTCGATCAATCAATCAATCAATCAAAGTGAAAAGCACTCACATTCACTGTCAAATCTAATCCACTGCCTCATGTACCAATGACTACCGCTACCCAAAATGTCGTGAAAATTCATCAACAACTTTCCAGGTAATTGTGTTATCAAAGGAATAGAATGAATAATGCCAACAACTGCATTTACTGCTTGCTTTGCGGAGTTAATCCACAAATCGATCAATCATACAGAAACTGAATTCAAGATTTCGCCTCCGATTCCAGATTTCCTTGCCATTCTGCACTGCAGGCTAGATCATTGCCAGCATGAAGTGAAAAAGCAAGAAATGAAAATGGAACAAAACAAAATTAAATAAATGGGAATACCTGTGTCAATAGGTGGACGAAGAGTGCGGCAACATCGGCAGCACATCCACATGTACATCATGTCATTTTGTTTCTCTGAGTCTGGTTCATTTGGCACCACACAAGACACTGCCAAAAGACAAAAGTACAGCACTGTTGCAGTATAGTATGCACGATCATGGCTTCATGCACACACAAGCATAAGTTTAGTGGTCATTTAACAGGAGAATCTTCATCCTTAGGGGTGATTGATGGAGTTAAGGTTTTACGTCCCACCCAACACAAATAGGTCATTTCGTAGACGTTCTTCCCAGACAATCACTTAACTTGGTACTGAAAAACTAAACCTAACATAACCAAAGCAAACATGCATCTATAAAAAACATATACTATAACATGAAGTAAACACAAGAAACTAAAGCCAGGTTTAGACACATCTTACAACATCAGGCCTGGAAATGGAATGGGCCTATTCCTAAAGAAGTAAGTGTGTAAGCAACAGCATGTGAATTGTCAAACAGCATCTCCATCCATTCAGTAGTTTTTGCAGCTCACACGTGTGCCCAACAGACACACACAGACACACAGCAATAAGTAAGTATAACTAAGGAAGTAAGCAAGTAAACCATTTATATAGCACCAAAATCAACAAACAACTCAGGGCGCATTACAGCCAGAGTCCCTGTGGGGCGATCCTTATGGGTGATTTGTGTGGCTGAATGGCCCTCCAATGCCGACCAGAAGAACAGTTCAATGGACCTCACTCTTTTATCAACCACTACCGGACTCCCGAGGGAAGACTCTCAGATGCCTGTACCCTTCTCAGCAGATGGCCTGGCAAACTGAATACATCTCAAGTTCCAGCGACTGGCAATGTCATGAAAGTTGATTGTGGTTTCAATGTTGTGCCATCAATGGCGGCTAGGAAAGGACGTCTCGTCACTTGTGAGTGATAAAATCTGTAGTGATGTCAACAAAGTTATTCACTTTGAAAAAAACGAAAAAACGAATGATGGTAATTCTCGCAGTGGGATGTTATGCCCTTCCTGTCACCAACAAACAAAAAACAGCAACGGTACATTCGATGTACTAGTGGTGCCATCTCTGCTATCGGCTGCATTTGTTATTACTCTCCTTCCTTTGGATATAGATCATTTGCTTTCTCATATTTTTGGTACAGTACCTACATTCTGACACAGAATAAAAATTTTCTACTTCAGTCAAATTTCTAGGCTGAAACCAACCATTCCTGTAAAATGCCCCTGCACTTTTTACTGTGAAGTATTACTATAATCAGTTCATACTCAAAAACGACAATAAATTAGCCCCGTACGGGACTGGTGGTCGACTCCTACTTACTGCCAACTTCGAAGTCACGTGACACAAAAACTAGAAAAAAAATAAAAAATCCGGCCCGACAAGCTTTAGGTATTGCCCGCTAATTTAAGAATCTGTGGTCATTTGCCAGCTCCCATTATAAATGGGAGAGGAGATAGCCTTTGAAAATGACTGAATTTCCGACTTTCAAGTGCGCATGACCTTGACCATGACCTTGGATCGGGTCATACTGCATACAGTCATGCATCACTCGTCGACCTCTACCTACACACCAAATTTCATTGAAATCGAAGAAACGTTTTGTGGACGTACGGACGGACGTACGGACTGACATTTGAGACCCACTTTATTAGGTCGACTCGGAGAAGTCAACCTAAAAAAGTGGTCAAAGTAATTTGACGAGAAGCTGCATCTCCCCCGTGCACAAATCAAATCATTCAGTCGTTTGCAGCTGGAAAAACTCTTCGTTTAAACGGCTTCAACATTAAAATGTCGCATGTCACTGTGGTGTGTGAGTACTATTTTTAGACATGTGCTCTCATTGGTTGATGCATCATGCCGAACGGCTAAGACATCTAGCGAGCCGTTGAAGTGATGACACTATCACGTGCTGCGAGAACTGCAATTCGTTACTTTTAAACCACTGATTTCTCGTAAATGCAAATGTCGATCTTCTAACGAACCACACCAGCATACTGCCAAAACTTTGCATTGGTATATTGTGTGAACGTAAGCATTCAGCCGTTGTTCTGCAGCTCACAGTAGAGTGTCCCAATACATTGCAATGGGCCGCCACTTTCCCC
>Ga0209363_1001303_pt1 | contig 11759 bp, 6 predicted proteins | sample WorMetexBAHAMAS3_FD_187385 | JGI IMG/M metagenome (GOLD analysis project Ga0209363, IMG submission 187385) | Marine gutless worms symbiont microbial communities from Max Planck institute for Marine Microbiology, Germany - Inanidrilus exumae... | ecosystem: Host-associated > Annelida > Digestive... | reverse complement strand
ATCTGATACGATGCGGTAGATTACTTTACGTGGGCTCAAAGGCTGACGAGATGGCCAGCTTAATCTAGCGCACGTATGGCACAGAAACGAAAAATGTGGACCAGCATGGCAGCTTCGTGAATCTACATCTACTGATTAATCAACAGCACAATCGATGTATCTGCGCTACGCCCGAGTAATGATGAAACGATACCGCCGACAGGCCACCTACCACCAGTCACGGCGCTACACCAGGACACACCAGATCATATGACCTTGCTGTACGCCCTGGTTCAAGTTACGTGAATCGAGTTTCAAGTTGGTGAAATTCTAGTCGAGATCCGAGTTGCAAACCGAAGCTTCAAATAATTTAAATCTTTGTTTGAAAGGGGATGAGTCACTTTGAGCGCAAATTTCAGGAAGAATAGGGGGTCGCCCACCAAAGACCGTTGGCGTCAGAAAACTAGATTCCCTGGACTATCACGTGACGTTGTTTGCGTGATCCAAGGTTTAGCCATATTAGTAGTACACTAGTCCTATTTATTTTTACTCCTTTTTTCATTATATTTCAGTTACAGTTCTGCACAGAAGACTAAGCTGGCAACCAATCTGCTTGTTTATGCACATTAACTATTTCTAATTGTATAGTGTCGTTATTGACTTAAGCAGCTATTACCTATTCAATTGAAATTAAGCAAATTCCATGAAACTGACCTCAAGAGTCCCTCTGTCAGTTGCCATTTCACAAAACGGCAACTGAAATGGCAAGAGTAGCAATGTCGGCCGTGGCAGCACTGGTGGATACTTAGCACCTTTGCACAGCACCGCTCTAAGAACATTCCACAAGCATTCTATTATCACACATAGGACATCACAGAACAACCTTCAGACAAAATAAATGCTCTAACATATGCACTTTTCATGCAGGATCAAACAAGATCACCAACGTTGCATTAACTGGTCAGCATGCAGAGTAAATTTGTTAAAATAACTAGAACTGTAAGAAATGCCAAGCAGGATATCTGCATATCCTACATCAACATATAATTAGTATACTCATCTAAATATCACCACATTATATCCTACAAGGATGAACAGCATGCTATATTAATCAAGATACAGTTAGCTGTCAACGTATAAACATCAATTTTTACCTACTGAGTAGAAGGTAATGAACTATCCTGATGAAACTGGCACAGTACCCCCATAAACCCCGAAAATTTCCTTAACATTCAGCAAAAGGTACACCCAAACAGGGCGACTTTACTTCCAAAATTAACAGCTTCTATGGGCCTATGCACATGCCAGAAAGTTATAAAAGTGAAAAATTACACAAAAGATATTATCATGATAAACAGACCTTAAATAGAAACTGAAAATGACAACAAAAACAACTGCAGACCTTAGTTGCTGAGGGTTTTCCCGTAGTCCGACAACCCACATTGTATCGAGCTTGCCTTTACACTATCAACAACACGTAAACATCATCATACAGGTACGGTCAACAGCCAACACATACGTCAATCTGATCATGATACGTCATTCTTATGTGATTTGCATAATGCTAAATGACAATTTACGTGATAAAAACTGTCAGATAGTACTCATAATAAAAGAAGTGACACTGACTATCCCAAGGCAGTGATTAATCAGACTTAGGGCAAAGTTAAACTGCAATACTGGTAAATTTTAGCTCTAGTGAAAGTCAAGACAAAAAACGTCCATGTGGATCACAAATTGTATGCTACACAAGGCAGAACAGCAAATGCTGTCCATACAACGAAATTACAGTAAACAGACAAAAATACAACAACCATTCAACGGCCATTTACAAGGACCACCCTGGTGATCAGGCACCATACAGTAGGCTAACCATACAGTAGGCTGCAGGAACACACTGCAGGAAGGCTGATGTTGTGCTGTCAATGAGACAGTACGCCGCAAAGCCAGATCTTCCACATCGAGTGGCAAACCGGGGACCAAAACCTCCCAACAAGAGTTGGAATCCTGCTAATTTACAGCATCCAAACTGACAATCCAACGGGATACCAGCTCACTTGGGTCACCAGTGCCTCCATCTCCATTGTTTCAACTATTATTTTTCATGTCAGATGCTCTTCCTGCCACAAAACATTCAATTTATTCTGCCTGAAACAGACATGAACTCATGCTGGATTTCATAACCTGCGGCTTGGTTACTTATTGATTGGTTTACTTATATCCCCTCAATGCCCTGATATAGAACATATGGCCCATAAATTCCCTAATCAGCACTGCCCAACTGATGCAGACCTAACTTGGAATAATTCTGGACCAGCAAGCCTGACAAAGACAAATGGGAAGTCACTGTAATAATAATTAGACAGATGTTCAAAAGCTAACATGTTGCCTCAAGTTTGCAACTTCGACCCAGGTTTTGCCGAACCCAGAACTCAACATGCGGACGTTGCCAGCAGAGTCAACACTGTACGGCGTTCCTTCAGCAGTAAACCTGCCACAGCATATTTTAAAGCAAACATGCACATATATCAAATATTTCATGAAGTACAACAACGTGCAAAAATCTTATGAATTTACGTTAGTACCTGGTATTGTTTATTAACCCTTTGACTGGCAACCGTGCCATAAGGCACGTGCGATCTGTAGCTGTAGACCTTCACTGCCTTATGGCGCAGTTGCCAGTCAAAGGGTTAAAGGATAATTCTAAATGACAATCCAATCAAAACATTCTAAAATACTAAATCTAAATTGCAGTCTAGTTTTTAAAATATTCAGGTGAAAAAACACACTAGATCAATGAAAGATGGCTAGTAAAGCTCTGATAACAAGAATGTTGGTACTCCTTACTGTCAGCCGAAATGTACACTGGCCGATTCGTATGCTGCCCCATGATGAGTCACTGTGAGTACGCTGACAGGACAGGACAGACAGACAGACGGACGGACGGACGGATACTAGACCATTAAATTATGCTTTCTGCTAAACACAGCCAATATAATGATGATATCACAGCGACAACAACTGTAAATAGTAATGAGAAACCAAAACCAAAAAACAGCAGAAGATTACCCTAGGGATGCAAGAGTGGACCTGGCACTCAGTGGAAGATGGTCAACATAAGGCGGCAACCTTCTCCCACGCACCGAAATCACACGAACAGTGAGACACTGATCACCAAGTACTCCTACTCACACGCACGTATACAAACCATTTTCACCACGATCCTCAAGCCATTTGTCCTTTGTTCCCCAGGGATGACCAGCACAAAAACATTTTATGTGGTCAGAGGCCCATTGTGAAGCCGCCACAAAGACTCACTCGCTGCAACTCAGCGTTTCTTCATCCACCATCCATCACCTGATACTGTTCATCTGACATCAGCTTGTCAATTCCAGTAACCAAGTGCACCGTTACAGCATTAATGCACGTTCAAACGGTGATAATAACTGCAATTATACCAATCAATTCACAAACATAATCATTCCACACACACTGAGTCAAACAAGCAATCATCCTAATGGCGGCAAAAGTGCTGTCAGCCCACTTTTTTGCCATTTAGACAAACTATTTGTCCTTTCCAGGGATTAGACCACGGTAGTTAATAGGCAGCCGATGATGTTCTATTCACGTCTACTACCACTCACTTGGTTTTCATGATAAAACTACCAATGTAAAGTTTTCGGACTTGAGGACGTTGTGGTCATTTCTAATGTCACACGGCCACTCTAACCGATGGATTCGACTTCCAGTATAATTTCCTATTGTGTTCTATAGTACCAGTTCTAAAATGAACCATTTTGGAGCTAGGGTATGGAAGAGACAATTAAACAGACAGCAACGTTGCTTAATACCCCTGCTTTGGTACGGGACAAACTTTGTAACTTTTCCAAACGGTGGGCAACACTATAGTGACAACCTTTTCTGTCAGCATGGTGCCAACAATACGGAGACATCTCAACACCAACCGAGCCCGCTGTGCTGAACAATCATCAGCTTGTCGTCGGAGGCAGCCATGGATACAACTGGTCCAGCGATGCTGAACAGCTGCAGCTGGATGCCAGTGATGGAGAAGATGCGGACAATACGCTGGTCCGTTGCTGCAGCCAACCAGTCTCCACCGAGACAGATCACCTACACACGTGTTATACTGTCATCACCCGAAAGTTCTCAGAACTACATTCACCAACTAGGACTTGCACCGAACAGTGTTTACTTTTAGTACTTCCTTTAAGGCTGTTGAGCAATTAATTTTTAAAATCACGTTATTAATTATTGTAATCGCACGTTAATTGCGGGTTTAACGCACATTTCCTTTGTGTTGTGATACAGGTGTAGGGGCAATGAATGACCAGAGATGTGCAGACACGTCCGCAATGCATTTCGTACATCCGCGGAGCAATGCGGACGCAACCTTGCGAGTAATTGCGGACGCGCATGCAGACGGCCGGACACTGACGTGTCGCGTCGTTTTAAGGGACCTCATTTGCACGTAGTGCGCATGCTTAATGAACGTTTATTACATGCAGTTTCGATTTTGAAATCAACTAATGGTTTGAAATAGGCCTAATCTGTATAACTCATAACACCATCGATTCCTTTCGCACTGAATTTTTTTTCAGTCCATGACAGAACAGAGTACATTGCTAAGAATGGATACTGATGGTCTGCAGACGTCCATGGATGCCTGTCATTGGACAGCTGCAGACATGGACGGTATATCTGTGTATGCGGCTGAACATGGAAGCCAAAATGTCCCCGTCTGCACATCTTTGTTAATGACGTCTCAGCATAGAAATTAAACAGCATTGGAATTAACAGAATGTTTCATCGTAGAATGGTACAAGAAGCTCAGCTATGCCAGAGGGACCGCATGACACACTATGTCAGGGACTCGTTTGTGGAACAGTTTGCCGATAACTCTGTGGCAGATCTCTAGCTTCAGACAGTTAGGCGATATCTTAAAAATCATTTATTTGGGATTTAAGATCACAGCGCAGTGTGACGCATGATTTTCTATAGTATATAAATATTCTTAGTTACTTAAATATGTGCCATGTTTCACGAGGTTTAGGAGCTAGAAAGGTTGCAAACAGCAAGTGACCTTCAGGGTCATGTGAGGGCATTGGCAATGGTGCCATTAGATAGGCCACATACGATTTCCTAGTAGACTTCCATTGCAACCATGTCTCTATCTTGCACCATTTCCGAGATATTATCACTTATTTCTCAAAACTTAGAGGTCACATGACACGTGACCCTGAACACATCCCTTTCAGTGGTAGCATCAGTGAGACAGCGGCTCCCACAGTGAGACGGATGTCTGAACACTGGTACAGTGGATAAAACTATAAGGACACTTACCTGCTAAACACTGGTACAGTGGATGAAACTATAAGGACAGTCACCTGAATGTCTTCACCAGCAGGCATCGACAATGTCCACTCTTTAGCATTGTCCCACGAGCCAAAGTGCATGCAGACCAGCTGGCTTCAAGGCACAACAACAACAGCACATACCTCAACAACAACAACCATCTTTATTTAACAAGCAGTTTTCCAGGTAAACCAGCTTGGAACAATGGCAGCACACATCACACGTGATAGAAAAAAGTAATACAATTTCAATAGTAGAGTACAAATCTGGCAATCGCATTTTACTGTATAACTCTGACGAACAGCATGTTAGAAACAGCTTTTCTGACAGACGAGATTTTTGATTGTAGGAAAAAGCAGGCAGAAGTCTGGAGGTTACAGGCCTTTTGTTAGCATCCACAGAAATGTACAGTCGTTTATGGTGATACCTGGGATTCTTGTCGTCAGCCTCGCATGCAAGGAGTACAGCGGATGTAGACAGGTCGGCAAGTATGTGACCGAGGGCGTTGTTGACGTGCATTGCATGGTGAGTAGCTGTGTCATGGAATTCCACTGTAATTGACTGCTCATCTTCACTGTTGTATTGGATCACTACCCCAACGTCGTTCCACACCTGCACCATTCGACATACACACATCGTGGCACAATTAAAACCATAATTTTTCAATACGTAACACAAATACGATAAAAAGGAGTAATTTTAAACGTTCAGAAAATTCATAAGTCTAACGATTTGCATGCCACATCATACAGTACAGTTAAATATTCTTTGTAAATCATTAGACCGATGCCACACCTGTGATCTTATCGAGCGATTTTGTTGCGCAACTTTATCGTGCAATAAAGTTGCAGTCTGCAACTGTGCATGTCGTACACTGCAACTTTGTCGCATAAACAAGCACTGACCAAGCTGATTGGTCATTTCTTGTTTATGTGACAAAGTTGTAGTGTGCGACATGCACAGTTGTGTGCTGCAAATTTGTCGTGCGATAAAGTTGCGTGATAAAGTTGCACGACAAAATTGCACGATAAAATCGCAGGTGTGAGATCGGTCTTAATTCTCATTATACCCATAGTAAAAAACAGTTCCAATAACCTTCCTGCAGAGAGCCATTATTGCTCAAATGTTGTCTATATGAGGACACAATAAAACTACTGACCTATTAAAAGTGTTAGTGTAAGAAATATCAAAAATGTTGCATAACACATTTCCTTACCATAAACCTGGCTGAAAGTGAGACGGGAGAAGCTGTCGGCTGAAATGGTGGTTGTAACGTCGGAGGCTGCCAACCTTTAACAACCACCGTCTTATCATCACTGACGGCAGGTGCACTTGCACTCACTTCTGCAAGGAATACAACAAAATTCTTCAGTTACCTTGACCATACAAATATGAAATGGACTACCAAGCGACACAACAGTTTCCCATCCACTCAAGCCGATCCTATAAGTTATTTATTAACCAACCTGCAAGACTCGGTTTTAAACATAATCTGCAATGATAACAGGTTATTTAATACTATTACTGTTACTATATCTAACACAGACAGAAAGTTGATTTGTAATGTTCAGTATAAACCCGATGTGACTCCCTAACTGAGGCCTCACTTGCAAATGTTAACTGTCAACTATTCAGAAGCTTTTTGTAAAGAAGGCTCTGACAAGGTGTAAATAAAAAATTAATCAGTAAAACAACTAAGCAAGAAATCCCAAATAACTGAACCTTATGCAATGTGAAGAGACACATTCATTGCATACAACATCTAGTTATCAAATGAATCAGAACTACTAGTGGCAGCCCATGGAGCTCATATGCTGTCTCAAGTCAATACAAAGCATGTTGACAGCAAATCATCGAACAAGGTTCTCATACTGAACACACTGATGACTGATACCTGGCAGAGATGGTGGACCAGTGCTTCCAGGTTTAACACTGTCCACCGTGCTGATGTTGTCCTCGTCATCGTCATCGTCAGCATCCGTATCAATTCCCGGGATGCTGCCGCCTCCATCACTGTCATTCGCCGCTTCAAGCAACATCCCGTCGTCAGCATCGTCAAACAAGTCAGCTGGGTCGACTTGGTCGTTCTGCAACCAGAACCAATCTCTCACACACATACTCAGCAATGCTTCACACTGACAGTAACACTGTTGCATTATTCCAGCTGATTGCAATGCAATATTGTCTGGAGATCTGCATTAAAAATCTAATCGCTTAGTACTTTTTTGTTTGATAATTCTAGTTTGAAACTATCAAAAATATGTACCATTCGTTGTACGACTTGCCAAATTCACCATACAATAGGCAGTTCAGCTATAAATATCACCAAAACAGAATTAACAAATTAGTCCCGTACGACGACTGACGGTCGACTTCCGCTAGGGCAGACTAGGGCCGTCAGACGTGGTTAGGACCAAAGTTCAGAGGTCACGTGACAGAAAACGAGGACGAATTTCAAAAATCTGACGGGTTAAATTTTAGATATTGCCCCCTAATTTAAGAATCCGTGGTCATTTGTCAGCCCCCATTATAAATGGGGAGGAGATAGAGTTTGCAAATGGTTCAAAATGGTTGAATTTCCGACTTTCATGGGCTCCTGACCTTGAACTTGGATCCGGGCATGATCATTACCTTTTTTCATCTCTCATAGAGTACTACCTGTATACCAAATTTCATCGAAATCGAAGAAACTTTTTGTGGAAGGACGGACGGACGGACGGAAATTTGCCACCCATAGTATTAGGTCGACTTCCAAAGTTTGGAAGTCGACTTAAAAATACTGTTTGCACTGCACTGCAGTATATCAGTGAATAAATTAACATATCAGGGCAGTCCATATTCAACTACTGCCATGAAACTTTTGAGTCAGAATGGAAAACGAACCAAAACTGTGCCGATGTCCTAGAAAACAATTCACCTACAGACACGTAACCATCCAGCAGTATCGAAATAACTGTGTGGCTATGTCACCCGCGGCTGCTTGAGTAAATAATAATAGACTGGTGGACATTTCTGAAATGTGTACATTTATAAGCGTTGTTTGGCAAAAACTGTCAATATATTTTGTCAAATATGTGATGGAAGTTGCCAGAACTATTTTACAAGAAGTGTTTTTCAGAAATAAGGACCACAGTAATAACTACCTTACTGTCATCTATGTGTGTAATCCATGCACAGTAAACTGCACTGGACTGAGTAAGTGCATGCAGATGCCAGCATTACCACTGTGCATGGCAGAGAGCACCAAGAATGAGACATAAGCATGTCATCAGTTCTGCCCACTACTGGCGTGGCGTCACAGAGCAATTAGCAATGCAGAGGGAACAATGTCCCTTATGTCAGTAAGCCCGTGCCAGATGAAGGAAAAATGAAGCCAGGCCACTAGTTCGGGTTAGTGCTCTGTTCCCTTCAGTGCTTTGACACTGATTGTTAGATAGCATGAAGAACATCTGGCCCATTAAAACCCCATGCGACCAATTCCCAGTGGTTTTCTTCCATGACAGATGGAGAAGGATTAGGAATGTGATGGAGCCAGCCAAAATCCACATCCATCAGATGTGGATTTCATGTGCAAAATCTGTCAGATGCGGGTTTGTCGCACAATGAAAATTAATACCAGCTATTATAGCTACTGCGATTCAACTCAGTCTTAGTTACTTAGAATTAAAAAGTTACAAACAAACTAGCAGTGAATAATTAACATCATTGAAATTGTTTTCTAAAAAGTACAGAAAACACAACAACAGATCTCTACATTAATCGAAAATGATTGTTGAGTCGGACAGAAAAAAAAATTTTGAATCCGCCATGATCGGGTTTTAAGTATCCGACGGATTTCGTATTTTTGAAAAAGTGTCGGATTCGGAATCTGTCACATCCCTAAGAACAACCCAGAGAAATATTTGTAAATGTAACCATAAGTAACAACATGCTACTTGCATTATGAGAACTCGTTGCATCCACAATATCTGACCATTCACCAAAATATCCGCGATTATCACAGTAAACAGCTGTACATTTGTGTGGATGCCAAGAAAAAGCTGTAATCTCCAGCCCTCTCTCATGCTTCTTCCTACAATCAAAAAAGCGCAGTTCTCCGAAAAAAATGACTAACTTGCTTGCAACACTGATTGTAGTAACGGAGAATGAGTTATCTGACAAATCTTATTTCAGCTTGAACAGTTTATCATGGAATATATATCCGCGATTATCACAGTAAACAGCTGTACATTTGTGTGGATGCAAACAAAAAGCTGTAATCTCCAGCCCTCTCTCATGCTTCTTCCTACAATCAAAAAAGCGCAGTTCTCCGAAAAAATGACTCTAACTTGCTTACAACACTGATTGTAGTAACAGAGAATGAGTTATCTGACAAATCTTATTTCAGCTTGAACAGTTTATCATGGAATATGGAGTTTTTATTGAAAATGGTAAAAACTGGCCAGTTTACAACCAAGTGTAAAGGCAACAGAGTCATAGCTCTAAAACAGCAAATATCACATTGGTAAGACTCCACCTAGAACATCAAGCATGCCCTTACCAGCGAAGTCATGTGGCAATTGTCTTAGGGTACAAATAGAGAGAAATGGATACATTTGGCAGTTATATCTCTCTGTGTATGCATTACCCTTAGACTGATGTCCTATGAATCAAACATCGCAAAATCTGTTCTGCGGCTTTATTCTCGGAATGCAATGGGATCACAAAAAGCTAAAAACCACGCAAGATTAATATTTCACTTATTTGACAGGATGCACCCGATTGGGCAATTGCTTTGAATTTTGTCATGTGGGATGATATCGTCCACATACATCAAATACGCCAAAATTTTGTGATTTCAGTCAGTTCTGGGGTTTTGCCATTCTCCATAGGAATAGCTGGTGGCTGTTACAACAGCTTAAGCAGTACCGTGCTACACAGTGATGTATGCCCTGCCCAGCCAAAATAACATCAAAGCTCTGAAAGGACATTTTTTTAACTTCACAGAAAAACGAGTATGCGAATCTGTCCTGCTCTGAACAGTTCCACAACCTAACTACAGTCAAAACAAGATGTAAGCATACGCTGCAATGCATGAACGACGGGCGATGGACCACACCGTGAGTTGACCGTCAACAGTTGCACTGGCCACATACTGGCCACATGAAGACACCGTTACAATGGACACAAGCTGTTTCACAAAAACATTCTTACAGAGTCCACACTAAGGTTGTAGGAAAAAACACAAATCCGTCACACCAAAAGCAATGCAAAACAATGTACTAGGTCAATGGCAGACAAAGATGCAGTGGAAGAAATGTTATACGAGTAGAATATGTTAATGATGTATTACTAAATACATGTATATATCATGTTCAATCGAATATCAGTTTCTACCATGCCCAATCAATCGTGACGGACTAATGTTACAAACATACAACAGTTCAGCTGGCCCTTATGCCACAGGTTACCACTCGTCCTGAAGATCTCTTTAAGGAAACTCCTTGTAACTGACAAAAACCAGACTTTTACATGCCAGATGTGGTTTCTGTCACCCATTCCTCTTGTGTTGTAGGAAGAATGGCCAATACAATCGTACTAACATGTTTTGTGGTTCAGTCGTTTGCTGCAAGCATGTTAAAGAAAGAGAACTACAGTGAATCAACTACAGGCAAGATGAGGTTGCAGACACTGACCTCTTTAATGGAACCATCTGTCAGTTCAAATGCCACGTTCCATGTTGTTGTGTCATAGGCAGCCACATGTTTGTCAACAGGAACAAACAAATACTGCAATCATCAACAATTTTCAATCAACTTCGATTGCAGTTAGTAACATTTCAGTCAGTATACACCTATTTCTCAGCAAACAACACCAAATCAAAATATATTACACGTAGAAAATGCTGTCTATAGCACAAGTAAGTCCCCAGTAAATGTCATCCTGGACTATAACAAAGGCCCAAACAACATAGCATTCAAGTGCCACTATTTATAATTACCAACTAGTGACAGATTACACAAGACTTACTCAAGACAGATCACACATTGCCTGCCCACATGGAACTCTCTTTTCGGAGTGCTCTCAGTTCCATCACCTGAGAGACATTTAAAGTTTTAACTGTCTTTTTTGTCTAAAATAGCATATCTCAGGATTTCTTATTTTGTGCATTACAAATGTGTTAATTGTTGTTGTTGAGTTATTATTAATAGGCTGCACAGTGAGAGAGTTGAATATCGTCGCTTAATTTCCAAAAGTAACTATATGCTTTCGGAGTGATTTAGAGAAAAACAAAGTTAAAGTTTGATGAACAATAACAGTCAAACTTAATACTGTTACTGGCAAAAATCGTAACTTATATTCCCTTTAGGTTTCGCTTAAGCACCAATGCTTGCAGTTTTGTCATGTAAAGTCTCATTTCTTGCGTA
>Ga0209363_1001300_pt1 | contig 11768 bp, 8 predicted proteins | sample WorMetexBAHAMAS3_FD_187385 | JGI IMG/M metagenome (GOLD analysis project Ga0209363, IMG submission 187385) | Marine gutless worms symbiont microbial communities from Max Planck institute for Marine Microbiology, Germany - Inanidrilus exumae... | ecosystem: Host-associated > Annelida > Digestive... | reverse complement strand
GTCGGTGGAGTGGGCGGCACGGTGCTACGCAAGTGATGTGATCGCTCCGATGCAGTGCTGCGTGCACTTGTGGGTCGCAGTGCCGAGTGTACGGCCGTCGCTGAATGAAACTGTATTTGAGACGAGGAAGATGACGCAAAGCCGTTTGTAGCTGCAGGAACGTTAGCGGTACCTACAGGCACAGACAGTATATAATCACAAACTCGGTACCTATGATAATAACAATATGACATGTGGCACGCTTATGCATTATTATACATTATACATTAGCCCCATGCGGGACTGACAGTCAACTCTTTGCAAATGACGTTTCTGCCAAGTTCAAAGTCACATGACACAAAAACTAGGATAAATATCGCAAATCCTGCCCGATAGAATTTAGATATTGTGCCCTAGTTTAAGAATCAGTAGTCAGTTGCCAGCTCCCATTGTAAATGGCGGAGGAGATAGATAGCCTTTGAAAGTGGAAGGATTTCCAACTTTAAAGGGCTCGTGATCTTGACCTTGGATCGGGTCATACTGCATACCGATGTGTATCACTCATTGACCTCTACATAGATGCCAAATTTCACTGAAATCAAAGAAACTTTTTGTGGACTGACAGACGTACATACACACATATGTATGCACAGACGGACGGACGGACAGACATTTGAGACCGTCTTTATTAGGTCGACCTAATAATATTACATTACAACATGTGTGACTTCTCAGTGTCGTAAATTTTAGAGACAAATTATAAAGCAGCAGCAGCAGCGGCAGCGGCAGCGGCCTGCTGCTGCGGCAGCAGCAGCGGCAGTGGCAGCGGCAGTAGCAGTAGTAGCAGTAGCAGTAGCAGTGATAATGATGATGATACAACTACACAACAACCTACATCATGCTGTATCACGTCAAAGACAGTTATAATCATAACAGGCATATGGTCATGGGGGTCCTGCAGACAGTTTTTGCATCACCCCGATAACGGACAGGATATTACAAGTATGAAGAATGTATAAGCACTTCAGCAGCTCTGTCTGATCTGCTGGGTATATGAGATGACAGTGAAAAACAGCTGCAGTAGACTGAAATAACATTGACTTCACGGCTGAAATAACATATGACTCAATACACACATCTTTACAGTTTTTTTAGAATAGCACAAACCGCATCACATCTTTGCCACGTCTCAGCCGTAACAGCTATTTCATCACTCTACAGCTATCTACAACATTCGCAATGCTCTTCCGTCACATGTCCAACTACCTTGGTCTGTTATCTTCTTGCACACTGTAGTGAAATTAAAATCCTTTTAACCATCGTCTCCATTCGTGCATCATAATTTAAAACGAAATTTCAACCACTAAACAAAATTAAACATAAATTCACATTCATTTCACTTACAGACTATTTTCATTAACTTTACATCATACTTTGATGCAAAAATGACAAAATCTATATAGATAGATGGATAATCTATGTATTACCAGCAAAATTAGTGATGCCAGATGCTGTTCCATTGCGAGTAGCTCTATGCCATTTCCTCACTACAAACTTCATTCTGCAACCAGCATTATGCATGCCACACAAATTCATTTTACTTGTTAAGAATAAAAGCGCTATTAACGTGACTATAAATCTATAATTTTTTTATTAATGTTTTTAGTGTGTATATGTATCTAGTCGGACTTCTGTAATGCACCCATGTTCTACCTAGTAATAGGCACACTATAAATGCAGCTATGATATGATATATGATATGATATGATATAAAGTAGTTAACCTGGTCGATGGAAAATATATTGTCAATATATTGTCAATTATTATTCAATATATTGTCATTTGTCTGAGAAGATGTCACACAGCAGTTGGTCCCAGCACTCATCATGCTGTCTGAGACCATCTGACCAATCGCATCACTGAAATTGCCAAGCACTACAGCTTTTGCAGACTGCAGACTGGCAAAAATGTGTCACGCAGATGGTCTCCCTTACAAGCTATATGGTAATTGGCATTAGTAGAGCGCAGACATTTTGGCCTGGCTAAACAATGATTGGAATTAGGCTACACCTGCTACAAGATTAAATTCCAATAGTCTGAGTCTGCCAATCTGTGGCACCAATTCCCCCTAAATGCTGAAATCCTTCTTTGGTAAGTTCTCCCTGGTCGGGAACCCCTACAAAGAGTAACGACAAAGTGAAATAAAATGGTGAAAGATCAGAATTCTTGTAAAATCATTATAAATTGAACTAAATGTGAGGTACCTCCAGAGAGCAATGATGACCCTGGCTGCACTGCGGAACCTTGACAGTGGACTGAGTCGTCTACGTGTGAGGTCGGATGGTGACGGCTCAGCGCCCATACGTGCAATCATTGACAACGTTTCCTCTTCACCGTCACGAAATCCGCCAATCAGAAGCAGTAGATATTTCTTCTGGTAGATGAGTGCCTTACGGAAACTCTCGGCACGTAGATACTTGCCATATAACCGTTGGACCTGCGGACACAGTACAACATGCTATGATACGGAAACTCTCCGCACGCAGATACTTGCCATATAACCGTTGGACCTGCGGACACAGTACAACATCATATGATGATGTCAACAATGCAATTTGTGCGACGTTATATCACAAATCATTTATCTAATACCTCAACACAGCATGTCTATTATTCCCATGCTCGACCAAATTGAAAATTTATATTTACTGTGTTTAGGAATGAAGGAATATTAATGTATCACTGGCATATAAAACTGATTTTCTTCATGCATGCTGAATTGCATTAAAAGGTGATGTGTGCTTAATCATATCAATATCTACATCCAGTTTCTTTTGCATTCTCACATAGCTACAAGGAAAATAACTGCCATTAATAAAATTTTCAGAGAACGTTGGTTATACAAATGTGAAAATACTTTTTCTATTGATTTTAAATATTCACTGCTAGAGGGAATATAATGATGAGTGGTGTTGCAGCAACGGGATTTACTGCAATACAGTACAACCTACCACTTTAACTAAGGCAATAGCTTACAAACTGTGTGCCATGTTTTATATTCAATTTCACTCGTGATCAATACTACAGAATCATTTGTCGTAATCGAACAAAAACTAAAGGTGATAAGTCTAGAGTCATGCTAGCAACAAAGAAAGCTGGCAGCTGATTCACAATCACAATGACGCACCACAAGCATAAACGCAAAATAATGTAAATATTAAAATAATTATAAGATCAGAAATATGCAAAATTACAGTTGCTTCCATGCAGGGAAAATATGTAGTATAAATATAATAGCCAAAAATGCATTAAACTTAACATATAACATTACTATAATATATAAAAAGCAGGCTAAATGAAAAAAATTAACAGGATAATATAGTAAGTTTAGCCAGAGTCTGCTAAAACAGATAAAATGACTTATGTACTTCTAAACCAACAAAAATGGTAATTAAGTGGGTGGGTTATCAGCAAAACATTACTGCTGATACCTCATCCTCTAGGTCTTGCATTGCAGTTTCATCATAATGCTACAATGCATATCACGTACATGAAATGTATAAATGGTAAAAACTGGGCGGAACTCACACGGTGGTCTAAAACTTATTTACATCACAAAAAAACAAAATTTCGACTCCTTCTCAAACTGTCGTTACTGCGCGCATCGCGCCCATACTCTGCCAGGGCCAGCCCCCAACATTTGGCTCACAATGTTCCAGATTTCATTCAAATTGGTTCACTTTGGACAGAGTTATAGCCGATCGCGCGAAGGCCGTTCTTTGGGCCCATGGAGTATTTGCAAGATTCGATCTTTTGGGCAAATAATAATGTCACACACAAAGTTACATCAATTTAACGGTCATTTTTACACTTGAACCTGCGTCAGACAGTTGCCAATTGACACTAAGGGGGTGAGTGGGGTTATATTTCTGTATGGCTCGATGCTCTTCCTGATGCCAGACAGGGGCAATCTTTCACTGGCGATTCATCCATCCATTTCTTTCATCACTTGCTGACTCCAAGGCAAGTGAAGTCACTGTCAAGTTTATGCAATTACAAACATCTGCATCAATGGTATCAGCTTAGCTCATGACACACATACACACATATACAAGTCATGTTGTAAAAGAGACAGTTGTAATAAATGAACAATGATTTTACAAAGCATTGTCAGTGAAGATATGATGATTCTGTATAGCCACGAACCAACAAAAAAAGCAATAACAGGCAGATAGCCAGAGAAGTATCAACTTACCTTGTCTTTGTCTGCAACTGTAGCACTTTCGTGCAACTGTGAGCGCTCTCTCTCCAGATCAAACTCGGCCTGGTAAAGATCAGCTCGTAGTCGCGACATTTCCTTCTGTGATTCCTTCAACTGTGACGCCAAGTTGCCCGCCTGTTCCTGTGTCGGAACATAACAAGGTGAGGCGGGAAATTGTGCATGCAAGGGTAGCGGGTTATCATGTGCCAAATATGACTGCACTAGAGGACAATGAAAATCACAAAGTAGCAGGTCATGTTGGGTCATGGTATACGTGTGCCATAGCATTTTCATTCACACACAGCCAGATATGATACTAACAACAAACGTATTCGACAATCATGATTTGCTTTACAGAGCAGTTACAGTGACTTTCAGTGTGTAAGACCCCACAGAAGCTAGAGCTTTGGTTGTCAGTCACAGAGCATGTGAAGGGCCACAACTAATGTTTAACCACAAATTAGCATATGCAGTAGCATTTTTCACTACAGACTACAAACCCAGCATGAGGGGCTGCACAGTCATTAAACAGTGCAATATTAAATTTATATACAGTACATTTACAGGATAGTAAGATTAATGGCCCAACTTAGGCAGTCAGGAATGTATTTCATTTACAACAACAAAGAAGTTCTTCCTACAGTGCTTTTACACTGTTGGTTGGTCGACATGAACGGCACAGTGGCACAGACGAACCAGAGCAATGTGCTGAGTCACGCCTATAATGTCGTAAACAAAGGTGGAAGCTCAGTGTGATAACCTGGAAATGGTCGTTGGTCGAAATCAGCTGACAACACTTGTGATGACTGACATGCTTCAAACGGCAAAAAGTGGAGAAATCGGCTAAGTTCATTTGAGTTTCACAGGGAACTACCCTTAATTCTGGAGATAGCCGAATTCTCTTCTAAAAATCTATGATAAGTTCATATTAGCCTCTAAGCCAAAAACCAGATCGATTTATTCAGCCACTTTGATAGAACTCGTGACTTGTGACTAACAGACACAGGACCATACTGCAAATAGCACAGCATTGCATGGGTAAAAAGTTATTTTCCAGAACAAATGGAAAAAAAACAGAGCAGGAACTAGCTAACCAGGTTCACATGAAAAAAGGCCGTAACAGAGACTTCTAGCCATGCAAGATAAAACAAGGTGTCGCCTTAACGGGACGTAACACTACTGGCCAACCATGCAGTGTTACCGTGGAGCTATAATTAGACTGGAGGCACCATGACGTCATCGCCTGGCCTGCACAGGTGAAGCCACCTGCAAGCCCATCGTGCAGTGTTACAGACGCCGACGACAGACGACAGCGAGCGTTGCTAGTCTGCCCCTCCTACACTATGTGTAGGCGGGCCAGTAATAAATGACAGAGTGGTGACACTATCATAAGCATCGTAAAAGAAATGACAGATAGTGACAAAACCACCGTAAGCGTCACAGACAAACTGACAAAAAGAATACCTGCTGAGTACGAGTGTCTGCAGCATGCTGAAGTGCCGTCAATTTCTGCTGCAGCTCGGCATTGTTGATAAGCAGTCCTTGTCGCTCTGCTGACAGCTGACCTACATACGCTATCAACTCTCTGTTGTGCTGCAGTAGCGAGTCATTGAGAGCCGGCACCACTAATGTCAGCAGCTGGTTTGCATTTGCCTTCACAAATGACAGATACCAATCTAAAATAATTCCAATAACAATTCCAAAACAACACAATGTTGCAAAACTTCACTGCCAGAGATGGGTATAACCCAGCACTTCACAATAAGTCAATATTTTGGCCAATCTAGTCCAATACTAATGAAACCTTGATATAGGCTGTTAATGTTACACAGCCATGTAACATCACTATAATGCACTGTCTTGCTGGACAAGATGCTGCATGCCCCACAGCACTCAATCAGTTGGCTTGGTCCAGAACTGGCTATTTGAATACACGACCATTACCATCACATTATTCATTTAGCTCAAACTGATGACTACTACTATTTGCTGTATACAGACTAAGAACTTGGAACAGACTATCTGCAGCGATTCAATTGCATTCACTCCAGCATCAGCTGAAGGCGCACCTGTTACAGCACTAATGCTGGGGACATCTGTGTTGTGTGCCGTTGTGACCATTTCAGCGACTATGCTGCTAAATACAAAGTTGCTGACTAACTGGCTGAGTGGCACAGTGGTAGAACGCTGGTCTTTGACCGGCGAACTGTCCCTGTCCCATGCTCGACCTGCAGCTGACGGGTGACCACTTATGTGGCTAAGCCGTCCGCTATAGTTCAGCCAACTATGCCAGCTCAGCCTTAAATCCTTTCGGGGTCGATAAACTGAGTAGTGAGCTACTTTATCGGATGTGTGCTGGTCGCGCCATCTGGTGAATGTTCACGAGGTTAAGCCGGTGTGGTTGATTAATCGCTGTGCGCCGTTATTGTGGCAGCAGTATAGCCGTGCTTAACCCTTCTGTACATAGTGCTGCACTGCGTGGCGGATGTTATGTGTCCCGCCCTGCGTGGCGGATGTTTGTGCTGTGCTGACTGCGTGGTTTGTCTGCAGTTAAAATAAACGAAGATTATTATTATTATTAACTACTAGCATGCTTGCACTGCAGAACATGACGTACTGGCAACTCAGCGGACAGATTCGACTGAATTGATTGCAGTTCCAGCAGGAAAGCATTCAGTCCATGCAACTCCTGACTCAGGCTGGCACCGTCAATGGACTGTGACATGGCACCAACACTAAAACACACGATCATAATGTTACTGTTCACATCACATTTCAAAACCTGTGCACTGTATGCATACACCGTACTATCAGTGGCTTAGCGATGCTCTGACTGGCTCATATTCAGCACTAAGATCAGGATCCTACCAGTGGCATAGACCAGCAGGCTTATGGTATTGACACCCCATAAATCCACCATGGCTAGACAGCTTACAGAATTAATACCCAAGAAGTCTCAGTCGGGCATACACAACTGCAACGTTACAGCAATACACACTGCAGTGCAGCCATGGTCATCATTGCTGTCTGCAATTTATAATGTATTTTACAAGACTTCTGATCTTCCATATTTTTTCTTCGTCTTGCTAGGCAACGGGGCTTGGCGGTCAGGGAGGTCAGATGCCTCGACTTATTAACCATCTAAAGGTCTTATATTTATGCCACTATGTACTAGTCACCACGGTGAATGCGCCTATGTGCCAAAAGTGGAAAGATTAATACATGATATTTGCTGTAATGCATCGTGACATATAAATAACAATCCAAAGTGACATGGCCTCAGTGGCCTAACCAAGAACAGCGTCGATGAAACTGGACAGTGATGAAAAGCCATATAAAACGTGTGCATTTTAATTCATTTTCTTTGGATCTGCAAACAAAGAAATCTGAAAAGCCAAATCCAAAAAAAAACTAAATAAATTAGCCCCATATGGGACTGACGGTCAACTCGTCGCAACTGACGTTTCTGCCGAGTTCAAAGTCATGTGACACAAAAAACTAAAACAAATATCAAAAATCCGTCCGGATCGAATTTAGACATTGTGCCATAGTTTAAGAATCAGTGGTCAGTTGTCAGCTCCCGATGTAAATTGGCGGACGAGATAGCGTTTAAAAATGGAAGAATTTCCAACTTTGAAGGGCTTGTGACCTTGACCTTGGATCAAGTCGTACTGCATACCGTCGTGCATCACTCATCGACCTTTACCTACATGCCAAATTTTATTGAAATCAAAGAAACTTTTTGTGGACGGACGGACACACAGACGGACAGACAGATGAATGGACGGACATTTGAGACCCACTTTATTAGGTCGACTCAGAAGAGTCGACCTAAAAACCAAAACTGGTTCACTTGCATCAAAAAAGACAAAAGATCTGGTACACTCTACAGCTACTACTGGTGACGCTTACCGTGAATGCGTCTGAAGAGTGAATATCACATCACGCAAATGCTGCAACATGAGCCGCATCCGCTGTTGTAGGCTCTCAAGCTGTTTCCACTGAACAATGATTGATGACTCAGTCTCCATGGCTGACGAACGTGTCTGCTGCAACAGACGCACATTTCACTTACATTACAAACATTAACATCGCTAAATTAAACCCCCAAAGTTTGTATTTCATTCACGAATATGGTATCCAGCAACAAATATGGCATCCAGTTACAGACTAGTCCATCAAACATAATAGCTGCAATAATATGTTACAGTTATTTCCTGTGTTTCAAAATATACACACCATAAATTATATTGCACAGTACTCAATGTTTCCTTCTACTCTGCTTCAGCAAAAATGAGAAACAAGTAAACTATTAACTTCATATATCATGTTTTATAATAAAAACATACTGATGTAACAACAGTCTGCAACTTAACGATGTCAACAATTTCAAAAAACAATGACCATAAATTATTCATGCTCACAAAAATAGTCTCCTGAAAATTGTAACCAAAAAAAGTCTAACAAAAGAAAGATTGAAAGCTTAAAGCAAAAATATTAAATTACAATTTACAGAAACTGGAAATGGGATAAAAACAAGTGTCAATAAAGACAATGAGCAACGGGCTTATGATGAACATGCTACAAAGCAGAATACTTGAAGAAGATGATTGACTACCATCGAGTCCATGTTATTTTTCAACTGCACAGTCAGATAGCGTTCCGCAGTAAACTGTTCGCTGAGCCGAGAAAGTTCCGCGGTCAAGTGTGCCACACGCTCCTGTTCCTGCTGCAGACTTTCTGTCAGTTGCTGTGCTGTGCTACGTTCTAGATCCAGTGCAGCTCGCAAGCTGTCGATGACTTCACTGTCAACACCATCTGGCTGATCAGCAGCATTCTTCTGCTCCACAGCATTGGATCTATAACAAGACACGTTCGTTCATTCATTCGTTCGTTCGTAATCGCGGATCGGGGTCCAGCCTACTCTGGATCCCAGCGCTGAGACCTTATGTAGGTCCAATGCGCTAGCCCAGGAGAGGAAGGAAATGGGTTGGTGTATGCGAGTGTACATTTGACGTGTAGGGTAAAGGAGGGTTAAGTGAACAGCTAGTCGGGTATTTCTATAACGTAGGCGTGGCCTACTGTCTGGCTAAGCCCCAGCTGGCACTTATGCAGTGCCAGCCAGTGGACTTGCTACATCTATCTGCTTTGGCTCACGTCAGCGCGGCTAATACCTCGATGCCGCTAATCAAAGCATCAGCAATGGTCACAGCTTATAGAGGAGACCGTTGAACCCTCTTTTCCTGCCCAGGATGATTATCTCCCTCTTCATCATGTGTGCAGGAATTATTAGAAATAATTCAAAGATGCGACCGGGGCTAAGGTTTGAACCCAGACCACTGAGCGCATCACGCCTTACTGCACATTGAGCCAGAGTGCTTTGACCACTAGGCCACATGGACAGGTACAACAAGACATACACACAACAGTCACAGCAGATATCACCGTGCAGATTGCTAACATGCAGATATCTTTGCCTTTTTATGTCTTACATACACAAACATTTTATTGTATCAATGAAATTACTCTCTGTCAAGCCCAGTTTGTACCGAGATGGATGACCGTTCACACGTATAAATCTTGCTATGTAACCTGCAATTAAGGCTAACTCAGCCTCCTACCATGTGTAAGATGGAAAATGAGTACCGGCCAAGGGGAAGAGACCTTGGTCACAGGCAGTGTATTAATGACATGAAATAAATAACTCAAAACTGTACGAGTTTGAAGCAGTTACCGTGTGAGTTCGTCACTACGAGCTTTCTCAGACGCAAGATCTGAACGAAGTTGCATTATGACATCTGAAAACTGGCTACTGCGGCTCCGTTCCAGGTCCAATGCAGCACGCAACTCTCCCACTGTGACACCATCATCCTTTGCCATCTCAAGTTCTTGCCGCAAAACACAAATCTGTTCTTCTGCGTGGATAAGTTCCGACTTCAAATGCTGCAGTAAATGCAAACTTTCTCATTCAGTCATGGTTTTAGCAATAAAAACAGACCATGCTACCTGCAACATCTGTGGCAGTATGCTACATATTATGCATTGCGTGTATGTGTTGTGGACTAATAATAATAATAATAATAAATCAGCTCCATACGGGACTGACGGTCGACTCTTCACGACTGACGTTTCTGCCACGTTCAAAGTCACGACACAAAAATTAGGATAAATATAAAAAATCCGGCCCAATCAAATTTAGATATTGTGCCCTAGTTTAAGAATCCGTGGTCAGTTGCCAGCTCCCATTGTAAATGGCAGAGGAGACAGCTTTTGAAAATGGCTGGATTTCCAACTTGGAAGGGCTCGTGACCTTGACCTTGGATCGGGTCACACTGCATACCGTCGTGCATCATTAATCAACCTCTATCTACGTGCCAAATTTCATTGAAATCGCAGAAACGTTTTGTGGACAGACGGATGTACATACATATATACAAATGCGAAGAGTCGACCTAATAATAATTAAAGGCGTATTTGAGCAGTGCAAGATAAAATAGTCCTCCGACGCAAATTGATTCTGTTTATGTTACTGCTATCGCTACAAACAACTAAACCAATAACAAGCTGATTCACACACAAAAGAGAAAAACAGTCCACTCAATGACGAGTGATACTGACACTGATTTCTTCAGTTGCCTCGACACTGCACTGCTCCAGCAGCTGAACATGTGCTTGACGCTGTGTTAACTGCTCGATCACTCTATCATTCTCCATCTGCTGCTCCACTTGGTTCGACCTGTAAAGTCGACAGCAGTAAATGTGCTGCACGAAAACAAACGGGCAAATTTCGCTCTTCTTGTATACCCTGGATTCTATGTGGTGGTACAAAAAGCCTGGGTTGTTGCCATTGTGAGTTGAAGAAGGTGACACTTTACTCCTGACTGTAACTTTGCCAAATGCTGACCGATTTTCAAAGTTTTTCTTTCACTGTCAGACTTACAAGTTCACTTGTAACAAAGTCGTCATTAACGACACTTTAAACATGTCAATACACCCACCTTGTGAAATATTTAGCAACCTTCTGACTCAAAGTGATGAATGGCCCAGTTCCAATGCTCCACCCTATGTATACTTTGTTATTACGTTTTTAGGTTTGGTGTTCATAAAATTCTGGCACATACAGCATCAATATAATCATCCATTAAGTGACTGAATATTCATACAGTGCCTTTGTGGCTTTGAAGATGTTCAATGTCGATCAAGATCATTTAACAAACACAAACAAACAGTTACAGTGACCTAATTCCTTCATTCCTATATAAATAGGAATGAAGGAATTATGCTAGCTGTTCTGGCCGCCGAGATTTAGGGCAAGAAAATGTAAACATTCTGCAGCATTTACAGTCAGATCGCTGATCTGGTGCTAGCACTAAGCATTTCTTAAACCTCCTGATTCAGTTTTATTTAAATAACGTAACAAATCTTCACCAGTTAACTTCGCATGGTACAACATCATACCCTACAACATGGGATTGTATCGTGACCATAGATTACTGTGACATCACTTCCCTCTACATACATAAGAGAA
>Ga0209363_1001299_pt1 | contig 11771 bp, 10 predicted proteins | sample WorMetexBAHAMAS3_FD_187385 | JGI IMG/M metagenome (GOLD analysis project Ga0209363, IMG submission 187385) | Marine gutless worms symbiont microbial communities from Max Planck institute for Marine Microbiology, Germany - Inanidrilus exumae... | ecosystem: Host-associated > Annelida > Digestive... | reverse complement strand
CTGTCAAATAGCGGCAATTCGGATGATCTAGATTGACTTTCAAAGTCATTCACCTACTGAGAGCCTCGCCAAATGTGATGTTTCTTACGGCTGTGCAGCAGTATGACAAGAAGAGCTTCTTCGTGTGATTTCGGTTATTAGATGGTCGTTTCCGGTATAATGTTTGTTTATTTATGTGTTAGCACATGGTTGACTAATATTGCTAATAATCTTCGTTAGTAAATAGTGAAAATAGTGACAATGGACGAATTCGGGTTGGGTTGCTTTTCAGTTATGTTTTGTGTTAATTAAATCTTCCATTCGTCGTAAAAGTGCCCAGATATTCACATACATACACGGGACACCCGCCCATACGCACTTTAGTTTATCGCACTGGCTAAAGAACCGTCCAGACGGTTCTTTAGCCGCAGAATTAAGGAGAACCGTCTAGTCTAAGTTTTGAGCTTAAAGATGCGGAGGGTGCAGTGTATCTTATTTATGTTTTCTGTTTCTTGCAATTGTTGTTTTAGGTGTCAGAAATTGGTTATGCGAATCATCTTATGATGTCAACATGGAGTTACTAGTAACTGCATTAGGCCTAGATTGGTGTGGAAGTTCAGTTTAATTTTACACGCTTGATATAGTGCCTCTAAGTGAGGGAACCTCGCCACAGAAGCGCTCAGGTATAGCACGCATTGTCAAGGGATCACACAGTTTTACCTGCCACCCACGCATGTATCAACAGGTGAAATGAGCCATACCTATCTTAGCTGAACCTAAGCTTGACGTGACGTCTGGACGGTTCTTTAGCCAGTGCGTTAGTTTATAGTAGTAACGTGTAATCTTGTGCACAGTAGCAGGTTCGGACTGCACTGACACATTTGCGGTCAAAAATAATACCATTCTTCTCACGCAGTTCCTTTGCACAGTTACCCACAACAACCGAGTTGGCACCACAGGTATGGAACCAAGCACCACCATCGTTGCAAAAAACACCCGTTTCTGACCACTCGCTAACTGCTTATTGTTCTCATTATTGTCTACCACAAAATACACATCGCATTTAACGCCGTCTGGCACACGCTTTACAATTGTAGAAGGATCAGCAGCATTCAAGATATCAATACACGCAGACAGGGAAGTTACTATTTGACAGCAAGTGTATACCGTGTGTGGTCAATCTAGCTAGGGTTTAGGCAGTCTGTTAACAAGGGATGTTATTCAGCCAGGCCGGGCCGTACTTTAGGCCAGACCGTAATGTGATGATGTCTATCTTACTGCGGTCGCCAAAAGTTCAAATGCTCGAATGTATCTGCTTCTCAGATTAGAGTTGAAGTGACAAGCAAGTTTAAGCCAGTGAAAATTGATTTCTGCTACAAATCTATTTATGAAATAACACTAGTTACTGAATACAATAATATGTAAAATGTAGCAAATTAGAGGAATGAACAGAACAGAAATTACCAGCAAACTGACTTGTTGTGTTTAAACTGTCACATCGATTACAACTTCCCGGTGCCGTCGCCATATTCCCTAACTATATATTATAGTTAGGGAATATATGCCAGCATACTATGTCGCATACTGTCCCCACCAACTCTAAACCTATAGAGAAAAAATAGACCCGCACATGTTTGCTTCACTCAGCTCTGGTGCATGGCATTTTTAGCACAAATGTTTAGTGATGGCATGATACATCGTATCGTATCAAATATCGCGATATTGACGGCGTATCGCATCGTATCGTATATCGCTATAATTCCCTCACACATTACAAGGCAGGCGGATGCATTCAACTGAAGCGGCCGGACGTACCACTGCCAATAATTGCCCGGTGTGGGTCGGTCGGCGGTGGATGTTTGATTAAGCATCGTCTCACTGTGAAACACAGCGCAGCGTTTTGGCACTGCATTGTATCATATCGTATCGTATCGTATCGCGATATTTTGTGCAGTATCGTATCGTATCCATCGTTTTCCCCCACGGCCATATCGTGCCATCACTACAAATGTTTAACAAAGTAGTGTAGCGATGCATTTCAGGTGTGGTGGGATATTTTATTATCACTTTACTACACTTTCGCTGCCAAGTCTGTTGGCGAACGAATTTGAAAATCGGTCGGTTTATTTTGGCAAAGCTAGAGGCAGAATATTGTGACTATGTTTTTTGTGTGTATATTTGCTAGTGCTGAAGAAGAATTTGTTGAACCTCCAGATGAGTTGAAGATTGAAGATGACGATGTTGAGGTGATTGCAGTAAAATGTAAAATATAATAGTAACAAGTATCCAAAGTAGTTTGGCAAGAGGTCACATTGCCGCCTAGTCACCCGTCTTGGCAGCAAATACATTCATCCAGCACATGTGCAGGACAGGCACATTTGCCATGCGCACTTTCATAGTATGTTGCAGTGGGCTGGTGCATGTTTCTCCTCAAAAGTGCCCATTACCATGGGGGATCTTGACCCCCATCTAATACGTGGTTTTATGGACCCACACGAGTCGGCCTATTGAATGGCATCTCAGTCGATTACGCCATTTTTGCACAGCTCACCTGTATTACCAACGCACAGACAGACACACAGGCCATGCTATGTGCAACATCTGTAGCAATGGGCCACATCTATGTGCTTCGTGCATGTGGTGTGGTTTAATAATGATCAGTTGATGATGATGAGGACGATGAGCAGATTTGTAGAGAGCATCATAAATGGTCCTCAGACGTGCTTTCGATCAGCCGAGCAGGTGGGCCTTCAGATGTTGAGCGAACATCAATGGGGAGAGAGTTGCGGTTCGCAGGGCGGCTAGTAAGCTGTACCATATGAATGGACCTGTGACTGCAAAACTTATCATCCCCAGCGTGGTCCTTGTTCTTGGTACTGACAGTGTCCCGGTGCCAGCGGAACGTAGGTGTCGCTTGCCAGCAATGGCAGACAGGGTTCGTACCGATCCCGGAAAGTCTTGGAAAGTCCTGGAAATTTATAGTTCAGAATTCCAGGCTCTGGAAAGTCATGGAAAAAGGCATAGGTCCTGGAAAATCCAGGAAAGTCCTGGAATTGTAAACCAGCGGTTCTGGAATTGTTAGTTCTGGTTTGAGTATAAAACATAAATGACAGTAGTTGTCACCAGTTGTTAATAAGCCGGAATCCACTTATTGAACTTGCTGGACTAATCTGGGTTCATTGGAGTACAATAATATAACTGCAGGTATTGCATTTCCGATTCTTTACTGTAATGCAGATATACTGATAACTGATTTTGTATATGCACTTTTTCGGCCTCATGCAACCCACGTTTGTGAATGGAATGTCCTGGAAAAAAGCATTTTAATGTCTGTACGAACCCTGGGCAGAGATAGCCAAACAGTCGTCCACCAAGTACGTCGGCGCCAATCCATGTAGGCACTTGTGAACTGCCATCGCCAGCTTGTACCTGATTCTCTGATGGACTGGAAGCCAGTAACAGTTACGTCATTGCTGCCTTCAGTTCTTTAATGCTGATGTTTTTGCAACAGGAAGTTTATACAGCCTGTAAAAACCTGCTGTGCAGATCTCAGATGATTATCCTATATAAGTTAATTTATGGTGCACCTACTATAAAGAGTACACAGTAAGTGATTACAAGTGTCAAACTGCATATATATAAGCTAAATAGGAATGAATGACAGTTAACAAATATTTTAGAATCTGCAGTAAAATACTATGTATGATTCTGACAGTTTTTGTAACTTGATAAGATCAACCATGGTACAAAAGAACTGCTGTAAACTTGAGTAACTGTGGATGAAGAACTAAGCTTGTTAAATGAAAACTGAAACTAGAAATAGTATGTAGACATGTTATTGTAAGACATGATGTACATGACTTTGTCGGTTATTGCCTTGCAGAAAAAGTCAGACAATTGTTGATGTTCAGTGAATGAGCTAACTTCTGAATGCACATACTTTCTGAAATTTGCAGAAAAAGTTTTTGTCAGTGGTCGTATCCAAGAGTTGTAACTGGTTTTTGCAGATCGGCGAGTTACCAAGAAGCTTTACTTCAAAAGCCAGGTTAACTTATTCGCGTTTCTGTTAGTGTAGCTTCTGCTAACAGCTGCACCCTTTGCCACAAAAAAATTAAATTTTGCACTGTCAGTAGGCCTAGCTATTTATGGGCTCATCTACATTGGTGCATTGTAGGAGTTGTGGCTTTACTGTTTCACCAACGACACACGCAAAAGCACAGTTGGAATAAGTGCATAAGTGTTTTATCCACTGAGCCATAAGGCAGTTAGTGGCACAGTCAATAAATGCAGACTGATGCTGAAATTGCACAGTGCAGCTGTGTCGGACCCAGGCCAGACAAGCTGCTGAACAAGCTCCATAGCTGTCCACTACTTGCGTTCGATGCACATCACCAGCTTATTACCTGAGACGTTTGGGATGAGTGGCGTGAGTTGTTTTGTATGCATTAGTGAACAACATTACCTGCTGGCTGATAGGCAGACAAGCATTCCCTTGTCATGATCTGATAACAGCTGATTCTGATATCAGTCGGTTACTCTTTTGGTCCGTCCCTCATGAGACCTGTCCACAACTCCACTGGTGTAGGTGTGGAATGGGAGGGAGAACAGGGGAGTACTCATTCCCAGACTTGTCTATCAGCCATAAGCAACTTTCTATCATCTGCAAAGCATAGGCACTATTAACTGCAGTATGTTTTCACATGAATTGGAAAGTGCAAGTGGCTTGTAATTTCAACTGTCTTATAGAAAATGACGGACTTCTCAATGTCACAGGAGTCACATACATGGTAAATGTGATAATATCTCGGAAATGGTGTAAGTTAGAGACGTTGTTACTATAGAACGCTAATAGGAAGTGATATGTGGCTTATCATATACTGGCAATTCAGTTTCTTTGCAAGCCTTTTCAAATGGGAATTTTTTTGTACAGATGTGCAACAGTTGACAAGATTACAACTGACCCATATGGCACTTTGCGCATTCACTCTGTAGGAGCTGAGCTTTTTGTAATGATATATTTAAGTTGCTGTAATTTATTTATATTCAGTAGTTTGTACCTTGTGTTATAAGTTTCTTCTTACGTTAATTTGACAGTTGTTGCTGGATGTTGTTGCTGTTTAGAAAATAACAACGGTGATAATGGTAACAATACTGGTATTTTTTGTAGAAAACGTGACATACGAACTGAAACCACGAATGATGTGTCAGAATTTCATGTAACGCCAGTGGATGGTAATTTTATTTCTGTAGTTACATGTATATCTTGCCGTAAAATCTTGTATAAAACATTTTTTATCAGAAGGATGCCCGCATGGTGAATGCCGATATCTAGATTAGTCATCAGTCCGTTGTAGGTTTTTTGCCAAACTTTATCCCGTTGGTGCATGGGTGGGGGCATGGGACACGAAAAGCTGGAAGAGTTTTGGGAGTATAAATGCCACACGGGACAAAAGTTGTCAGGGTTTGTGGCGGTTCCAGTTCCGTGCTCGATTGATGTTTTAAATTTGATGGGATTTTTCAAGGTATTCCAGAAATATGGGGTTTAATCTCAAGGTTGTGTTTCCCCCCGAATTTTTATTGCCCACAAGCAGCAAAGGCTGACAGTGCTGGTATGATTACAGTTTTGGGTATGTATTATGTGTACATGTAGACATTGATGTTATTTTAGATTTGGGGCTAAAGTTGTCCTGCAAAATATATATGAGTTCATGTCGTACACTATTTTACGTGTATAAATGCAGTCTAAGTTCCGCTATATTTTTTATTTCACTTTGTCTTCAGTGTATGACATTTTGTATGACGTATAACATTTATTGTGCTACGTGTATGATTACAGGTAGGGTGGACTTGTATGACCTTGTACGTTGCCTGGATGGCGGTGCACAACAAGCTGATCTTAAAAAGCGGATGCGCCGAGTTGCCAAGAAAGACAAAGTTGTTGATGTGCCACTTAGCAAACATGAGCTTGAAAAGGTTGTTCATTTGTCATCTCCGAATCTCGGCTTGTTGCATGGAAGTGTTTCACACGATATATGCAAACATTTTAACTCCTTAATCCCTGTATGTGCTGGAAAGTTTCCAATTACTTAGTACAGCATGACATTAGGACAGTTGAATAAAGCTTGTTAGATTTTTATTTAACTTGTGAAAATCGGGTTATGTCTGTCTTCGCCTCTATTTAGCACGGAAATTGCATTGCACGTTTCATGGCACATCCAGTTTGTTGCGTGGCACAGCGGTAGAACGTCGGTCTTTGGCCGGCGGACTTCCCCTGTCCTGCACGAGACCTGTAGCTGACGGGTGACCACTTATGTTTATAAGCCATCCGCTATAGGTCAACCAACCAGGCCAGTTCAACCTTTCATCCCTTCGGGGTTGATAGATGAGTTGTAAGTTGCAATTGGATGTCTCCTACTTCAGTTAGGGGTGGCGCCATCTGGTGAATGCTTACAAAGGAAAGGCAGGCATGGTGTATTTGCAAATAAAACTGTGATCCATGCTTGAGCGCTTTGAGATATACATAGCCGAGCATGTTAGGCATGCTGATTTGCTACCAGGCAGAGGTTGATGATGCTGTGCTATTGAAAAGTTGGTGAGCGTTTGATGCTAGAATTTTTGGTTTACTACCACAACCTTGTCCATCAAATCTACGCTTAAGACCCGAGTTGTTTTATCTGGCACACAATATAAGACAGTAATTACATGACCTGTGCTACTATTGCCTGTAAAACTACGACCATTTGATAAGATAGAAGTGCATATTATTATTACTGTTATTTTATTAGTATTACTGTTCGCTGCTGGCTCAGGACCTTGGAAATGAAGGTGTGCATATAGATCATTTGAGAGTCTGGGATACAAACTTTTACTTTTGATTTTTGTGTAACTGTTTTTCCGGAATTAATTCAGCATAGGCTGATTCTTCCAAAACTAAACACGGTAGGATTTATAGAGAGGTTTTTAGAGTCTAGCTGCCCGTCACAGAAAAGATGCTGGTCTTATTGCCAAACCAACAGTGTCAGAGCACTGAGGGAAGTTTTATATTTTCAATATCATTTTATTGGTAAAGCCAGAACAGTGCCCCAAAACAGACTGTAGATCCATGGTGCTGTAAACCTGGCCACTTAATGTCAAAAAGCACAAAAACGTTTTCTTGGAAGTAGAACTGCATAAATAGTCGGACAGGATGGCAAACTGAAATGTTTAGTGATTTGTCAGTTAATCAGATGCTAAAATTGCAGCTGTGAATTTTATTTGTTGTGCATAGATAACCAGGATTGTTCAGTATGAGAAAACGTCGAAGGACATCTCTCACTGGGAACCCGTTGTTAAACAGAATCGTAAAGTGAGTCATACTTTATATGTAGCTTTGCCACTATTTCTAAAATGTAGTTATAGATGAGATCAGGCTTAGGAGAATGCTTGGGATTTCAGTCAGTTTGGTGATTAGAAGGATAGAGATCAGGATGTTTTGGATACCGGTACATGGAATGTAAAGATGATGTACAGTGATGGAGGAAGGAAGATGTGATGCGACTGTATTAAAGAGGATATGAAAGTTTTGGTCACTTCTGAGAGGAACAAATGAAGAAAAACAATCACAGTGCAGCCACATAACTACGTTCACCTGTAAATGTCTGTTAAAATGATATATGTACTGCTGCATTGTGTTGTTGAAAAACATCAACTGTGATAATTTTGTAGTGTAATTCTGAGTAGCACAATTACAATTCTGTTACTGTTGCCAATTCTAATGTGTCTTATGCAGTAAAATTCACACAGAACAACTACGGTAAACATTAGCAAACAAACAAAGACCTGGATTTGTGTGTTTCTGCGACATCAGATTTTTGTCACTTGTGCTAGTTGCAGTTTTTTGGACTTGTTCATTTTCCATTATGGAAAGGTTAAAGTGTGTTTTTATTACATTGAAGGCCGACCAGCTCAAATTTCCGCTGAATGAGTCAGATGTTACAGTCCACCAGACAACAGCACAGCTTGCTCAGCAGAAGCAAAAGGCATGTGTAGTAATTTATATTTCTTAGTAGTATTACTGTATATGATTATCTTAAGTTGACAACTGTAGTGTTACTAATATTACATGATCAGAATACTCTCTTTATGATGTCCTATTTGTACCAGAGACACTGAATATTTGAAGCATAGTTCTTTAAGAGTCAGAATAGTCTCTTTTATTATGTCCCATTTGTACCACTGATGCTGAATATTTGAAGCCTAATTCTTAAACAGATGTAGCAGAATGACAGAGACTGTTAAACTGCTGATGTTGCTGTCAATATTTCATTGCAAAAGTTGCATTTGTGATAAATAAAAGATGTCAAAATGAGCAGCCTCGGCCCCATTGCTTTCTCACCTGTGTGACACAGCTTCAGCTCATGAGTTATCAGCCAAAACTGCTCTTAAGCTCACAGAAAAGTCCCTGGCTTAAAGGTGGCCAAGCCTGAGGCATCAAATGACAGTGCCACGTGATGTTAGAATGCATAAAAACATTGCCAAGTAACCTGAAAGTAGCTTCTAAAAATCTTTCTTTCCACTCTCTCGTGAAACGTCCTGTGATTGGCACAGAAATACCTTTGATTGTTGTTGTTAATGCTACGGCTAGTTTATGATCAAGTCAGCTGCATCACTGGGAAAGATTTGGATACTGTCGACACTGTGGGGTCATTTCTGCCTTAACATTGTTTATACGGCCTGTTTCTCCAGAATTACATCAGACTAGGGACATAAAGGTTTATGAGACAGAAACCTTCTCAGAGCGGTTTTTTGCAAACCACATGCATTTTTAATGCCCACCCAGTACCATCAATGAACAGAAGGTTGTCTATGTGGAGGACAATATGTTACAGCAACAGCACTGAGGTGCATCACGCATTCAGTACTCTGATGCTATTGTGCAACAGTGTGGACATTCATGGGCCGGTAAGAAGTCTTGCTTCAACAATAATTCAGTGGTCCCTCAAAGCTGGAAAAGCCCTGCAAAATGGGCAGGTTACAGCAAAAAACTAATTTAGAAGTAGTAATATTAGCAGTGTTGGTGTGTTGTTTTGTCGACAGCCACGGTCCGAGTTAGAGGTACAGATTGCAGCCGTCTTACAACAGAGCCAGCCAGTTGTCGCCGTTGCTGAGCGACCATTGACCAGGAGAGAAGAGATGGCACTTAAAGCAATGAGTCTTGAAGAGGTCTGTGTTGTGTAGACTTGTCCAAAACGTAATGCGAACACACCTACCTCTTTTCCTGTTCACATGGTCTCGGCCCATCTGTAGAGTGACTCTTGCCACTTTATTGTTTTGTCATCTTTAAGTAATTGTTTTTGCTTATGTTGCACCAATCGCCAGTGTATTTTAACTGGCTAGGCCAGCGTAGATACAGGACCCACTGTTGTGCAGAACTTCTCTTTTCCTAGCGATGGCAGCCGCCAGTATTCTTTCGCCTGCCCATGGAATGATGGCCCAGCTGCGTTGGCTTGAGTGACATGCTTAATACCATCACTGATAGTAAACATGCTCACCTATTCCTTCACCCTTCTTCCTGTTTTGATTCACCAATCTGTTCATGCCATAACTCCCTCTCTCTTTCACTCTCGGCTTAAAACCTACCTGTTTCACAAATCTTACCCCCCCCCCATAGTTTCACTCCTCACTCTCAGACGTCATTCGCGGACTTTTACTTGTTTTTTGTTTAGTTTTTCTTATTTTTTCACTAGACTAAGCTGGCCATCTCATCGGCATTTGAGCGCACATAAATCTACTGTATTGTATCATGTCGTAATGGTATGCACATTATTCATTACTGTTAAATCAAACTACCAAATGTTACACACTATATGAGTCATTGTTGACAAAGTTGTTCTACAGGACTATAAATTCAAGCATGACTAAGTAAGAGTTCATGTCTGGTGCATTTTGTGGCTTTAAAAAAGGTCTTTTGTAATGCCATTGAAGTCAGTTTTGTAGTAAGTGCATTTGTCTTTCAGGCTCGACTGAAGCGTGCTGAGTTGCAGAGAGATCGTGCACGTGCAGCATTCGTCGCTGCTAAACTTAGACAGCAGGGAAAGATTAAGAGCAGACGGTATGAAACTATTACTGATCATTACTGTTGATGTCCTGTACGCTTTTAATCAACATTCTTCTGTTTTTTTGTGCAAAAAAACAGACATCTTAAACTGTACAGTGTCTGAATTATCGCAGTATATGTTATTCAGTTTATAACACGAAACATAAAAAGGTGCTAATTTTAAAATATTACACTTTTCCAGTTTAGGATGTGAAATAGATACAGAGGAATGATTTTTTACGTGATTATGTAAGTTTGTAGTTCAAATTGAACAAGGCAATCGTTGATAGCAGACTTTGCCCCCTGTGGCAAAGCCATAAGCAACATGCACCAAAATTTGGTAGAGATCGCATGTGTAGTTCCGGAGATATCCTCACTGACAGACAGAGAGATACGCAGATATACTAATCACAATACTTGTGCAATTAATGCATCCTTTGTTATACCATGCTTATACAGAGGTTAAAGTGTGTGTCTTAAGTGTGTCTTATACAGAGGCCATTGCAGACCTTTCAACACGAATTTCTCAACTTCGGTATATTTACCACTATGATCATCAGTGGCTCAGTTCTCCCTTAGCTCTCTATATAGTTCCTTACCTAAGCCCCATTAATGCTAAATTAACTTCGGTTTCATACGTCCATGCATCAAAGTCACTGATATATTTGTTTCTCTGTCAGCGTTCACCATTACTAGAGTAACAATAGCTGTGGCGACATGCCTTTCGGTAATTCTTCCCATTAATCGTCAAATTTTTCTGTACCTTTTTACTTTAGTTTGTGAGTAATTTTGAAATAGTTAGTCATAATTATGTCGTTTAATAACAGGAAATTGAGTTATGTCCGACTGTACCGTAAATAAGTAATTTTAAGCGAAATAGGTCCCTCGTAGCGAAATTCGTACCCATATACGGCCCATTCTAGAAAAAAACATGATATCATCCACGAAACCGGAAGTACATAACGTATCGCAATTATGCTGGAGGAGGACCGAGATGACCATAGGCAGCTGGCACAAAAAAATTGGTAACGATCGCAGTGTGGTTCCGGAGACAGACGCACACACAGACATACTCATCACAATACTTGCACACCTGTTACGAGGGCAAAGTGATAAATGTCAAGTTTTTTTACTGCTTGTCAGTGCAGTTGTTAATGCCAAAACGTGTTAATGAAGACATTTTGATGCTATGTGCAGTCGTTTAGTTATTATGCAGGCTACAGTGATGTCGTCTGAACTGTAGTTGAAACTGTATTAAAGTTTGTATTTATTAGGTCGATTCCTCCAAGTCGATCTAATAAAGTGGGTCTTAAATGTCCGCTTGTACGTCTGTCCATCCGTCCCCGAAAAGTTTCTTCGATTTCAACATAATTTGGTACGTATGTAGACGTCGATGAGTGATGCATGACGGTATGCAGTATGAACCGATCCAAGGTTAAGGTCACGAGCCCTTGAAAGTCGGAAATTCGGCCATTTTCAAAGGCTGTCTCCTCCCCCATTTATAATGGGGGCTTGCAAATGACCACAGATTCTTAAATTAGGTCACAATACCTACAGCTTATCGGGGCCGGATTTATTATTTGTGTCCTAGTTTTGTGTCACGTAACTTTGAAGTTCGCAGTAATTAGGAGTCGACTGCCAGTCCCATATGGGGCTAATTTTATATTTTTTGTATCAGATTTCATAAAAGTCAACGCAAATCACGACAGAAACAGGA
>Ga0209363_1001298_pt1 | contig 11773 bp, 10 predicted proteins | sample WorMetexBAHAMAS3_FD_187385 | JGI IMG/M metagenome (GOLD analysis project Ga0209363, IMG submission 187385) | Marine gutless worms symbiont microbial communities from Max Planck institute for Marine Microbiology, Germany - Inanidrilus exumae... | ecosystem: Host-associated > Annelida > Digestive... | reverse complement strand
GCCTTTAGCCCGCGCGGCATAGCAGTGACGCCTATAGCGAATAACAGAAACAAAACTGAGTAGGGATCGCCCCAGAAAACTCAGTACTGATCCCCGCAAGGTCTAGCAGTGGCGCCGCGTAGCCAAACTGCTGATCGACGAGGGGTGTACAGCTTTGCCCTCCTTAAACTCTGGAGTTACTGAACCGAAATTCATCAAATCTTTACACAATGTAGACAGATCATCGCAGACAGATGAACCTTTTGAAATCGGAATTGCGATATTCCACTACGTTTAGAAATGTCAAGGCGACGAATGAAGGTGAGTCAGCTGATTTCGCCTATTTTTAACCCTAAAATTGGTTGCCATGGCAACGTCCCTTGAGCGATCGCAAAAAGAGGGTTAAATCAGTAATCTATGATCGAATGTCTACCACATGGTGAACATTTGGTGAAATCGGTCCGGTGGATCCTGAGATAATTTGTCTGAAAGCTTTATTTTAAAGAAGGAAAGGACGGGGTGTACATATTTGCGTATATTAAACTACGGAGTTACTGGACCAAAGATCACCAAATTTACGCACAGTGTAGTCAGACCATCGCAGATGAATTTTTGCTTTTTACAATTAGAATGGCAATGTTGCTATCTGTTTCGAAGTGCCAGAGCTACGAATAAAGGTGAATAGTCCGATTTTGCCAATTTTCCCCCTAAAATTAGTTGCCATGGCAATGTCCATTGAGCTATCGGAAAAGCCGATCAGCTCGGTAATCTACGAACCAATACCTACCAATGTTGAAAATTTGGTGAAAATCGGTGTCTTGGATGCCGAGATAGCTTTGCTCAAAGATCATTAAAAATAACTAAAAAGAGAGAAATTAACGCAATCAGAACGTATAGCCCTGGGGCATGCATGCCGCGTGGGCTAAATAATAACAACATAATAATAATAACACTCTAAATTCTCTAATACTGATTAGTCTGGCAACACAGTGTACGTTCTCTTCAGTTGCAGTTAAAAGTTAAAACGTAAACTTACGCCTCATTGATAAAGTATGTCGTTCCTCCTTATTGTTGGGCCGAAAAGTACGCTGGCCTCGTCACATGCTGCCCCCTGGTGAGTATGCTGACGGGACAGACAGACGGACGGACGCCAGACCGTTACATTACGCTTTTCACTAGACGAGGCCAGCGTAATGGGGACGCATGTCATGTGTCTGATCTTAATCTACGTATTCCGACCTCTTCTAGTGAGGTTTGGGAATAGGGAGGTTTCGTTTTGTTTCAGCGGATTTCTGCTGCTGCGCAGCAGTTTAACTCTGTGTTGTTGTACCTTGTGTTTGTGGTTGTCGACCTGCTGGATTAGGCCTAAGTGCTATTTCAATTTAACACCAGTTTTTACAATTTTTTGACTTTTATTAAAATAATAACACCTCGCCGAGTCGATCGTATAATGTTCGGTAGGACTAATTGTTCTTACCCTGACATTGGCGGATGTTAGCTTAGCGATAAATGAAATGAAGTTGCTCCTCAGTATGTACGATTGTCTTGCAGGGGATTCCTCTGCACATTCAGATCGATACGTATGACGTCGACGACATGTGCTGTCGACGAATTCATCGAGCCGTCTGCAAGATCAAAGTCTTTTGTGAAAAGGTTACTTTGTCGCATTTGTTATAATGGCGTGCCTTTATTTGCCATGTTGGCAGTAAGCTATTACATAGAAAAACTCAGTAAAAGACGGACTGCTGCTATATTAATAATTACTATTTTTACTTCGCCCCCGTAAGGGGTGCGGAAGTATTGTGATGAGTATGTCTGTGTGCGTGTGTCTGTGTGTTTGTCTGTCCGAGAGAATATCTCGGGAACCACACGTGCGAGATTTACCAAATTTTGTATGCATGTAAACCTATGGCTGTGGCTCGGTCCAGCTCCGGCGTCGTTGCGATATACTTCCGGTTTTGTAGATGAGATGTTTTTTTTCTATAATGGCCCGTATAGCGGTATGAATTTCACTACGAAGGACCGATTTCGCTCAAATATACTTATTTACCTAAAGTCGGACAGAATTCCATTTCCTATTATTAAAGGGCACAATTTTAACTAACTATTTTCGAAATTACTCGCAAACTAAAGTAAAAAAGGAACGAAGAAATTTGATGATTAATGAGAAGAATTACAGAAACGCACGTCGCCGTAACTGTTGTTAATTTGTTACTACGGTGACGGTGAACGCTGGCGGAGAAACAAATATACCAGTGACTTTGACCTATGGACGTAGGAAAGCGAAGTTAATTTAGCCTTAATGGGACTTGGGTTAAAGAAGTATAGCGTTAAGGGATAATTGAGCCGCTGGGAATTATAATGGTCTATCTGCAAATATACCAAAGTTGAGAAATTAGTGTTGAAAGGTTTGCGATGGCCCGTGTGGTTACCTGAACCATAGTATAATAAAGGATGCATTCATCTCCTTGCAACACCCGTAATAGGTGCACAAGTATTGTGATTAATATGTTTGTGTATCTCTCTCTCTGTCTGTCTGCGAGGATTCTCCGGAACTACGCGTGCGATCTTTACCAAATTTTTGGTGCATGTTGCCTACGGTCGTGGCATGATCTTCCTCCGGCGAAGGGGGCGAAGTCTGCTATCTACGATTGCCTTGTATAAAGTTGCAGAGACTGAATAAAAGTAGATGACAACTCATCAGTCGACGCAATATCTTGCGGCTGCCGATAAAATCGTAGCTCTGATCATAATTATTACGCTGGCCACGTCTACAGAAAGCGTAGTGTAACGGTCTGGCGTCTGTCCGTCTCTCTGTCCCGTCGGCTTGCACACCATGAATCACCAGTGAGTAGCATACGACGCGGCCTCCAATAAGGAGGACCGACATACTTATTTACTTAGCACTTTTTGGTTCAAGAGTATAGGACCGTATCAGCATTTAACAACAAATTTCTGTATAGTCCTATCAAGCAGATGAACTCATAACTTTAAAACTGAATAGGCCTAGACTCTGTTGTGTGTGTAGGGTGCAGAGAGGAAGATCAGAGATGAGGACAGAAAGAAGAAAATGTCCGAGGCGGGAACTGTTACGAAAACCAACAGCGATACAACGAACAGTAAGCAGTGCTCACATTCGATTTTATTCACAAAAAGTTGTTTTTAATAGCCCGCCCGGTATCGCAGTTCCGCCGACGGGCTTATGTTTTTCTGATGTCACTTTTTTCTTTTTAAATGTAGCCCCTGTCATTCTACAACGGATGGACGGATCGCAACGCTGATTGTTGCGTTAACACCGTCGATGAAAAATTAATACAGCTACAAATTTGGTGACCTTTGGTCCAGTAACCCCTGAGATCTTGTGGTGCATTTGCGTGGATGGTGACTGCATGTAGGCTAAAATACGATGTGCGCTGGTTTTTAACGTCATTCGCTAGGCAGCAGTAGCACAGCCAGTCTGTAGGTAAGTAAAAATGCATAGTCGCGTTTGCTCATGCCGGGCGGGCTACACGTTGGGCTTTGCCCCGCTTTCTAGTTTAATTTTGATATTTTGACGTGTAACTTTCATAGATAACTTTGTCTTGCTACAATAAGCATTTAGAATGCACCATATCTGTACAAAATAAGTATGACGAAAAGTCAGAATTTGAGTTTTAGGAATGAATGACGAAAACTATTTTCTTGCAGAATCGTCGGAAGGATGTAATTTTCGAACCGTGATCAACAGTACCAAGATGCCGGTTCTGTTTACGCCAGACAACAAATTGTCGCCAATTGTAGTACGTATATCATCATCATCTTTTGTTACGTTGAAATAATTTGAAATATTGTATACATTGTTTTTATTTCGCACATATGCATGATTTGACGTCCTTGCCATGATAAAAATTACCAAAAATAAATTTATTCAACTCGCCATATTGTTGGTCTCATCCAGTTCGTCGTTTACATTCATGTTTGTATTATATAACTGCTTTTGAACTGATGTGATGAATTCACAGTGTTGTGCGATAAGATTGTTGTAACGTTATGTCCGGAATTTATCTGCTGCAGAAATCTGTCGTGGAAAAGAACTCGTTCGCACATTCTCTGCTGTCTAATGGGTACGTGATAGACGATCCCTCAATTGTACATTAGCATCGTAATTTCCACGTGATTTTTACTTTTGTTCTTTTATTACCGATAACTCTAGTGGCCATGTAGAGGGATCAGTCTGCAGCATGTGTGTGTGTGTGTATCTGTCTGTTTGTCTTTGTGTATGGACAATAACTTTCGAATGAAATGACCTTTACCCTAGGAGTTTGGCTCGGTGGTATCATGACCATATCAAGATTGAGATCGATGGTAAAGGTCATAGGTCAAAGTTCACACGGCTAGAGTTAGGGTGAGCGTTAGGGTTACGATGCATATTACGTTAGCAGCCTGTGATACTGCTAGCGGCGTCTGGCGAAGTGGTCGATACGACCTCGAGCGAGGGCTATTCTGATTTCTTTAGTATAGAAAGTTAATTGCCAAGCACTGCACAAGAAAAGTTTGTATACATGGAAGCCTCTAACGAAACGAATATTGCAGATGGAACAAGGCAATAGAAGACAGCAGACTTCGCCCCAGTGCGGTCATTACGCACTATTCGTTTCCACAGCCAAACTCCATTACTATTATGACTAGTTATTTGTATGTGAAAACTTGACGTCATCCACAAAACCGGAAGTGGGCTACATAACGTATTAGCACTGTCATCAGAGGCGGACCGAGCCGCAACCACCACAGGTAACATGTATAGAAAATTTCGTGAAGTTTTGGACGTGTGGTTTTTTAGATATGCGAGCGGACTGGCATTACGCATCGTGATTTCCAAGGACCATACATTTACATACATACATACATACATACAGGGACAGGCAGACAGACAGACATACATACAGACTGGCTGATCGCGTTACTTCGCTTTCCTCCCGGGGGAATGAAGTAACCATTATGGTTTCAGTTCTTGTTTGTTGTTATTGGCCTATAACCTTCACACTCCAGTCAGTTCTTAATGTAATTCTATCAATTTTACACTCTGTTACTTTAAGGTAATGAGTTACATCGCAGCTGCAAATGAGAGCTCCGTCGGGAAATTCGAAACTAGCAGGCCGAGCGCCGTAAGCGCGAGTAAGGGATCGAGCGCCGTAGGCTAGTACGCTAGTACATCATTATTTTTTTCTGGATAAATCAGACGACGATGCAGACCGCGGTTTGTTCGTAACTGGTTGCAGTTCCAGCGCCGATAACGTGGACGTGTGTGCAAAGTCACCGAGACTGTCGTGTCACGACGACTGGCTACCGTTTAACGACGCGAAACCCGGTTGGTGTTGTTTAAAACCGATTTCTTTTGAAGATCTATTCTGAATAAAATCTAGTAGCGAAAAGAGAAACCATCACTTTTAACACAACACTGTAGATTGACAAATTTATTTTTGATTGTTGATATCATGTTCCGTTGGAGAGATATGTTCGTTCAAAGTCGGTCCCAAAAGTGTTTTTGCCCCCAAGCCCGTGGGGGTAAATGCCTGGGGGAGTTCGGACCAAATTTTTCAATTTGGGGACTGCAAATACAAATAAATCATGTAAAACAGGCAGCCAAACTTTAGAAGAAACGTGTTCCCACCGCGAAAACGGAGCTTCTTGTATGTTGGAATTATTATGAACTACAGGGTGGGCCAAAAAGTTAACCCCTTGCTCCTGTACTGTTTCTCAACAAATTGTCCCAAAATTTGTGCCAATTTTGTCAGATTTGAATATGACACTCAGTGCCTAAGAACTGAGAACGGGTGAATATTTAGATTACTATTAAATATTCTATTGGTTAAGTACTCTCTGTATGACGTCATTCTTAACGCCAAGTTGAGACACTGCTAAAATAAGTAATGATAATTGTTATGATCGATAATACGCCACGTATGCACAACTCTTTACTGAGACAATACGCCTAATACTAATACGATGATATACCACGCTTGTACATGTCCATCACGTTCAACTGCTGACTAGTCACTGGCTCGCTCGTCACATCGCAGTGTTCTCTATCTACGCGTGCTCATGAATACACAATAGAGTTCATTCATGCCATGGCTCAATTTCCTATACAGCTGGCCTACATCAAAGCGTCTGAGCGTTTACAACTACCACGCATCTCGAACTCTCACACCACACAGACACACACACACATGTGTAACAGATGCAAATGAGCCCTCGGTCACAGTCAGTTCAAAGAGTTTAATCTCTTTACAGCCTAGACGTCTGCAACCGCGGCGACCTTTGAAGTCACGAGCTCAGCCGGTGGCTGCACTCATGACAAAGACTGCGCCAGTGCTCCACATAAAATTCACCGCTATCACGTGGCCACATCCGTGAGCTCTCTACTGTGTGGGGAGTGCATGATGCTAACACACAACATTCTGAGCATTATTTTCTGGGTGATCCTATCTTAGCCAGCTGTCAGCCTGATTTTCTTTTGTCATTTCTTCTTAATCTGTGCATCCTCCCTGGACAACAAACATCACAATTTTAATGGAGTTACCTTTGGTAAGTCGTTCACACACGCGACTTTGTGACTCATTTATTGCAAAATATGATGCTACACATGTTAAATAATTCTTTTCACGCATGTGCAATCATCCAAACAAGCAGACGGACGTTACATACCTCCTCCAGCGTCTTCAGATTCTTTATCTCACTCTCGAGCTGGCATATTTTCTGCTGGGCCAGACGCTCAGAACGGCTCAGCGCTTCCAGCTGCTGTTCAAGATCTCGCACCATACGATGCAAGGCATCGCGGTCGTCAACAGCAGCAGACTTTGTCTGCAGTTGGTCCGTCAGCTTCTGGTTTGTCTCATGTGCTTCGACAAGCTCTGCCTCGAGAACTTCCAGTCGCTACAAAAGTACAACCATTAATACAGCAATATTAACAAGACTTGGCCCGTACAGGACTGACAGTCAACTCTCCAAAACAGAATTTCTGCCAAATTCAAAGTCGAGTGACACAAAAACTAGGCCGAACATCAAAAATCCGGCCCAACCTAATTTAGATATTGTGCCCTAGTTTAACAATCCGTGGTCAGTTGCCAGCTCCCATTGTAAATGACGAAGGAGATAGCTTTTGAATATCATCGAACTTCAAACTTTGAAGAGCTCGTGACCTTGACCTTGGATCGGGTCATACTGCATACCGTCGTGCTACCTACATACCAAATTTCATTAAAATCGAAGAAACTTTTTGAGAACAGACAGACAGACGTACGTACGTACGCATGTACAGACAGATGGACAGACGAACGGACATTTGAGACTGGCTTTATTAAGTCAACTCTGTCAAAGAGTCGACCTAACAAGTGGCTCAGCTATCTTGCAACATGCTATGTCAGTTGTCACTGCTGCACAACTGTATGACGAAAAATCCCGTTTGAAAAAGCTTGTAATAGGTGAATAACCTTCAAGGTCACTCTTTCATCTGAACTGCCACTATTCAATAGTCATATATCACTTCCTATTAGTGCTCTGTAACAGCAACGTCACTATCTTCTTCAGTTTCCGAGATATTACCACACTTACAGTGTATGTGACTACCTATGACCTTCAAACGTCCTTCAGGTTCAACATGACAGTCAAAATTACAAGCTATGTGCCCTTTCTGATTCACGCATAAACACACTGCAGTTAATACATACTGTATTGACTGATGTATGCAAGTTAGAAATGTTTAAAACAGCATAAGTGACCTTCAAAGTTACTCAAGGTCATTGGTATTGATGCCATTTGATAGGCTGGACTGGAGTCACCATGGCGCCAGCCCAGCCAAAACTGCTCTGGTGTGCAGCAGTAAGCCCACATCATAAATGGGCTGCATGTCCCAGCTACCATGTGGGTAGTGCATGACACGGCATGCAATGAATAAGTTAGTTAGTTGGTTGGAGTTTAAGGTCCCCTTTCAGCACATATATGGCTATATCAGAGAGGAAAGGTCAGGGGTGGAGAGCTATCCCTACCCAGTGAAGGAAGGCCAGCTATATATTAACCTCAACCCTGGCCGCCTTTCTGTTCAGCAGCCACCCAGAAAGGGAAAGGGATCGAGCGGCTGATTTAAATTATTATGCTAGCGCCTACAACACTGGAAGACAACTATCACAATGCGAGACAAAACTAAATCAAATACAACATAAAGCGAGACTACTTAGGAGACAACAAAATTGATTTACCCAGAAAAACCGTCCATTTGCCGCAATTATCACCAAACGCAGATATGTGCTAAAATAAGAAATGAGTAAGTAATTCACAACCTGCTGTTGTTGACGAGCTGTTCTGCATCGTGCCTCAAGGTCCGTCTCAAGCTGTCTAACTATCTCTCGCAGTTCAACAATCATCGCTTGGCTGGATTCCACTTCACTGTCTAAGCGCAACTTCACCGACTCAAGATCATCATAGCTTTCAGTCTTCTCACGTAGCAGCTGCTCCAAGTCTTCAATCTACATATCATCCAGCTCCACTGGTTTTAAATGGGCTGTACCACGCAGTTATAAATCTTGAGGAATTCTCACATTCACTAGAAATTAACAATTAACTTACATACAAAATCTCAGATTTACACTTAAAACATGTCACAGCATACGACAGTGTCATCTAGTAAATATTGCCCAATACTGTAGGAGACCAGCATCTCCCTTTGTGGTAGTGACGGTCAAGTGTCGTAAATAAAGTCACGTGTTTGCTGCCATGGACGGTTGTGCCGTTTCCAGGTGAACGTGTGTTACGTGGTTGCTTACTGATTTTCCTCCTCCACTTCTTCAGGATGAGAACTTCTATGGATTAGTGGAAGAAGGTTTTATGGCAAAGCACTAAAGAAAGCCCAAAGCCATGACCCCCAACTAGCAACAGTTGGTTGGTGGGTTGGTTGGGATTTAACAGTGCTTTTAACACATTTCAGGTCATATTGCACCTTGAAAGTCATAATGTATTGTAAAATATTATGATTTAACTAGCAACGGTGGCCATCGGGCAACAATAATGGTGATTTGCACTAATAAAGAAACAGGCATCACATAGGCCATCAAATTACTAAATGATCGCACTTTCTCCTGGTGTTAATCATATTTGAGCAGTATATCAATGCAATTATTCGCAGCATAAAGAATCATGCCATACGCGGCTTTATCAGCTATAAGTTCTGTTGCAATTATCATCAATATGAAGCTCTCAGTGAAGTACACTGTGATGAGAAAGCACAAGCCAAACAGCAGCAGTATGTTGCATATTGTAATGCAGCTAAGCCACAAATATTATTATCAAGAATGCATATTATCAGTAAATTATGCAACGACAACAGTAAGGCATTAAATGACCACGTGGCTCAGCTGGTGTATAGGAATAGATCTCCATATACTGCGGCATATCAGTGGTTATAACAGCAAGTGTAACTAAGACCAAATTGGCAACACCCATTCACACCTTGGCAGTATTTGTCATCCACTTTCTCGCCTGCAGCATATTCCCAGTTATGGGTGGTAAAGTTATGGCTGGTAGACCACACATCTTCCATGATCTGTCACTATCTTCTCTGCTTTTACAGTGGCTCCATATTTAATTGCTCAATGACAGCAGCACAGTGGACGCGAATAACGTGCATATGGCTTCATAACTAAAGATCCAACCCATCACTTAGTCTTACTCCCAGTATATTTAGTCTTCGCTTAACCAGCCTAGTTACTCCATGTTATCCCTAGAGGCCTGTGGAGCAGCTCTTTTCACGCTGGATGTCCTTCCAACAGCATCAGAGCATCATTGAATGTCGAAGCTATGACCGTGATATTGTTTCTTACCAGTGTTACATCGTTGTCACCGTAAGAAAAATCAAACACAACAACAAATACGGATCAAGCATTGTTGGTCTGCTGAAAATCACTGAGAGTGTAAACAATTAAAAACCAATTTTATCAGAATCAACTGAACGTATAGGAGCCAGAATCATCAGCTCAGCAAAAAAACTCCAATGTACTGTGTACAGTAGTGCTCGGAAAAAATCAAACCAAGCGAAGTGAATAAAAACTGATAAGAAACCAGAAGTAATGCTAGAATTTTGATGCCAGTCTGTAATAGCCACTGATATCAGCTACCCTCAGCAAAATCATAACATAGAACTAACGTGACTACAAAGGACGTCCTAAAGTTAATGAATTTCTACAATATACAGTAAAGTGCCAGCCACTACGCTAATTAATGTATAACTGAGAAAACGGTGGAATGCAATCTCTCAATCCCGAGTTCTCGTAAGATGGCCAATTGTTTGAAAAGCCTAAAAAAACGCAACCGACATACAAGGCATTAAACTGCAGACTGGAACGTGCAACTGATGCTCTGCTGGCGATGAGTAATCAAGACACAGCGGCTGCATGTGTACACGTGGCAAGCAGATGATCATGTTAGATCATGCAAGCCAACTGACCACTGGTCAGTCTATCAGCTGGCCACTAGTCAGTACAACACAAACCTGACAGCTAGCTGACTCCCACACACGCAGTGAATCACGTGACTTTGACGGCGACAGCTCTGCATCCTACCATGGCGGAATTGGGGCATTTGTGTCAAAACTATGTGCAGTAGTAATAACTATAATGATAATAATAATAGTAATAATAACAATATGAGTGTGCCAAATGATAATAATAGTAATCACAATAATCATGATATCACTATTATTATTACTGGCCCGCCTACACAGTGTAGGGGGCCAGACTAGTAATGGTCGCTGGTGTCTGTCGTCGTCATCTGTAACGCTGTCGGCAGGCCGGCCGGCCGGCCGCCGGGCGCATAGGCGGTCAGGCAGCCAACATTCCATGGCGGGCCAGTATGGTTACGTCCCTTCAAATTCGGGTCTGCTTTTATCTTGCATGATAATGTGGATGCAGAGCCGAAAATGTTATTCCTCTAGTGAATTCTTCCTATTGTTAGCTGTGAACTCACTCTCACCTAGGTTAAGTCAAGGTGAATCATCATGCCAAATATCTAATTCAATGAACTTTGTTTGAAAGTTATCATATGAACACATGCATATGACTGATTGATCACACTACATGCTCTAACAACACAATACTAACATTGTTGGCCACACTCTTCAAAATGCTAAAAAAAACAGTAGAAAAAAACAGAAAATGTTTTACCATAATTTTCCGTTTTTTTCTATGTTGCTTTTTACAGAAAAAAATAAACAAAATAGCATGCACATTACAAACACCAGTCGACCGAAACAGTGTAATAAATATGAGAAGCGATAACTGTAAATGGCAAAACTAACACTGATCACACCAATCACCCATAAATATGTGAAAAGCAGCATTAGAAAAATGCACAGAAATGGCTTACACTTAAGAAACTGACACACTAGTACCTGAAAATAACATGTGGAATATAAAAGAAGGTTGGATGACGAAAATAATGTTATGAATACAGCGCAACACAGCAAAATCGTTCGACACATAATGCCAAGAATGCCCGGCTATGGCAATAAAAGCACTTTGTCGTACCTCTGTTCTAAGTCGCTGAGTCATTTCTTCCTTCCTGTCTTTGTCCTTGAGGAGATTCTCCAGCTGTGTGATTTTGGAATTGTAATCATCACGCTCTTGTTCACGCTCCGCCATATGATACTGATACAGCATTGACAAATCATAATCAACAGTCATCTACGAGTTAAAGGTTTTATGTCCCACCCGACACAAAATAGGTCACCTCACTTCCCAGCCAATCTCTCGGCTTAGAACTGAAA
>Ga0209363_1001297_pt1 | contig 11773 bp, 9 predicted proteins | sample WorMetexBAHAMAS3_FD_187385 | JGI IMG/M metagenome (GOLD analysis project Ga0209363, IMG submission 187385) | Marine gutless worms symbiont microbial communities from Max Planck institute for Marine Microbiology, Germany - Inanidrilus exumae... | ecosystem: Host-associated > Annelida > Digestive... | reverse complement strand
GCAACCGACCAACATCAAAGCACTGAGTTGTGATGTAAATTTGTTATCAGTGGCTCTCACTGAAGTATAAGTTATGATAGCAGCAAAATCGGAGGTTGTTTGGCTGTATTTCATTTTATGTATTATGTTCTACTTAACACGGAAGAGTTTAGAATCCACTGAATCATTATCACTTTAGTCAGTTAAACAGCAGTTCATTTCAGTTAATTGATTTACTTTTTTGGTTTTGACAGGAAATGTTTAAGTGTTTATCTGTCATTGTGATTGAAATTTTTTTCCGTAAATAGCACTGGTTAATGTTTATGATGCTGTTGTTGTGACTATGCTTATTGTTTATGCAATTCATGTGTTGAATGCAGACACAGTTCTTGGTGGCTGCCTAGTAAATCGCGCTGAGTTTGTTTACTTGTTTTTTTTGTAGTGAATTTGCGGAAAAGCCAGTCCATAGCGGGACTGGCTTAGCTCATGACCTCACCGAAATAGTCCATGATGAACTGTGGTCATTGAACCTTGATACTGTTGCTGTTGAATCATACGACGTTTTGCTGTCGAAGCTGGACATGACAAAACCAAACTTTGTGCAAGTTTTCTATGCCGACGACGCGAGTCGTGTCGTCACGACTGAAGGTCGAGTGGACACGAGAGGACGAGACATCAGTGAACACAGCAAACAGTACAGTTTTGCCGAGTACTCGCCGTCTGGCAACGTAACGGTAATGATAGAATGCTGATGATATTATTTAGCTGTGAGGCGGGCGGGCCATCATAAAGGCAACAATGCTTCTTTCCTCAAGAGTTGGGATGTAAAAATCAAATTTTTCCACTGTCAATAATCGGTTACTTAGAACGGATTAAAAATCGACAGTCACATTGTGACGACTCCTGAGATAGCACAGACGTTGTGAAGAAACAAAGGAAAATGGTCAGGCCATGCGAATGCAGCTGCTGCAGTCATCCTGCGTCCATGGCTAGAAATGGAGGTTACCGCTTTCTCACCTACTAACTTTACAGACTAGTGTTAGGCCTACGTTTCGTGGAAGTCAGAGCGTCAATAGCCGACTTGCACGTTCCTGCATAATGTTTATTTCTAGTCATCGGTCATTAACTCTGCTCACACACAACTAAAGTAGCGTCTTCACTGACACCATCAATGGAGCACTACCATGAGCGACCGCGGTTGACGGCATGTGAACGCGAGGGACGGTCTAAAAACTCTAGAATTGCTAGATGTTCGAAGTTTTGAACATCTTGACGGCGTATTAATGTTGTTGACGGCTTAGGTCTACGCATGTCATCGACACTGCGTAGCAATCTAGGATTAGTTGTTTCTTTCTTCCCTCTTAACTACTAATATATACTGTACTACTTTGCTGTATTCTTTAACAATTCAGACCGTCAAGGCTGCGTGTTCTAATTAAATCAGTTGTCAGTGTATCTGGCAACGGCTGCTATCACCCACCACTAGTGAGGCCATGAATTTGCGAGTGCACAAAAATTGGTTGGTACTCAGTCCAAATCAGTCTTGAGTTTTGGGATTGACCCATTGATGAATCTTGGGAATGAGATTTCCTGGAAATTATCATCTCTAGTGTTGTCGATTACCAATCACGACATTTCTTAGTGGATAATCCTTTACAAAGTGGAAGGTTAAGACAAGGACTGTCAGACTTGACAACTAAATGAAGAGGATGCGATGGACCGTAGGAAATTTGGGTCAATTTTTGTGGTACCAACTCATCTGGGTTTTCCTGGGTCATTGTAATATCAACTGAACAAAATGTGACAGGATTATAAATGTTGATGGACACTTGCTATGTGTTGCTATTTTTATTATTGCGTGAAGTTTAAAGAGTCATTAAATGGTTCGTTTTGTTGTTGATTATAATATAAATGCTAACATGTGAAGAATAGTCAGTTTAGTAGCGTGAAGCTGTAGAGGCGCTGAACTGTTGTGCTTGCATGCAGGCCGAGTTGGTCTACTTAAACTATGGCACTTGGAGTGACTTTGAATCAGCCACGTTGTCACAAGAGTTGGAAGGTAAAGTGGCTCTTGTGAGGTCTGGCGTCATTTCACTGGAACACAAGGTACACTGTTTAATTCCCTTGTCGTCGTTATTTTATTAAAGCAGATGCTTGTCATAGCCTTTTTAGAAGTACATTTCAGTTTGATAGTAGTAGTGTAAGATTTAAAGCAAACTTTTATTACTTGAAATCTAATTCGGTTGAGTTACTGTTAAAAATGAATGTTTTAATGTGCTGTAAGTCACGTAGTCATGCATATTGTAAAAAATGTGAGGTTTTCATACTCATAGAATGGATTTGATGCAATTTTTAGATAGTAGACTGAAAAATCATATTTTCTATGATATTTCTGTTGATGTTGCTGCATAATTATAATCATTGATGTACAAAATTGTGATATCAACAGAATGAAACGTGAGAAGATTGTTAATGTTGACGGACACTTGATGAGTGTTGCTATTTTTATTATTGCATGAACTTCATTTCACCAGTGGCAGCAGGTGCAGAAAAGAAAACTAAACTTATTGTAATTATTGGTGAGTGTATTCCGAGAGAGAGAGAGAGAGAGAGAGAGAGAGTGGTGTGTGAACACTGTTGCTATTCGTTATCTATAATTTTCACCCGTCGATGTCTACTATTACCACACTGGTTTGGTCTGTTGACATTCCTACTCACAGATGGCACTGTCAGAGTCCGTTGACAGTCACTAGGTGGCGCCTTCACGTACGGTTTGTACTCTCTGGTGTTGGTGTACAGATATCGATGGCACTGAGACACAAGATGGTTGGTCTTGTGGTGTTTGATAACGCCAATTTCTCTCATCGCCGACACAAACACAAACGTTGTAGCTCTCATCCGCCGAGAGCACTTGTTCAACTCACTCACGACGGATCAGATCCAATGTCGCCGGCATTTCCAGCCTCCGGTCTCTTCCCGTCTTTTCTCTCTGTCTTGTCTGTTGTTTTGCCAGCTTGAGCCACGTGGTTCAGTCATTGAGAGGTCACGGGTGGGAAATGTTTGGTAGCTGATGTTGCAAGGTAATGCCAATGTTACTAAGCCAACTCAGCAGCATCAAATGACTTTTTTTGATTTACAGTCACACGACATCTCATTCTGCGACTTCTACACGGTGTCTCAAAAAGACAAGACGCTTGATTTCTGATTGTAACTTGCACAAACCTGAACCAATTTTTAAAATTCCGTCTTTTGCAAGATGTCGATCAAAACAAAGTGTCGGCCTATTTCACATTGTCTCATCTACGAAATTTGAACATTCAAACTTACAACGAGACGTAATATCTGTTTGAAATGAAACAATCATTTGTACACACTACACAGTTTATATGCAATGCAAATGATTGTGATTGGCAGTTGACTATCACGGACTGGCAAATGACACTGAATGTTGTTGTATATGTTTGCTATGTTGTTAACTGTTGCACTGTGAATGTCTCCGAGATGACCTATTTTGTTTTGGGTGGGACGTAAAACCTTAACTCAGTCAATCAATCTTCATTGGTTTTTACTTCCACTTTCAAATTTGTGATCCAAATCTCGGGAATTTGAAAATTAAGAAGTGGAACTGTAATGTCTCCACCGCCAAGATACCTGAAAGAATAATGTTAAATTTGAGAGTGGATGAAGAAGTTGACAATGATTGTTGTTGTGAATGAATGAGTGAATGAATGAATGATGTGTAGAAGGAACGTGGCTGATAGGACCAGACAAGGTGCAACTGGCTGCTATCCCGGTGGCTACAGTCTCCTGTCAGACGGCCAGACTCCTTCTCTCATCAATGAACGTTGATCTTCAATCTCCGTCAGCACTCACCAACACCACAAGCCACACACAGCGGCGTACGTTTTACACCGTCTACAAATAATGGCTTTGGTGTTTGAATATTTACTCGTAATGGTATGAAGGTGCTACAACAAAATAACTGAGAATGCTTGGTGACTGTTTAATCCAAAATAAAGCGTGGATTGTCACGACGTTCAGCTAGCGACACCTGGTGAATCGTGTTGAATGAAATTGAGTTTATTGGCACAGACAATGACGTACCCTAGCAGTTACCTTGTGACAGATGACATCTGATCTGAACTTGAGAGTCTATTGAGATTGTTTGGACAGTTATTTTCACATTAATCTTTTTAGGTTGACTCTTCAACAGAGTCGACCTAACAAAGCTGGTCTGTATATACGTACGTGCGTGCGTATATACGTACGTCCGTCCGTCCACAAAGCGTTAATTTGATTTTAATGAAATTTGGCATGTAGGTAAAGTTCGAGAATTATGCACGATGGTATGCTGTATGACCCTATCCAAGGTCAAGGTCAAGGTCATGAGCTGTACAAAGTTGGAAATTCTTCCATTTTCAAAAGCTATCTTTTCCATTATTTACAATGGGAGCTGGCAACTGACCATGCATTCCTAAAGTAGGGCACAATATGTAAATTTGTTCAGGCCAGATTTTTGATATTCAGCCCAGTTTTTTTGTCACGTGACTTTGAAGTTGGCTCAAATGTTAGTTACGAAAAGTCGGTCGTCAGTCCCCGTATGGAGCTAATTTTTCTAAATTTTAGTGTTTGGTCATGTGACAAAACAGACAGCCACGCCTGTTCGCCGTGCAGTACTCAAATATGATGGCCCATGGTTGAAATGTCAGCAGTCGGCCTTTGCTGTTCAAACCCATCATGTTGACATCATATCATATGTGAATATCGCTCTCAGAGGCAGGCGTTATCTGTGTAGTGTTTGTATGACCTAGTGTTATCATTACAGACTCATCAAGTGCTCCGATGTACTGATAAATTTCTGTGTCTGTGTGTGTGTGTCTGTATGTATGTGTGTGTGTAGTTTCTGTTGAAATGGTGGTGAATACAAAACATGACGTGCGTCCAATTCACAACGTCATTGCGACCATCTACGGTCGAAAAGATTCTGGTTAGTCGCGTTCTTCTTCTAACTAGCAGTGTGATTTTCACTGTCTAGCAGTGTGATTTTCACTCTGGAGAAGACAGAGAAAGTGAGACCTTAGTCTGTCTGGCATGTTGACAAACACATAAAATTACAAACAAACAGTCACCAGTTGGTTGTCTGTCACATTCAACTTGGTCGTGTTCCATGTGTCAACACCGTATAATATCTATTGTTTGTGGGAACTCGGATTATTTCTTTTTGAGTCACTAAACTAAAATCAGAAAGTATTCAGAGAGAGTTTTTAACTCAGTGAAGTTGGCATCTGTTTGTAATTCACTGCATCAGGACTGCATCTCGCTTAGTAAGTAAACATAAAGTAGACGTAAAGTAAACGTCGATTTGTATCGTCGTAACCACCTCTAGTGCACTCAGAAATGGCACGTGTTAACACAGTTTTACCTGCCACCCACACGTATATCCATGAATGGAATGAATCATCCTGCCTAGGAACCTTTCGCAGTAACTGGAGCGGTTGAAGTGTGGACTGGACCATGTGAGGATTGTCGCGTGTAGATTTCTCGGTGTTGATTGGAGCACGGAGAACCAGCTGGGCCACTGGTCAGTCCGTGAATGGAACTCACTTGTTACTGACCGTCGCTCGTGCTCTGTCTCGTCTCTTTCACAACGCTGACAATCTCTGGCTGCCCAAGTTCACAGTGCGGCTCGTGTCCTGGGGTGGAGCAGATGTCGGCGACCGTGGCATGACAGAGTTCATCGAGGTCTTTACCTGCTCGCTTCACTTCACACTAATAATAATAATAATAAATGGTCACAGTAATTTAATGAAAGGCCATATCAGCCCCATGCATATGAATATTTCTGTCGTTTGCAGCTTGAAAACGTTATGTATAAATGGTTGTAAAATTAGCTGATTCATGTATCCATGTTGCCTGCGTCATAGAAGCCACATGTTATATATTCTATGCTCGTAGTTGTGCAATTTTTGATGGATCATGGCAAATGCGCTGTGCTATTGTTGCACAGCTCCGTATTACAACGCTTCCTTATAGCGTAAAAGTGGCCCATTGCCGTGTGGAATCTGGACCTATCTAATACATGGTTTCTTGGCCCACTTGAGTCAGCATTCCAAATGACATCTCGACTGGTCTAGTCATCGTTTTACAGGCTCAGGAACGTATCCACCTGTGAGAATCTGTCACAATAGTCGGTGTCTATACATCGCTGGATATATATTACCATCACTGACAGATCTCAACAGCATTGCCACCAGACACAGGTTGCGAGTCTGAACTTTTGTTCATAGATATTAATGGTGGTCAGGTTGTTACGTGTTCTGCAGTTTGTTGACCACTGGGATGATGTTCAAGAATAGTAAATGATGTTGTCAGAGCTGCATAGAGCTGGACTGGTACAGCAGACTAGTAAGTATGTAACGATGATGATGTTGTTGTCAGAGCTATGGATCTATGTGGCGTGACAAACTCATTGCGTACATTGACCTTGACAGACCAGTCATTGACGACGTCGAACAACAACATCGAAGACTTCACGTCACCGCGTCACCGTCACTAAGACAGCTCGTAGACAGTCTCGCTGATGAGGTACTGCAGTCTGTATTGTCATGTGTCGGACTCGGGCAGTCTCCCTCCCCCTTATCTTATCAACAACATCGAAGACTTCACGTCACTGAGTCACCGTCACTAAGACAGCTCGTAGACAGTCTCGCTGATGAGGTACTGCAGTCTGTATTGTCATGTGTGGGACTGGGGCAGTCCACCCTCCCCCTTATCTTATCAACAACATCGAAGACTTCACGTCACTGAGTCACCGTCACTAAGACAGCTCGTAGACAACCTTATCCCTTTACTTCCCCACCTTCTACTCTATCTTTTAGTATCTTTTCCTTTTTTGCTTTTTTTACTCGCTGCATCCCTTTTCTTGCTTTTCCATCCTTTTCCATTCTACCAGATAGTCCCACTCCGTTTCCAGGCCGGATGTCATGGAGGCGACTAAACCTGGCTTTAGTTTTTTGTGTGTTGATTTTGTGTATTTTGTGTGGGACTGGGGCATATGTATTTTTTAGTTAAGGATGCATGCTCTTTTTTGTCATATTTGATTTAGTTTTGTTTCGCCGAGTGATAGTTGTCTTTGCCTGTTGTAGGCGCTAGCATAATAATTTAAATGAGCCTCTCGATCCCTTTCCCTTTTTAGGTGGCTGCTGAACAAAAAGGTTGCCAGGGTTGAGGTTAATATATCGCTGGCCTTCCTTCACTGGGTAGGGATAGCTCTCCACCCTTGACCTTTGATTATTTCTGATATAGCCATATTTGTGCTGACAAGAGACGTTAAACTCCAACTAACTAACTCTTAGTTGAGTCTTAGTTGTTGTATGTTTGTTGAGTGTTAGCTGAGTCTTCAGTCGTCTGACGTGGCAGGCATCTGAAATGTCAACAAACTGCATAGAGTGGTTGTGTGGCTGCATAGAGTCGTGTGTATGTGTGTTTGATGAGCAGATACGACGTGAACATGATGTGGAATTTCCACAGACGGAGTTTGACGACAGATTTAACGTGCGACCGACAGTCAAAGGTTTAGTACACGCCGAGGAGAAGCTACATCAGACGCTTGGTGTACCTTATGTACATGTACAGGCGACTGGTTCAACACTGGACACACGTCAGGTAGAGACGCTTGGTGTACCTTACGTATGAGGGACACTGAACTGGTTGTCTACGTGAATATGGTACAATGCAGCTAGAGAAACTAATGTTTCAATATAACCATCTCTGTGTTGTATGCAGTTGGCTGGCAGTGATGACACTCTGGCCAGGTAGAACTTGGTATTTTGTCCTTCCAGCCGTAATGAAAAACGTCCACACTAATCACATAATAATTATGCACAAACTAAGAGTAATGTTTTAACAATTTAATGGGCAAACTTAAGGTCGTTAGTAGTCAATGGTAGACGTTGTGTCTGATGAATGCAGCCAAAGTGCAGCGTCTGTGAGATAGACTAGAAAGCTGGCGATTGACACGTCAGACTGTGATGTTGTTGTAGATGTCTAACGTGAGCTCGCTAGCTGGTCTGTTGGCTGTATCTCTGGCGATTGACATATCAGACTGTGATGATGCTGTTGTAGATGTCTAACGTGAGCTCATTAGCTGGTCTGTTGGCTGTGTCTCTGGCGATTGACATGTCAGACTGTGATGATGATGTTGTAGATGTCTAACGTGAGTTCACTAGCTGGTCTGTTGGCTGTGTCTCTGGCGATTGACATGTCAGACTGTGATGATGCTGTTGTAGATGTCTAACGTGAGTTCACTAGCTGGTCTGTTGGCTGTGTCTCTGGCGATTGACATGTCAGACTGTGATGATGATGTTGTAGATGTCTAACGTGAGCTCATTAGCTGGTCTGTTGGCTGTGTCTCTGGCGATTGACATGTCAGACTGTGATGATGATGTTGTAGATGTCTAACGTGAGCTCATTAGCTGGTCTGTTGGCTGTATCTCTGGCTGACTGTGGAGTTGTTCCTCTGCATCTGATGCCCTCTGTTCAACAGCTGCAGACAAACGTTCATCGACTGCTCAACAGTTTCAGTCGACTCGTCCCTAACGACACAGCAGGTACCGCGGTGGCTCATCCAGTCTTTGACTTTAATCACATCACCGCAAAGTGTCTGCTGTTTTGTTTTCGTTCTGTGTAACTGATTGTCAGAGAGAGAATTGTAGAATATTGCTAGTAACTGTGTGTGTACGGCTTGAATCGTTGCTAGTAACTGTGTGTGTATGGCTTGAATCATTGCTAGTAACTGTGTGTGTGTATGGCTTGAATCATTGCTAGTAACTGTGTGTGTACGGCTTGAATCATTGCTAGTAACTGTGTGTGTATGGCTTGAATCATTGCTAGTAACTGTGTGTGTGTACGGCTTGAATCATTGCTAGTAACAGTGTGTGTGTACGGCTTGAATCATTGCTAGTAACTGTGTGTGTGTACGGCTTGAATCATTGCTAGTAACTGTGTGTGTATGGCTTGAATCATTGCTAGTAACTGTGTGTGTACGGCTTGAATCATTGCTAGTAACTGTGTGTGTGTACGGCTTGAATCATTGCTAGTAACTGTGTGTGTACGGCTTGAATCATTGCTAGTAACTGTGTGTGTGTATGGCTTGAATCATTGCTAGTAACTGTGTGTGTGTGGCTTGAATCATTGCTAGTAACTGTGTGTGTATGGCTTGAATCATTGCTCGTAACTGTGTGTGTATGGCTTGAATCGTTGCTCGTAACTGTGTGTGTATGGCTTGAGTGTCGTTCCGTTCATCCAAAAAATACATGCAAATATCAATAACAACCCTATAATTTCCCACGGGGTCGAAAATTTAAATTCTTACGTCCTACAGGAAATCGGGGTCGAGAAACACGACGGTGACATCGGATTTTAGATCGCAAGTGGAAATATAGCCGTTTCGCACATGCGCAGTGAAAAATGTGCAATACAACCCTTACAGGAACAGTTCGGTCGTTGTGGACTTGCTATGGGACAGATACCACGTTCCAGAGAACGTATTTCCAGTTTGAAATATTTCCACTACTATCTATGGTGTATCTATGGTGTCTAGGTGCGTATCGGATGGCTCTACGTCGTCTGCGACACTCGGTGACAGCCCTCGACTCATTCGTTGTCAATCATCTCGAGTACCAACACGCCGACGATGTGCGAGTGGTGAACTCAGTCAGTGTTCAGTTCGACCACCTCGTCCTGAGACTGGTTCACTTCACCCACGACATGATGGACCGATATCACGTCTCCACGGACGGTCGACTGTCGTCGTATGAGCCGTGTGATGTATGTCGGTGTGTGACAGTTGATACAGAGCTGTTATTAGCCGGCGACCTGTCTAAACTGTTGTCTGACATTAGAACTGCGTCTCAAATCATCTCTCTCTCATCTCATTGAACTCACTGCTTATCACCGCCTGTTTGTTGTGTAGTCCGTAACATTCCGCAGCTGTCTGACTGCAGTGTCAGTGCTGTGAACAATGACAGTTTACACGTGACCTTGAGTACACTAGTTTCCAGTTGCTGTGTGTAAGGAAATTGTCATTATGTTTTTAAAAAAAGAAAAAGGTAAAGGTCGGATTCTTCTATAGCGCTACTTACAGCGGCAATGCCGCGACTAGCCGCGCTGTACAATCGTTGGAAGTGGCAGTTGATTGGCAAAAGCCAATGGTGCTGCAGCGCAAATTGCAGCCATCCATTGCACGCGTTAACGTACAATTGGACCCGCGGCATGCAGCTAGCAAACACACCACCGCTCCAATCAACTACATCAGGCCTTCACCCCGTAAGCTTTCACCAGACGTCGCCACCCGTGCGAGGAAACATCCGATTGCAGCTTACTACTCAGTTTATCGACCTCGAAAGGATGAAAGGCTGAGTCGACCTGGTTGGCTGGTTACATACCTAAATAAAGTGCCGCCTCCGGGAGTTGAACCCGGACACGTCACCAATCCCAGTACTAACCGGGCTCGACGTAGAGTAACGTCGTTGATACGACCAACGATGTTACCACTACGCCACGCCGCCAACCTTACGTCCGTCCGTCCGTCCGTCTGTTCGTTTGTTCATCCGGACAGATACTGTCACTGCGATATGTCATAAACGGCTTGAGTAGCCACCTCGATGAAACTTACAGTGAATATTCATATAACCTCTACTACTGATGACCTGATTACATGCTGGAGGTCAAGGTCAAGCCGGTGATTGTTGAAGACATCTACGTCGACGCTAGGGCGTGTTCAAGTTGTAGTTACACTGTAGACAACTGTCTGTTGAAGAGTCAAGCAATGTTCTCACGTCTTTCTTGTTTACACAGTGTCTGTCTGTCTTTGTACTACTTATCTCATCATCCGTGTTAGTCATTCATCCGTCCTGAACTTTTGTTGTAGTGATGTGCAGACAAAACTAGTAAATGTTTGTCTTAAACGTTTTTCTGCGTTTGTTATGAATAAAATAAATCAAAAAATGTATTTGAGGACGCGCTGTACGTACAAATGAAATATGCACTTTGTTATTATTAGGCCGACTGCTACACGTAGTAGCGTGGTCTGTCTGTTGGTAAGTTTGAGAGCCCTGCAAAAACGGCAGAACCAATCAAGATGCCGTTTGGGGGCCAAGTTGAGATGAATCCATTTGAGACTTTACATGATGATGATGATGCGGCCTTTTGTCAAAATTCCTTTGATCACGTGTTATTATTGAGCCGCGTCGCCCGCCTGCAGTGCTAGATGCGGCCTATTGCTGCAGATTTCACACGTAGCGTGGTCTGTGTGTCTGTTTGTGTTGGGCTGAACTGATCGAGATGCCGTTGGGCTGACTCGCGTGTCTGCAAACCTTTCATTAGACGACGGTCAAGATCGGATGAATCCATTCGCAGCGGCAAGGGGTGACAGGTCGGCGATGCGGCCTTTTGCCAAACTGCTTTGGATATTTGTTATTATTATTATTCATGAATGTGATATGTTTAGTTAGTTTCGATTGTGACAGTTTGCATTTATTAGCGGTTGTTTGTTGTTGTTTAGTGTTAATTTGCATAGATGTCGACGTGTAGAGTACATACAGTTGTGTTACTTGCATAGAACATAGAGTCTGTTGTTAGTAAATAGTCTTTGCTTTAGTAACTAACTGTATAATAGTCGACGACGTTTAGTGGCTTGATTGATTGATCGTTGACTAATAATCGTAGGCGGCGGTTTTACAGATGTACGTTAGGGTAGGCTAATTTACGACCTCTCCCCAACCCATTCCCACTC
>Ga0209363_1001296_pt1 | contig 11774 bp, 8 predicted proteins | sample WorMetexBAHAMAS3_FD_187385 | JGI IMG/M metagenome (GOLD analysis project Ga0209363, IMG submission 187385) | Marine gutless worms symbiont microbial communities from Max Planck institute for Marine Microbiology, Germany - Inanidrilus exumae... | ecosystem: Host-associated > Annelida > Digestive... | reverse complement strand
CATACGTACAGACAGACGGATATTTGAGACCCACTTATTAGGTCGACTCAGAGTCCACCGAAAAAATGTATAAACATTTCCCTTACCAGAAAAAAGGATGCCAGAAGCAATACACTCAAAGATGCGGCGCAGTGCATTGCCTGGTGACAAGCTTCCAATACCTCCCTCACAGCACAATAGACACTTCTCAACCAGCAGCTCCAGCATCTATATGGGCATATACACAGTGACTGTCCAACAACAATGTAATGCTGTTTCAACAAACTGCATCAATATTAGTTAAGCTTTACCTGTCAGTGCTATGACATTGTTGATGGAGTGACAAGAAACGCATCTCGTACAGCTGTTCCAGTCTTCTAACATGGAAAGAGAAGCAGGCCAGTAAAATAAAAACTCAGTGTGGCAGCAAACGAGTGTTATAGCAGAGCCTTCTTTAAGCCTGTTCCTCGCACTGTAGTGCATCATTCGCATGTGCAGTTGCTGATACAAGCAACTCGCGTTGTGTCTTTGAACCCGACTGTAATGACATTCTGGAAGATAACCTATGGGGATTAGCGAAACGGGTCTTTTATGGGCCAGACGTCCTTCCTGCCACAAAACTATCAGTGTCAAAGAACTAAAGGAAACACAGAGCACTAACCCTAACCAGTGGCCTGGTCTCATCCTTTCTTCATTCACCACTTGACTCCTGATGGAAGGGTCGTTGCTCCCTTTATACTGGCTTTCCGATGTCAGTACTATGAGATGGAAACTCTTATCTGCCTGGAAAGTCAATTTTACTCATTTTTCCAGGCCACGTAGTCCGAGACTACTGTTCGTTTGCAGCCAGTCACACTCCGTGATCTCAGTGATCAATGGCTTGAACCACTAAGCGAGGAGTTCCCAACCGGGGGAATTCCTCAATATGGATTTTCAGGGGGAAAATGGAACCACAGATTGGCAGACTCAAACTGCTGGTATTTTGTTCTTATAGCAGATACAGCTGAAGTAATTCTAAATGTTTAGCCAGGACAAAATGTCACCACTGTACTGACGCGAAATACCGTGTTCCACATAACAGAGGCAATCTAGATGACACTTTAGTCATGAACAATGTGATGTATCATTGCATAACATCCCATATTATTTCAAATACATCTGATGAGTTGCACAATTTTGGAAGGGGGAATGATGTTGCGACATATAATGAAAAAGGGTGTATGAAGCAAGTTTGGAAACCACTGCCAAGTAGGTAGGCATTAGTTCATCGCACTGCAAAGAAGCGATGTATCAGCAATGGTACAACATCATAGTCAGCATGCAACGAACCCAGTCAGTGACTGCTTTCCATGTCAAGTCTCGTCGACGCATTTCTCTGAAGATGCGTAGTATTACCAGACATGATTGCACTCCTCCCATTCTAGCCTGCAACAGCCTGACAGGCTACAATTCAGAAGATGAAGAAAATTTGCTCAAAGCATAAATTTCAACCACAAAATTTAATGCCAAATTTAAAAGCTCATCTGCCAAAATAAAATTTTGCATTTCAAATCTACAAGAAGTCTGCAACTGCAGCATTACTAATTCTTGAACAATAACCAGAAATTTCTTCATACACCAATATTTATGTGAAGTGAAGTAGTTTGTTAAAATTTCACCAAAATTGGAAATTTGTGCCACATGCATATAATTATTGTGTTCATAACAGATAACACAGTAACACTGTGGGCTCACACAAACATGCACCCAAACTATATGAGAAATAAACATTCATCAGTGACGACTAAAATTTACTGCTTCTTACTAATTATGCCATAGAAAACATTACACGGAATATACAAGCTTTGCCAGTTTTATGCAAGCATTGTTGATAAAATTTGTAATAAACGAGCACAAATGGATTGAAACTTGCCACTACACCGGCTAATATTTCTCTCTCTAATATTTAGACAATTTGACATATCACATCTAAATGTGCAAATGTGTTTTACTACCACAATGTATCCTAGCAACTGACAACATGTTATGAACATTATGCTATTAGTACTTGCTCAAGATTACATCATTGGCAGCTGTAGAGGTGCTACAATGCTACATTTAGATAATGCAGTGGCATTTATTTCAATCCTCGCATATAAAGAAAACCAAATGATGGAAGCAGAAGAAAAACTAACAAAAATGATAAATTCTTCAACTGCATTGTTATATCATGTTACAAATTTCGAATTTACAGTTGTTGATTCTAGAGAATTTTTGACATTCCACAACAATTTCAAAAATTTCATTCTTACATCAAACTTACAAAATATGTCCGTGAAATCAGTGAGAACTACATGAAACAGCAACTGTGCATCGTTTGGTTCAATTTGACCTAGCCTGAACATAGATGCACCAGACGTGATAACAGAAATTTAATGCAGTCACCATTCAGCCTCAAACATCCATCAATATCTTGTAAACTATAGCAATCCTGCTATCAAATGTAAACAAAAACTTACTTATGTATAAATGTAGCTTTTTGACGAACTCACAGAGAAAATAAATAAGTGTATTACGAAGTTATATAAATCGACCAAATCCATAGAAAACTTTCTCATGTCTCTACTGTGTTTGCTGGATGTCCGAGACTGAACAGTGAAGCTCAAAAAGAGCAAACCTGAAACCACTTAGACCGTCGCTGCTCAGCGAGTGCATCGAGGCATTTCTGCCTGTCTAGCACATCGGGCGGGTCAGTTTTACTCGCTGCTACAGCAAGCTCTAGAACAGAAAAAAACAACAGCATCGACAGTAGTCCCCCCACACCATCAGTCACTGTCCAGCACCTCCATCTTTGCACCTCATCTCCTTCACTGCTGTTACATTCTTGACAGACAATAATCACACAAATAACTTCCAAAAGAATTGAGATGCACACCAAAGTTATCATTTCCTACAGTTAGTCCAACATACTGCAACTCCTCTAACATCAGAAGGCACAAAAATGTGCAAAGCAACTTTATATGACTGATGCACACAAGTGCTATCATACCGCACACTTGTATAATTATTTTTAATGGAGAGCATTAAAGGTTTTAGCAAATGTTTTTTTTCTGGAGAAAACCAGCAGACCACAAGTTTCACATTTAAAGACAAAACATGTGCAAAATAACAATGATTGTATCTGAAACACTTCAATCATATCCAGGGCCCACAGCTTTTTGCAGGCTGCGGAATTTCGAACCAACAAAAGAATTTGCCCTATGCTGCAGAATTTCCACGTTTCTGTGGAATTGTACAAAATTTGACGAAAATGATCAGTGACTGATATCACCCTCTGGAGTGCATTTGATTACAAGCTATCAAAAGTGGCACTCATAGCAAATGCTAGAGTGGACTTTTTGATTTTGAGCTCTCCTTTTCCAGTCCTATCTCTGATGTATGACAGCCTGTTAACTGAAAGTTTACGAGCTCGCTGTTATGTTTTCATAATCAGCCACCGGGCTGATTTCCAGTGATTTGAAACTGACAAATAAGACAGGTAATTTTGCTAACAAAACAGTTTAATGAAGTGTAATTTGTTTTAGAGACTTTCCTCAGAAAGCATTTGATAACATTTGAAACTTATCGCTAAAGAATTTAAGACATACATAATTGTATATCTTTCAACGATATCTGTCAGACCTCAATTATGATTTCAACACACATACGATTTATCACGCTTTATGTAAAGAAAAACGGATTATTTTATTTACCTAAAATAACGAAAGTAAAACCAGTCTTTAAGATCTAAACAGCATACAACTCAGTTTACGACAATTTGTGAATGTGAGACTGCAGTGAGCTCTGGAATTTTGACGATTTTCCCGCAGTAAGCCACAAAACTTTCCAAACTGTATCACAGACTTTGGAAAAATTGTCCATGCAAAACTGTGAGCCCTACTCATATCATCTGGCTTTATGAAGCATACACAAATGTTTAGATGAAAACTGCAAACTTTTCTGCAATTATACTTTAGTGACTAAAATCAGCAGCTTTTTATCATGCACCGAGCATTCACATGCAAGAGTTTCAGGAAAAACACAGCACCATAAATTCTGCAATATCTAACCTGACCATAATTTTGCGCTTAAATTTTTGACGAAATATGTATGTGCATTAATGAAATATGTATGCATTTTAACCCAGAAAAGGTCGGTGAAAGCAACAATAAGCAATCCAGACAATGGAATGCATGCCATCATGTGTGGCAATACTACCTATCAGGCAATCTGTGTATATGTACATGCTATTGACAATATGTTGTCATGTTTGCTGTGAAGTTTGGAATTTTATTAATGAATTTCTATGCGAATCAAGATAAGCAAAATCATACAAGAACAAATATTTCTCCAACATGAATTTGATGAAATTTGGATATAAGAAAAATGTCAAATATCATGGTGAACATATCACCAGGTAACGTAGTAACAATATGATATTGTAATACTGTAACTTCTGTACAAAAACTATACTTAGTAAATCAGCATTAGCCCAGAAAACCATATGCCACACACTCCACACACTATAAACGTCACAGTTATTAGCAGAACAAAACCTAGAAAACGGCAACAAATTTAGTGCCACAAACTCAAAGACACATAATGCTATTTCCAAAAAATGTACGTTTTAGATATTTCATTATAATTTAAATGATAATGAAATATATTCCTGAAAAACGTAAGAGGTATGGACATAATTGGTCAATCCAGCAGTATTCATATAAAAATGTAGAGAAAACCTCTCATTTGGACAAATGAACATACTACATTTACACTTTGGTTACTTTTCTCTCTCAGCTGTTGTTATTTTAAGCCAAATATTATTCATAATCAGCAAAAGTGAGGCTTGGTCACAAACGTTTCTGTCTGGGAAATCTCTGCAGATTGCTGCGGAACAGTTTTCAGAGGCTGGATGCTCATTCTAAGCTGGACCAAAATGTTAGACATGGCACCTCACTACTACATGTGCACTACATATTTAAATTCTCTCATATATTGCACGTTCTGTGTCATAGTAGCTAGTAACCAGGGCTATGCCAAACATTCAGCACATATTTGTTTCACTTCAAACAGTGGATCGAATACTCTATTTCTATTTGGCCAAATATTACACCCAGACCAAACAAACGGCTAAGTCATGTCCTACCAGTTAATTGCATGTTAAACAAGCTGTGTAAGATGGTCAGGAGTGCTTTGAACTATGACTTTCTCTTCTCATTCTGTTCAGCTAGTAGTAGTACAAAGCACCGATGCAAGCCTCGATGAAATTTGAACATTTGACTAGCATCATTGTACTACAGAATATTGACTTAATTATAACATAACTGGTGTCTGTGTTCTCACTGGCCTTTTTTGCAAACATCCAGTGGTACAACTATTCATATTCAGACGAACAGTGCTAATTAGAATTAGAATGTACACTTGCATCGCCCATTAAATGAAAAAAATCGTCTCTAATGCGCTGAATGCATAATCTCCTCAAATAAAAATGTCTTTAGAGAGCGTTTAAAGATGGCTTAAGATGCTAACCCCTTATTTGGTTAAGTCTCACTAGCAACTTTAACTATTCTGAACGTTATTTTAATTATTTATACATTATGTCACAGACACCTGTTGCAATATTCTGAATGTCTTTGTGGTCCACTATCTTATCAACACAGCGACACTGTCATACCTGCCAATACGCCAGCAATCAGCTGCTTGCGAACAACTGGTGATGTGAGAGTTATGTTGCACGTAGTTGCTGGCGGCGTCACACGAGTCACAACCAGACCTGCTTCCTCGACACAGAGATGCACGTCGTACTCATCCGCAGCCCGCTGCTGGACCTCAAGTCACAACATCACATAGAATATAACACTCCAGTAACTGCCAAAGTTTCACCGTGCCATCTAATAAAGTGAGCACTGCGCTTTTACAATAGCCAAGTGATGCAGCAAAACCAAATACAAGTAATTCTCGACAACAAACAACAACAAAATATATTAGCCCCATGTGGGACTGACGGTCAACTCTTCACAACTGATGTTTCTGCCAAGTTCAAAGTCATGTGACACAAAAACTAGGATGGACATCAAAAATCCAGCCCGAACAAATTTAGATATTGTGCCTTAGTTTAGGAATCAGTGGTCAGTTGTGAGCTCCCATTGTTAATGGTGGAGATAGCATTTGAAAAATGGAATTCCAACTTTCAAGGGTGTGTGACCTTGACCTTGGATCGGGTGATACTGTATACCGTCGTGCATCACTCATCGACCTCCACCTACATGCCAAATTTTAGTGAAATCGAAGAAACTTTTTGTGGACAGACGGACATACGGACATTTGAGACCCACTTTATTAGGTCGACTCAAAAAACACAAACAAATTCTTAAGACTGAATAATCAGTAGGTTCTCTATTCAACCTTATGTCTTCAATGATTTGACACTGACGGTTCAGTGACAGCATAGGCACCTAGCCTGAAGGAATATGTTCCAAGTATCCACAAAATGTTCTCTTTGGTATCAGTCCAATCTGCAATATATCAGGAAAAGGCAACCTGTCAAATAAAAACTGACATTAGTAACAAAAAACAAAGACTTTCCTATTCAATTTCCACCGTACAAGGCCTTGCAGTTCAGCCACTGTTACGCTATTTCAGCTTCCACAAGATTCAAATAATAAGCATTCCATCGCATTCTGTTTATGCTACAATATACCTTACACTGAAACCAAATTAAGGAGTAACCCGTGTGCTCTCTGACAGTGACAGGTCATTGTGACAATGTTAAAAGGACTCAGGGCTTGTAGACTTAACGGTGTACACATGATTACATACAAACAAATGGGGCTTGAGAATTCTCTGAGGCAAACACAGAGCAAGGCCACAAAAGCAACCTGCAGCTGTTTGGTAAGCCTGTCAGCAACAGTGTCGAGCAGTGTCCTGGTTGGCTTCTCGGAGCAGAGGACAACAAGACGGACATTGAGATCATCATGCAGCAGAAGACCTTTAGCCAATGCACCGACACGCACGACACTGCGAAGTAACAGGCTGTCGGATGACGTGACTTCGGTTGGCTTTTTACTGCACAACAGTTTCAGCACACAGCACTGCAACACACTCATGCATAGGTATGTTACAATGGCCGGCACATGTCTCCCTCAAGTGACCCTTCGCACGAGGAGATTTGAACCTCAGTCTATCACACTGTTCATTGGACACACGATTCAGACCCAAACAACACCTCCATTGGTTCAGCCATTTTTGAACAGCTCACCTGTGTGCCCAACACACAGACCACACTACGTGTGACATCTGTAGCAACAGGCTGCATCTGTGCACTGCAGACAGGCGATGCAGCTTAAACAGGAGACTGAGATGTTTAGGCACACTGAAACACGCTACTAATTCAAGCTTCACACAATCAACAAGGCGGACGCGGCTACTCACACAGAGAACGTGTAAAGGCAGCTGTGTCAGATGGGTGTCAAGGAGGATATAAAGTTGTGGTCTGTCACAAGTGAATGCACACTGCACAGCTCAGAAGAAATGAGAAGAAATGGTCAAAAAATTCTGACAAGAGGCCTCATCACAGGGGAGGCGGATCTTTTCACATGGAAAAGTTAATGTGATACCGGCCAGTTGGCAGCAATGCAGTAGGCTGCAGCAATCTCACTGAATCTGTTATTGACTTTTTTTGCTGCATACAATGGAGCAGTGACATTGCTTTTCAATAGGCTGGACAACGTTCAACAATTGCCCCTTCCCACTGGTGATCTGGATCCAAATCTACTGCATGGTTGCTTGGGCCCATTTGAGTCTACCCTCTAATTGGCAACTCGATCGCTTCAGCCATTTTCATGGCTCATGAACATGAAGCAATAGGCTGCATCTAGCTATTGCTGTGATATGGCCTAAAAATCAAGCAAGTTCACCTTTGTCTGCTCAATCATAATCATTAACGGTTGAAATTTTTGGTTTGGCTATTCCACAGTCAACTTTACTGCCATCAGACATTCCTGGCCATGCAAAAGGCAAAAACAGCTATTACTTTCCAGTTAGGAGGTGTCTAGCTTCATTTTACTGCTGATACTCACTAAACATATTTACAGCAACAAAATGCTACAAAGTGATAAGCAGGTAACTGTAAACATACGTGGGCAGTTAAAAAATCAAATACACTTTCTGTGCCTTTGTAACATACATCAACCTAAAGAATACCTTGTTAGCGACTTATGGAACTTGCTAGCATCCCAATTCTACAAAGGCTGTAACTTCCTTTACAGTTAGTCACGAACTGTCATAACTAGCCGCTATTCTCGTTGTTTTTAGCTGACAACTTTTTATGCACAACAAATCAAGACTGCTCTGTTAACCTTTTGACTGCATCGTCCGGCTCAGCACCGCTTGACTCACTGCAATCAGCAACAAAAATGCATCATCATCACAAATTAGCCCCATACGGACTGACGGTCGACTCTTCACAACTGACGTTTCTGCCAAGTTCAAAAGCTACGAGACACAAAAACTAAACCAAATATCAAAAATCCGGCAAGCAAATTGAGACATTGTGCCCTAGTTTAAGGAATCCGTGGCCAGTTGCCAGCTCCCATTGCAAATAGCGGAGATAGCTGTTGAAAATGGCCCGATTAGCAACTCTGAAGGGCTCATGACCTTGACCTTGGATCGGGTCATATGGCATACCGTCATGCATGACTTATCGACCTCCACCTACAAGCAAAATTTAATTGAAATCAAAGAAACTTTTTGTGGACAGACGGACGTACATACATACATACATATGCACGGACGGAAAGACATTTGAGACCGGCTTTATTAGGTTGACTCTGTCCTTCCTTCATGTCCGACTTATTTATTCCTTCACCCATCACTTCCTCTTCTGATTCACCACTCTGCTCATCCATAACTCCCTCTCTCTCTTTTACTCCCGGCTTAAAACCTACCTGCTTCACACATCCTACCCCCATAGTTTCACTTCTTCCTCCAGGACTGCCTTCACGGACTATTGCCTGGACAGTTTCTTCTAAGCTACTCAATTTTTTGTTTTTCGTTTTTCTTTATTTTTTCTTCATTTCTCTGCTGTGCATTAGATTAAGATGCCCATCTCGTCAGCTTATGTGCGCACGTAAATATACCGTATCGATTATAGTATGAAGTAAAGTGTGTAAATAAACAGAGATTGGTGGACTGCAGTCAGTTATAATTTCCATTAATACCCAATACTTTTCACACATTTCAAAAACGCATAACAAATTAGCAGTATTTTACCCAAAATGTTAAGACGCGTGTTTATGTATATCACTATACTTGCATGATTTGAACAAAAGTAAATTACGAACAGAATCGGTCACCTCTCAGAAAAGGAGTCTGAAACAATCTTCAAAGCCTTCTCAACAGCTGAGACAGTTATCTGAACAGCTTCCAGCTATTCACAGCAGCAGTGACACGAGTCAGCTGAGAATGCCTCGAGAAACAACGACTCGCTTCTAACTATACACTATTTAGCATCATCTAATTCAACATATATAGGCATAAATAAAGAAAATACTGCAGCCACAAGCAAACAGACCACAAGATCACAATGTGAGTTAACTACAGAAGAAGCCCTCCTACAAAAAAAAGACTACAAAAGACAGAAACTACAGGAAACTCCTACAAGCCTACGTATGGTAACTCTAGGCAACACACACAACCGGTTTATGGCCATTATACATATCAATGAGCGTTAAATGGCACTGTCAGTTAACAGCTGGGGAATTTTTATAAAACAAAGTTTTACTGGGCTTTGTTGGTGGCGTGGCAGTGGTAGAAAGTTGGTCTTTGGCCGGCAACCTTTCCCTGTCCTGCGCTCGACGTACAGCTGATGGGTGACCACTTATGTAACCAGTCACCTATGTGGTTAAACCGTTCGCTACAGGTCAGCCAACTAGGCCAACTCAGCCTCTCATCCTTTCGATGTCGATAAATTGACTAGTAAGCTGTAACTGGATGTTTGCTTCCTCGCACGGGTGGCGCCGTCTGGTGAATACTTATGGGGTGAAGGCCTGGTGTGGTTGATTGGAGCGGTGGTGTTTACTAGCTGCATAATGCGGGTCCAATTGTACGTTAATGTGTGCAATTGGATGGCCGCAGTTTGCGGTGCAGCAGCATTGGCTCTTGCAAATCAACTGCCACTTCCGAGATTGTAAAGAGAACTGGTCCGGTCATCGCGTAAGCAGTGCCATATAAGAATCTGATCTTTACCTTTACTGCCCAAATGCCCTCGCTGATGGTAACTGGTGCATTTGGATTAGGAATTAGATGCTAGAGTTGTTCTCAATGGTGTTTCCTACAATGTCTCCGTACCGGAGCAGAATAACAGTAAGCAACTCGCAGCAAAATGATAGCAAACTCATTCTGCTGCACGTTTTACTTTGTGACTACAGATGAAGCAAGAGCAACATGCAAACCTCTGCCGGTTTGGGATAGATAGCCGCGTGCTTTGCCATCACCTGACGGTCTGTGGGGTTGTCAGGGCGTCTCACTGGCTATAAACAAACAAAGCAGCAATCAAATGAGGGCGTCTGCATTGCACTGGAGAACAAAGAAAATGATGCAAACCAATTTGTAAAACACAGGTAAAGCTGAGTTTATGATCGGAGAGACTGCATCATAATAATCATCCGAAAATACAGTGCACCAATTACAAATCAAACCATGAATGAACACCAGCTTAAAAGTTGTGACAAAACAAGAAAAACAACTAAATACGCTATGTTTCTTAAGCATCCAGACTGTCAACTTGTGCATGGAAGACATCAAATAACAGTTCTTTGTTGGTTTCAATTAAAAATTCATTATTGTACTAGAAAACTATGCTTAGCATAAGTTAATGTGCATGACGACATCGGAGAAAATATGACCCAAATGTGACATAAACAGTAACAAAACTTCAACTGCACATAAGCTATATCAAGAGACTGTTACTGAAAGACAGAAAAGTTACCATTGGAGGTCGCTGTGGTCCAAATGGAATGCCTGGACGTGGTGGGCCAGGTGCAAAGAATCCAGGTCTCATTGGCAGTGGTGGTGGCATAGACTGAGGTCGTGGGCACGGCGGCCAGTTCATCAGTGCACCTTCATAGCGAAGCTGATCACATTCCATCCTAGCAGACCACATCAGCCATCAACCATCACAGCATTCATACCTCCACCAACACACCACATAACAATGTCCATGCCTAGAACACCAACGACTGATATTTGCACTCACATAATAGACAACTTTTTAACAATGATATCACTGATTTTTCTTAAAAAGCATTCCACAAATATTAGTTTGAATGGTGTGCTCTATTAAATGTAAATTTTAAGTAAATACAGCACCATTCCTCTCAAGTAAATTAATCACCACTTCTTTCCCATCATTTTTTCATACAGCCTAAAATGTTAAAAAATTCCTGTAAAATGACAACCACTGTTAATTTACCACAAACCCGCATAACTTGTGTGTCATACAAAATTTAAAGAAATACAGAATGTTACAGAAAAATGAAAACAGTGTTTGGTAAGCCAAATGATCAATCAAAAGAAGAGTTTTTTTACCATACAGCAAACTATCACTACTAGCTTTCATAATTTCTTGGCTTGAATATTCATGCAAACAACTTTAAATAACAGAATTTGCAATAGCTAATGCAGCCAATCATTAGTTTTTGCATCATCTAATAACATCGGCAAAAAGTATGAACTGCATAAGATTAATTATATAGAATAATAAAAAGAACATTAAATAC
>Ga0209363_1001295_pt1 | contig 11776 bp, 8 predicted proteins | sample WorMetexBAHAMAS3_FD_187385 | JGI IMG/M metagenome (GOLD analysis project Ga0209363, IMG submission 187385) | Marine gutless worms symbiont microbial communities from Max Planck institute for Marine Microbiology, Germany - Inanidrilus exumae... | ecosystem: Host-associated > Annelida > Digestive... | reverse complement strand
CATCTTTCACTTGACAGTTGACTCTCTCGTTGAGATGACGCGCTGCTGAAGACGCCGAAGTGGCCGGTGCTGGAGTAGACGATAAGCTGCTTGTTGATGACGTGGTCGCGGCTTCAGTCAGTTCTGCTGACAGCTGACGCAAGAACTGACGTCGTGACTGTCGTGAACCGGTCGTCTTTCTGAATATGATCCACGCATTGATTCCGGCTATCTCCAGTACGTTGAAGAACACAGCAAGCGGCCATCGTCGGCAGCCTGCCTTCGTTGACATCTGCCTGCACATTGAGTCCAGCATGTCCACTCCACACTTGTTCTCGTTGTAGTACAGAACAGATTCTGGCTTCTTCTTGCCTTCTGTCTGGCACGCGGCACCCTTGTGCAGTGTTGACAGCACCACCACAGTTTTCGTTGGCTTGGCCTGATACTTTACCAGGTTCAGTGACTCGCTGCTGTAGAACACTGAGTCATGGGTAGACACTAGACAGCTTGGACGACGCTGGTATTTCTTTCCTGTTCAGTCGTACAGTGCCAACCAGCGACGTGCATACTCGACAGTGCAGCGCTTGATGTGGCGCAGCATTCCTTCGTCGATGAGCAGTCTAAAAGCGTCCACTGGACGGACAACTGTGCGAGCGTACGCTGTTGGACCTGGTTTGGCCGTGAACACGTTCTGTGCCTAAAAGCGACCAGTCAGTGCCGTCTGCGTCTCAACTTTCCACTTTGTGCCATCTTTGGCTGTTGTCTGTCCATCTGTGTCTGTGGTTGCTTTGGTCGGAGGAACAGTGACGGTTGTTCTGCTGCTGTTTTCTGCGTCAGTTTGGCTGGCGACATCATCATCATCATCGTCATCGTCTTCGTCCTGTGAGCTGGCTGCACTAAGCTGCATGCTGCTGTCGCTATGCTCATCGTCATCGTTTGTCTCTGAGTCGTCACTGCCACTGTCAGTGTCCGGCATATTCTGAAGCGCGCGTTTAGCAGTGAAACGTCGCTGACGTGCGCTGCCAGCAGCAGCAGCAGCAGCAGCTGTCACGTTAGCAGAAGATGCTGCTTGAGACGTAGTAGTCGTTGTAGTAGTAATAGGCCTAGTAGTGATAGCAGTTGACGTAGTTGTACTGACAGCTGTACGCCTACTGCATTTCTTCTTATCTGCACTCTGCTGAACTGTTTTAGTCGAACGCCGTTTCATGATGACGAACTACACACTATGCCTAAAATTTACAAGAAGTAAACGTCCAATGCACTATAGCCTAGCTAAGCAGTGACGTGTTAATGCAGCAACTGACCAGCATAGACTAAACTGCAGCCAGATACAGACACTATGAGTCTGACATGGGCAGCATGATAGGCCTAACCGTGGACTGTGGACTATGACCTCTTCAGCAGTCTGCTGATAGTTTCTGCCAGCCTGGAGATGTCAAAGCATCTAGCAGCGTGTCAGCTGTGGCGTGCAGGCTGCTGCAGGTCAACGCGGCGGTATCAGATACTAGTTGACTGAATGCTGCTCGCCTGTATCAATGTGAATGTCGCACGGCTGGCGCTGGTGCGTCATTTGACGCACGCGGCTGTTGCAGGTATAGCGGATACTTGGCTGTCCTAGTGTTAACTGATTGGCTGTCGGTGTGACCTAAATTAAGAAGTGCTGCAATGACATCACTGCACCATATTATACACCAAGGTCCATATAGACCTACCTTGTTATACAGTACGGTCGTTAAGGATGCTTCACGCATTTAGTAATCGCAAAATGACAAAACAACCCCTTCATCATATTTGCCGAGTGCCAACATGATGTTATCAGGTTGTGCAATGTATCTCATCCAGCAGTTTCGTGACACCGAACTTCCACAGTGTGAAGTGCTGGCAGAATTTAGCATCATCGTATTCTTGAAATGTATTCCTCTGTGAAATGGTACAATGTATGCATGGGACCTCGCAAACACAAAATCATTTCGTCAGTACTGTTCATAGCATGGATGCAGCAGTCACTGGCTACGCGTTTCAGATCACCAAACATCACAGCAGTGCACTAAACCAGTCCAGAAAAGATTCACATTGCACTCTTGCCTAATGCTTACTGTAATCCAGGAGACTCGGTGATAAATTAGTAATAAAGTCATCATTAAAAATTCACCATACTTTAAATGTGTTGCTACACTACCTTGACACGTTAGAGTCGCCAATGGCCTGATTTTTTTTGCACAACTGTGACCATATTTATTTTCTATTCAAAACATTTTGTCAACATGGTTTATTTTTAAACAAATAAATACCCTCAAACCATCTTAGAACATACCCATATGTGGGGGTGGACGTGGCGCCATTGGCATAACATGTGGCATTGGAGGAGGTACAGCTGGAGTAGCAGTGGTCTGACTAGAGTCCGGTGCACCTGACTTGGGCGGAGCTAGTGACGGTGGAGGCGGTGGTCGAGAACCTTGCATACCTAACAGTACCAGAAAGTAAAAAATTTAATTAGCACAGTTCTGTACATAATGATGACAACAATAACAACAAAATTACAATGTTTATGATGCTGCAATGATGCCACAGCCACCGCATGAGTTCATCCGATTCAATTGATAAATGCAGACTCAGTACCAGTGGCTGCCACTATCAGATCAGGTCCACAGTGTGCAATATTCAGAAAATGTATGCTAGGTGTCAAATTATTTAACATTGTGCATTGTTGTACTAGAAACAATGTAACAGCAGCACTGAGCAGGTTCCTTGTTGATGGTTACCCTCAGATTGTTGCTGTAGTTCAAAAGTAAAAAAGCATAAAGTTCCTGGAAAGTCCTGGAAAACAGACAGCTGGGGTCTGTACCAACCCAGGCCCTGTAATGGGCAAGTGCAGCATCCTTTCTACCCTCCGTGGGTTGTAAAAATGAGTCAACGTTTGTGCATAGTAACAGTAAATGGTAATGGTAATTGATTTCAGTGATTTGACACTGTTGCATAATAGGAAGGTCATCTGGCCTGTGGAAAAACCTGGTAGAGTTGACTCCAAAGATGATGTTTCAGAACAGTTGGTAGAAGAATGTCCAGGAAGCAGTTGGATAATCCATGTTCACCTCAAAATAGCAATAAAAATTGTATGTGTGTGGTGATGGTGGGTGCAGACAATAGCTGCCTACAGGTGGACTCACAATACTAGTCGCTTCCAAGAATGACCCGCTGTATAGCACTGCCTCATCATAGTGCTATCAGTGTTGTTGGTTTAAAGACTAGCAGTCAGCCACTTACAATAAAGTTGAAAAACTACTAACCTCAAACTCAATCCATATATTAACACTGTAGTTCACAAAACTACGTGCAGTTGCATTGAAATATCACTGAAGAAAAGTGAATAAGCTATCCTTTACTCTCCACTAAGGTCGTCGCCGCGTGGGCATCAATCACAGCGATCAAAGGCGTGGTCAACTGCCGAGTGGACCGCCGTCATCGGCGGTCGACAAAGAACGCTAGCCTACATAACGGCATTCAGGCCTGGTGACCCTGGTCTGAGCCTAGTCAACAGGACAGAGTGTAGACCAATGACGTAAAGTCTAAAACTTGACACGTCTTGCATTAGCATCCTGCGCAAACTGCACCGAAATAATAGCTGTCTCCACATTAGCAACAACTTGGCAGACGTTGCAGATGACGGCATCATTGTCCATACTGGACCAAACCATCCGACTTCTTCGGGCCTCAGGCAGAAGCATTGTGACTGAGTTGGATGCAGAAGGTAATGAGGAGACAAGGATTATCGACGATGATCGATGCTAGCGTCACCCACAGAGCAACGTCTTAATTGCCAATATAGCCACTGTGCGGCAGCATCTTTGTAGGTGGTTAGTTTGAATTCCATGAATGGCTCGTTGTGTCGCCGTTCGTCTACTGGATCAAGCACTGTATCGGCTGATCCATGTAACCTAAAATTACTGAATCGGTCCGATCGGTTTTTTTATGAACCGTTCAAACTCTAAACAAAGGTTGACATCTTAATTCCTACTCTCAATGCTGCTAAGAACATAAAATGCCAATATTACAAAAACATGTTGTATATATTGCAAGTGTTGTTTAAAAACTAGACAGCAATGGCTAATTATTCTTTAAGTAAGCTGGGTGTATCACATCACCTTCATAATTACCTATTAATCAGCAATAACGCATCACACAAACCAACATACATGCACAAAATGAAAAGCAAAACTTTACCAGGAGGAGGAGGCATGAAAGGCATTGGTGGTGGCATGCCCGATGGTGGTACGGGAGGTGGCGGAATAGACGAAGGTGCGCTTGTTGCAGTCGGAGGTACCATGGAATGTGGTGGAGGCGGCATTGGCCTTGGCATTGAAGGTACTACAATGACACACACATACACATCATAAACACTTATTCATTACACTGCAGATAGCTGTGCATCACTCTCATTCGTCAAACGTGATTCAGTTAGTTTTACGTCCCACCCGACACAAAATAGGTCATTTCGGAGCCCAACCAACCTCTTTGCTTAGTACTGACAAGAAGGTCAGCCATCGCAGAGGGACCACACTATGTTAGTAAGTTTGTGCTATGTTTCATGAGGTATGGGAAAGGTTTCAATCACCAAAAGCGACCTTCGAGGTCATCCAAGGGCATTGGCAATGGTGCCATTCGATAGGCCACATACGATTCCCTACTAGTTTTCCATCGCAACTGTCTCCATCTTGCACCATTTCAGAGACATTTTACTAATTGTAAAAATTTCAAGTGTTGGTCTTATGTGTTATAAACTACATCAAAATTTTACGAGTACTCTGACCGTGACAGAGTTCACTGAAAGAATCCTCAGTGAAAGATCATCAGTGTTCGGACTGGGATCAGAATAATTTCCAAAATCTAAACAACTGTTCCTTGTTCTCAAGCCTACCTCTCTCCAAAACGCCACGAACGTCGATTCACATCTTTTGAGTAAGCCTGCTCATACAGAAGGACAAACATGAGCCAGAATATATGTCGATGATTACACTAATCCTATGCAGACGCACAAAAAAGCAAACAATAAAACACAATACAAACATGTCGGGGGTGGTACATTCAATGGTGGAGGAGGCATCATTCCAGGTGGAGGAATATTCACTGGCTGTCCAGGAGGAGGTGGTGGTGCCATCATTGGCACCGGCAAAGCTGCTCCACCAACCGGCGGTGCATCCGCAAACAACTGATGTGGTCGGTCGGCATGTGACAATGGATTCTGTGAAGCCAGCAGACGTTCTATAACATGAACAGACAGTATACACACAACACGTTTCATCACATAATCAGAAAAGTATTTCAAATTACTCTACACATCTCTCTTCATAATTTGTTGTTTGCTGTATACTGTACTGATATTAATATACTGCATAACACACCACCTGTTTTCTTCCACCAGCATTTCTAGAAGAGAACATTTGGGGTTAATTAGATGAGATTTTTATGGGCCGGATGACCTTCCTACCACACAACTAATCGTGTCAAAACGTTGCAGGATAGTCAAAGCACTGTTCCCAACCAGATGAATCACACACAATTCATCCTGTCTATATCCATCACTGTACTCCTGATGTAAGGGGCACTGCTCCCTTTATGCCAGCTCAATGATGCCATATATAATACACAACATGCAGTCGGAGATGGAAGACTTTGCCCCAGTGACGCCAAATAGCAAACTGGACGAAACATGCATCGTGTGATTCATAAATGTTCGATCCATTACATAAAAAATGGTGTCATCCACAAACGCAGAATTATGTAATGTATTGCACTGAGACGGCAGACTTCGCCCCCGGTGCCATCACCTAGAGAACTGGCCTATTACCTGCATTATATAAAAACATAACATCATCCACAAAAATGGAAGAACATAATATATCGCATTGCCATCAAAGTGTACTAAGCCATGTCCACAGGTAACATGTACAGAAAATTTGGTGAAATTGGGATGTGTTTTTATGGATGCACAGACAAACAAACAAACAGAGAGACAGCACATATGTTGATCGCAATACCTCGCAGTTTCGAACTCCTAAGGGTGGAAGTAAAGTAAAAAGTGAGTCTGTTACGTTATGACAAGAAACTATGGTAATGTCTAATATCTACTAATTAACCAAACACTGCCATATGATTTATCCATTTATTTCCTGACAAAATTAAAAACAGTCATCATTAACAATTACCTCAACAAAATAATTTACTAACAGCAAAACACCACTGTATGCAAGTATTTCACTGATATATTATACAGAAAGTGACATACATGCACTGCACATAAACATATGCAGATTTTCATGCACAAAATTAAAGTTTAAAATTTAAATAAATCTTACTATGAAACTCAAAAATTTCATACCAGCTGCTGATCCGTGCCGTTCGCCTTTGGAGTCTTTTTTGAATGCATACGATATCGTAATAGCGCGATTACACAGGTACTGGCCATTCATGGCTTCCATTGCGGCATCTGATGCATCAAAACTTGCAAAGTTGATGAATGCAAAACCTTTGCTATTGCCAGTCTCTGGGTCACGCATTATCTTAGGCGTCTGCAGGATGACACCAAATGCACTAAATGTGTCATACAGCAACTTCTCATCGACTTCTGGGTCAAGATTGCCAATGAAGAGGTTCGCTCCAACATCCAAGTTCTTCTGATGGGCAGATGCCTACATAATGAAAAACAATAAACATTACTGGCAATAGCCACGTATGAGCTCCGGGGCTGTAATGCTCTATGATTCACTTGCTGATTCTGGCACATTATATTATATAGCGTTTACTTCCTTCCTTCCTTCCTTATTTACTTATTTCTTTAATAATTTTCTTCCTTAAGAATAGGCGTATTCTGTTTCCAGGCCGGAGGTGGTAACAAGCGACCAAACATGGCTTTAGTTTTTGCATTTATTTTGTGCTATAGCATAATGTGTTACAGATGCACGTTAGCTTTTGTGGTGCTAGATTTAGTTTTTCAATAGTAGCCAAGAGATTGGCTGACTCTGAAATGACCTATTTTCTGTCGGGTATACGTAAAACCGTAACTCAATCAATCAATCAACATTATTCGTAATGAAATATGACAATCTGAAAGTGTTTCTCCATTTTAATGGCCATTCTGCTCTTCCTCCAAAGAACATTGTTGGGGAAAAGTGGAACAGGTTGTTTGAAGGCCAGATGCCTTTCGATCATCCAACCACAGTACTGAATGGAACATGTGTTTCTTTTAATTTCTCACTCACACCTCCTTTTAACCACTTACTGGTACTTTTTAACCACTTACTGGTACTGTAATCCTTCATGTCAACAGAAAAATAAACAGAAAAAATTCTGTAAACAATCTTTCACCCATATTGCCATTCTCTTAGACTGCTTAATTAGAAATCACCTCAGTGAATCAGCCACAAAAGTATACATATGAACAAAAACAACAATGCTATGTAACAGCATATATCAAGACTACAAAAATAACTGTTCACAACACTTGACACAAAGAAGGTCATAGTACATACAGCCAGCCATATTAAAATTTTGCACTCATCAACCACATGATTCAAGTCACACTGTGTAACCATCCATAACTCATTTTGAAAGTGACCGTTAAATAAATGTCTGCATGTCAATCACTTAACTGGCATTTGCCACTACATAACAGTACAGAGCAAAAAAAAAATAAAGCAAAACTCATATAAATGAATATAAAAACAGTCCACTTCAATCTGCAATATTTCATGCAAGAAATGCACTGATATCTATATCCAAATAATCACAATTAGTCTCTGCAAAATTTCTGACAAAAATGTTAAGTAGTGTATGAATCAGTCCACGTACCTTGTTCACTCTGATTGGTTTGCCAAACAACTTGATCATATTCATGACCTTAATGGCATAATCTGCATCTTCCTCGCCTATGAATTCCACAAAGCCATAACCTTGGTGGGCCTGTGTTATTCTGTCTTTTGGCATGTGTACATTCACTGAAAACAACACATAACCAGTTGCACAGTTAACCAGGTCTTTATATCAATCAACCAAGCAATCAAGCAATCAATAAATCAATTGATCATGTACTTATTGCACACAAAAAATGTAAAAGATTTTACAGCAAGAGAAAACTGTGTCCCTGAGCCACCATTTAGCACTCATTGTTTGATCAATAGCCTTAACACAATAACAGTGTGTGATGAAAAGACAGACTGACAGATGGAACATCAACATCAGTACCACACTCTGCACAGCAGTGCTCTGTTGATGCATGATAAAATTATTTACCATATTGAGCCTAACCGTATTGAAATAAACTTATGTTATCAATTCAAGCATCCGAAGTACAAAAAAGTATTACTCACTGACGGGTCCAGCTTGAAGAAATAATTCCCACAAAATAGGATCTGAAACCTTCTCATCAAGACCACCCACATATATGGTAGCATCTGAAATTCACAAAATAGCACAAGACTCTCAAGACCGGTGTAGCCGTGAGCATTCACAATCTACCTTTATTTCACTTTCAGCCAAAACCAGCTTATATGCAATGGCATACATAACAAATGTTATCATTCACAAAATAATTAAAAATAAATGATCACATGAATGACCACATCTCGTGAACATGTGCAGCAGTACGTAGCACTGATGTTAGATGTACTGTAAACCACTCATGGCCAATAAGTTTCACAGCCATTGCATTATAGCCTATGGTGACCAGTAATCATATTCACGTAAACACCCTCGCTAGTCGCCTAGTTCTTCTTTAATTGTGTGTATGTGCAAGCTGTCGTAAAATTAAATAAGTAAAGAATTAGCCCCATACGGGACTGACGGTCGACTCCTACTTACTGCCAACTTCAAAGTCACGTGACACAAAAACTAGGACAAAATTAAAAATTCCGGCCAGAAAAGTTTTAGGTATTGCCTCCTAATTTAAGAATCCGTGGTCATTTGCCAGCCCCCATTATAAATGGGTAAGGAGACAGCCCTTGAAAATGGTCAAATTTCCGACTTTCATGGGCCTGTGACCTTAACCTCAACCTCGGATCGGGTCATACTGCATACCGTCATGCATCACTCGTCGACCTTACCTACACACCAATTTCATTGAAATCGAAGAAACTTTTTGTGGACGGACAGACGTACGTACAGACGGACATGTTATTAGGTCGACTCGAGGAGTCGACCTAATAATATAGGATATGGTAGCAATAAATCTAAAGATTGGATCATAGCCCAATCCCCAGATTAAAGAAAAAAATTTCCAAAAAAAAAACAACAAAAATTACTTCCCTAGTCCCATGCACTTAAACATTGCTGTGAGTTCTCTGCCAACCACCCATTACAGTTCACTTGTGCCTCGATCATGTATCACAGAAAATTGGCTGGCTTTTGTCGGTAGATTGACTAGTATGTAGAATAATGGTCATTATACAACCAGCTTACAATGACCACGTTTCAGCCTGCATTACATCCTACAGCGACCATTATTCTTTAAACCACATTCAGTAATTTCCTATTCGCACTGGCTACAAACCATCAAGACGGTTCTGCAATTTCCGGCTGCAGGACCATCAACAGATATCTATGGTATGGTGTACGCCGGCACAGAGGACGAATACAATTCCTTGCCAACATGCCAAACAGTGTCATGCAATACTTTGATGCCAACTGGCACGCATGCAGGACTGGGTGGGTCCTGGCATGGCATAGGCATAATGTTACATTTGGCAAGTGCACAACAAACAGACCGGAATCTGTAAATCACCAACTTAAAGCTGTTATTGAGGCTGGCAGCTCTCTGCCTCAGTTCTTTAAGAACCTGATGGCAACCAAGACAGTAAGGCCAAGACCAAGACCGAGACAGTGACCATCAAGACAAGACAATGAAAATGCTGTCTCGAGACTATCTTGAGACTTCCCATCACTGTCCGCAGTATTGCAGCTATGGAAGACATTTCTGCAAATTTGTGGCTATGGAACCTTCCAGTGTCTGTAAGGCCCGTAATCTGATGTTGACCATGTGTGTCCCACTGTCGGCTGCTAATGCAGTCAGCTGTGGACCAACACGTTTGCAGAGCTAAAACGTCTGAGAGAGGGTCAGAGACTGCTCCGCCTGGTATGTAACAGTGGCTGTCGCACCGCTAGTTGAAGAAGTCACGTGTTTTGCTAGTCAGTGCATTTACTCTTATCCAGCCGGGCCATATGCCAGTCAAGAACAACAACTCATCATTTCTTTGCCGGCACAATATGTGGTTACATGGGTGTCCGACAATGGACGGGAATAAATAGTAGCACAAAGATGATGATTGACGAGACAAAGCTTCTTAAAACTCATGTTCACCAAGACAGTGCAAGACACCTGACACGTGAGGAGAGGCATCACTTAACTGACCAATAATTGGTTCACATACTGCAATTTTGTCACTCACTCGCCTTCAATTATATTGGTTATACTGGTTGTGCAAGGCTTCAGCTAACTCACACATTAGCACCTCTAAATCTCCAGAATTTATGGCGCTACATAAATTAGTTTTTAACTTTAACTTAAATGCATAGTGACGGCATGATACTGCTATGGGGGAAAACAACAAACATGATACAATACTGCACAAAATATTGCGATACCATACGATACGATACGGCTCCAAAATGCTCTGCGCGTGTCTCGCCATCTGGTGCATAAACTGAGTAAGTAAGTAAGTAAGTAAAAGTGAATTTATATAGCGCATTGTCAAAAAATCTCTAATGCGCTGGGTACGCTAGGCCTGAAGAAAAGAAACGTTTTGAGTTGACGCTTGAAACTGTCCTCGTCGCTTTGTTCACGGAGCATGTTGGACAGCGAGTTCCAGACCGTAGGACCAGTAACAAAAAAGGCCCTACGGCCGAATGTCGTCCATGGCGCGGTACGTCCATCAGTTGTCTTCTTGCAGATCGAAGATGCTGTCTGCCAGGGACATCGGCGACAAACGTACAACAGTCTTTGAGATAGGAGATACAGTGGAGCGGCTGTCGATGATGGCTTTATTAGTTGGCGATCTTCATCGGCCGTCGCCGGTATTTTTAGCACTGGTATACAGTATACTTCACAACCGGTAGTAAGGTTAGGGTTACGGTTAGGCCTAGGGTTAGGTTTAGGGTCAGTTTAGTTTAACTGATTAGTGGTAGTAGTTTGGTTGCGTTATGTCTGGCCATCTGGTGAATGAACTGAGATCAGACTGTCGGTGACGGCTTTGTTAGTTGGCGATCTTCATCAGCAGTCGCCGGCGTTCTAGTACCGGTATACTTCACAACCAGTGACGGCTTTATAGACACTGCCTTTATAATTACACCCAAAAATATAGTCGACGTCTCCTTAATGTATAACTACTGTGAATTAAAACACTACAATTCTGGAAAATAAGTATAATAACCCTGATTTCTCTCAGAAATCGGTCCTGCAGCCATGTTGATGTGAATAACTAAACCAACGAACTGACTAAATAAAACTAAAAGCCAAAAAATGAACCACAGATACACACGAATACTGGGCGCAGGACACTTTATTTAGGGGTGGTTTATTTCCAACAAAATAACAACAGTGTAAATTATAGTGATGTGTGGTTGTCTAATCCAGCCTCCGGGCTGTTATGTGTCAATCTCGTTGATTAACTGAATTGATTGAGTAAAGTGAGCTAAGCATATCTTGTGTTTGTACTTTTTAGCGAACGTGATACTTACGTTCACGTTCGCTATATGCTATCGGCCGTCCGTCTGTCGTCTGTCTGTCTGTCGTCTGTCGTCTGTCTGTGAC
>Ga0209363_1001293_pt1 | contig 11785 bp, 4 predicted proteins | sample WorMetexBAHAMAS3_FD_187385 | JGI IMG/M metagenome (GOLD analysis project Ga0209363, IMG submission 187385) | Marine gutless worms symbiont microbial communities from Max Planck institute for Marine Microbiology, Germany - Inanidrilus exumae... | ecosystem: Host-associated > Annelida > Digestive... | reverse complement strand
TTGTTTCTTAAGGTCAGTTTGTACAGAGTAGCTTTGTCTGTTTGTTTTTTTTCTTTTTTTGTACTACGTGTACGATTCTTATAATAAATAATAATAAATAGTAACCACTGAATTTATCTCCGTCCGTCCGTCCGTCTGTCTGTCTGTCTGTCTCTCGGTACGGCTGCAATCGGCTGTACTGTAGTCTGTAACCACGCAGAGCTGCAATAGCAGCACGCACCGTATATATACGTCTACAGTCAACGGGCGCCATCCGAGTATTTTAAAATTATGATAAGCTTTATTCACCACAAATGGTAGTAAACTAATAACAGTACACAATTGAAAATACTTAACTAAGAAACGAAAAAAGGAAAAACACACACACAAACAAATGACATGTACTTAACTAACAATAGTGTCTACATATTAATGAAAGTTAGCAAGTTGGTGCGTTGGCTATCTGATTTAATAAATTTATAATGGCATTATTTTAGCGCGCCAGAACCATGCAGATATTTATGCAGTATACATGACATGTATACAAATAAACACGCAGGGTGCTCGGTTAGGGTCGGTACGAGCTACCCGTGTAGACGGGTCGTGATGAAAAAGTATTGTCGGGCAATTTGGACAGCATTGTCGACCGGCCATGTTTGCCGGCGACGCTTTTGACGCCCGTTATCACAGCCTGGCGGCACCGTGTCTCCCGGGTTGACGACCCGTCAAAATGGCCCGTGAACAGGGGTAGTGTGCAACGACCCTTAGATTAGCAATAACCCATCACGCTGCAGCGTTCTCCCTGCATCCCTTATTCTGCTGTTCGCCAGACTCTTACTTTCCTGCATCCCTTTCCCCTAACCCTTTCCTTACTATTTCTTTCCCCTCCTCTTTTCCCTTCCTTTTTAATCTTTGCCCTTGTCTCTCACCGCCTTCTTTATCTCCCCTACCGCGACTTTACGCCGGGCTCCTCCTTTCCCATTACTCCGCCCTATTAAGAATTATCTATTGGCGATATGCATGATCGCGGTATAGGCTAGTCTATAATGCTGTGGTGCCGTCTTCTTTTCTTTCCTCTTTCTGTTCCTTCTTCCGCCTCATCTTTTCTTCTGTTATGGCAAAATAAAATGTATATCTATTAAATTACTGTCTTGATAGTCTACGCCAAATATGGCTGCAATAGAATCATAACTGTAGAAGATAATTGAAAAATGTTAGGTGAGTCATTTTGAGATACACGGTGTCTTTACTGGCCCGCCTATACACAGTGTAGGTGGGCTGGACTAGTAACGGTCGCTGAACGCTGGCGTCGTCGTCGTCGTCTGTCGGGGTCTGTAACTCCACGGCCGGCCTGTAGGCGGCTTCACCCGCGCAGGCCAGGCGATAACGTTATGCCACCTCCAGTCTAATTATAGCTCTCTACGGTAACATTACACGGCGGGCCAGTAGTGCTACGTCCCGTTAGGCGACACCTTGTTTTAACTCTGGATAATATAGGTCTATATGGCGACTTTATATTGGTTGCGTAGGCCTATTACTTGGTTTTATTTCTTTAGACCGATGTCACACCTGCAATTTTATCGCGCGATTTTGTCGCAAGAGTGACATGCCGTGTCGCACACTGCTACTTTGTCGCATAAACGAGAATTGACCAATCAGCGTTCACCGCATTTTTGAGACAAAGTTGCACAGAATAGAGCGCTGCTTTAATCGGAAGGAGTTGCGCGACTTTTGAGAAGTTGTGTGACACGCCGTGTCACACTTGCGATTTTGTCGCCCGATGAAGTTGCGCGACAAAATCGCGCGATAAAATTGCAGGTGTGACATCGGTCTCATACTTCTGATTTGTGTGTACTGTTATCGTGTATTGTTGTCTGCTAATTTTTGTGCTGTCTTATTGTAAATAAAACGTCTAGCAAACTAACAAAACAACGTAGGTCGCGTTTCGAGTGGAAGCAGCGTAGTCGTGTACATTAGAAGGTTTTTGGCGAGCAAACATACAGTCCTGTGATTTATGTTGAGACATGGTTCTCTGTTACAACTTACAAGCCGCTCGTCTACGAGTGCAGCCGAAGTGGACATACATGTAATAATAGGCCCTCAGTGTACGATATTGTATAGCCCATTAGGAGCGAATAATATAGTCACACGCACCGATTCTGCAACATTTCGGTGTCGACTTGATTGGCATGACATCTACGTAGGACTAATGCTGTGCTTGCCGACTTAAATGTAACTATTGTATAAGTTGCCAAAAGCGCGTTCAATACGCGTCACGCATTGAAAAGCGAGTTGTAACAGTGATTACAGTGATTGTAACAGAAAATGTGTCCGTGAAACGGAAGAGTACGTATTGAAAAGATTTGCAATAGTCAGAGAATTTTAGCAAAAGGCCGCATCGCGTGTCGTGCCGACGGTGCCGTTATTGCGGATTGAGTGATCCCTTTCGCTGCTTGTCAGTGGGCCGGACAACCCCAAAAATTGCCCTTTCCGTTGGGATGTCGATCCCGTCCAATTCATGGTTACTTGAGCCCACCAGAGTCAACCCCCAAACGGCATCTCGATCGGTTCAACCATTTTTGCAGAGCACATGCGTGTGACCAACACACACACAGGCATACAGACCACGCTACATACGAGAACTGTAGCAATAGGCCGCATCTTATGCACTGCGTGCATGCAGTGAGGTCTAATAATGTTTCGATTTCGTCCTCGGTGAAGAAATCCTTATCCGTACAAACAAACAAACAAACAAACAAACAAACCGTAAACCATATTATCCACACCTTGCCTATCGGCATGTGTGGATAATAAACTAAATGAATTGTTACAAAATGTGCTCGTGGGGCGCCTGCAGACAAAATGATTTTGCGGTTTTAGAAGAGTGACTGGATTCTGACACGACGCCTTAAACTGTTATGTTTGTTTTGCATTTATGTCTATAGAAACAGCCATGGATAGGCTGCCACGAAGCGATCTGCAAATATTCAGACTTTCCAGGTTGTCCAAGATTTCCAGATAATTGCTACACCCTGTATCTTCTATAGTGTTCTGACACCCGTAATCGGCGTGTCAGTATAGTCCTCGTGTGCGCAGTTAAAACGGATACAGTAGGTACTAGGTAGGCAACTTGTACTGGTAGTCTATAGAACAGACGCAACGTGGGTGGTTGGCGGGTTATCATTGCCATCAACCAGCAGATTGTTATTACTGAAACGTGCAAAAACAACGCGACATCATATTCTGAGTTGAATGATTGCAGTACCGATGTTGGGCGCCAGAGGGCTGCGCGCTATAGGCGCTGAATCGTATCCCGGCGGGTCTACTGTGCATCTCGACTGATTGTTTTACCGGCAGTCGATCACCCACGTATTGGATTAGTCTGCAGGCGCCCCACGAGCATGCGCGTTTCCGATCGTCCTGTATTTGTTATGCAATGCAGAAGGTGACGCAAAAATTTTAACGCAAAACCCGTTTAATATCATGTCGCCGAGATCATGAACGCAATTGTAGGACTGCGAATACGTTGCCATAAAGTTTTCGCATTCTTGTAATGCCGACAAATACACCGTGGACCGCAAATACGTGCCGCTTTATTTTTCAATATAACGCCCGTATTTCTTGGTGGATTTTTACCGCGCGACGCCCTCGGAATTTCGCCAGCATCATTCCTCCCAGACAACTGTAGAGCTCGGATTTGCGCGAGACAGACAGATGGACGAACAAACACATGGGCACAGCATATGCGGCGCTAGTGTATAACGTCGCGCGGTATAAACGTCGCCGATGACAATTTAGTCTTTCAGTAACACCACACCTGCACATTATGCACACAATACAGTTCAACTGCAGCAACACGAAATTATCAGCATCTTTTTCCGGCTTCAGAGCTCAAAACTGAACCCAATTGATTACAGGACTTAAAGAGTCTTAGAGCAGTGTGAATTTGAGTCGTGAGCCGTCAGGATTGAAGAAATTAAGAAGTACATAATACGGGATTTGAATGAAAAATGCGATTTTGTGTTTACGTGATTTGCCAGGTAGTGCAGAAGCACTAGTTAAGTGAGGTGGGAAAACAAAGCGTGTATTGATTGATACTTCATTAGCAGGTTGTTTGTTTGTTTGTTTGTTGTTTGTGCGGATACGGATACGATACGCGTAAACTTACTTATCAAAATGGGTTTATGTGTATCGAAGTTATAGCAAGAAGAGTACGAAAAACCGACGGAGATACGGAGAGCGACGCGCTAGTTTGGAGAGTGGAATTGTTCGTCGTGCGATTGCTGCCTGTGCTCCGACAGCAGGCGGCTTTGCAGTGTTGTTTTCGTTCATCTATTTTAATGAAAATGTTAGTTAAAATGCACTTATCAACGAATGACATCGGTAGCTATTGCTGCAAGAGAAAAATCAGGGAGCTTCATGTTTGTTGTATGCACGTGTGGATCGGGTAAGTCGAGTTACCACGGTCGAAATTGCACCAGCTTGGGCGACCATCAGGCTGGGAATTGACGCGTTAATTGCCAACATTCTAGTTATTATATTAACACAGTATTTTCGTAGACCGCTGAAAGACGGAAGTACAATACTGTCACTGTTTTTGAAAGGGATATAATAAAAATGGGCGTATATATCTATAGGTTGACTGTGACATAATTTCTTTATTCCTACATTATTATGCCGACAGTTCTGACGCCATGGTATAGGGCAACGTCGTCCGCAACGAAAATGTAAACAACTAAACATTTTGCAGCGTTTACAGTAAGGTCGCCGAACTGGCGCTAGCACTAAGCTTTTCTTAAACCAACCGGTTCAGTTTTATTTAAATAACGCGACAAATCTTTACCAACTAACTTCGCAAAGTACGACATCATGCCGTACAACATGGAGATTGCCTCGTGTCCATATGGAATACTATGGCGTCACTTTATCCTATCTATACGTAGCACAGTATGCGTGTTTTTGTGCAGGATCGACGAACAGCAACTACTACGTCACCACGCTGACACAGGATGCTGACAAATGAGTTGATGTGAAGTTTGGTCTCATGCTTCAGCAGCTGTGAACGACCGCACTGAAAATACTGGCTATACAGCCATTGTCTCGGTGCTCAACTGAAACAGTTTCACCGATTTTTTTTCTTACCGCAAGAATGGATGCAAACCTTTTCTGGACGACGGTTCTTCGTAATTAACTTATTCAACGGCTGCATCCGTTAAATTGGCAGTATGTGATATTTTTGACACGAGAGACAATGGAAGCGGAAAGATGTTGCTCAGTTCAAATCCGCCGCAGCCCGCAGCAGATGTTTAAGACGGCTGGGTCACAGTGCAGCAGACCAGTGGAGAAAATAAAAAGGACCCATGTCTCCGCATCTTAAGTAAATGCTAAATTTTTGTCGGATACAATTTATAACAACCGATAGTTTTGCAGTCATCTGTAAGCACAATGTGCGATATGAATTTTGATCAGGTGTCCCAGAAGTCTTAGATATACATGCACTACATCTGTAGTTGAGAGGAGAGACCGACATCTTACAAGGAAGTCGAACGACATGAGCATTGTTGATCTGGGCCCTGTCCGGTTGACTCTGAGGACGTGGATCGTCGTTGCGTGCCTACTGGCTGGACAGATCACCTTAGCTGCCAGATCCAGAGTCCGGTACACTGTCTTGGAGAACCAGTCGGCCGCCACCTTCGTCGGAGACCTTCTTCGAGACGGGAACCTGACTGGCGGACCGCGGCCGACGTTCCAGATCCGCGGCCGTCAGCGGACGTTCGTTGTCGACCGGCGTTCCGGGGTGATCCGGACAGGCGAGGTGCTCGACCGCGAGGCGCTGTGTCCACCGGCGTCGGACTGGGGACGGACTGACTCGGACGCTGAGCCGGAATGTCTGGTTAGCTTCGAGGTCAGCGTCAGATCCGCGACATCGTCGCGCATGATCGGTGTTGACGTCGAAGTAATTGATCTCAACGACAATGCGCCGACGTTTGCCGACAACCAGGTAACTACATCAGTTTTCCTAGCAAAGCCCTTACTCGAGGTGGCACCGACCGCTTTGTACTTATCGGCTTATGTCAGACCGACAGGGATGTGTTCGAGGACAGCATCTTCGAGGTCAAGGCCAAGGCCGCCAAAATTTGTCCTCGAGGTGTTATCGAGTTCGAGGCCAGTCCTTGAGGACCCCATTTTATTTATACACCGAAGAATACATATCACTAAACAGCAGGAACTGTCTAATCGCCAGTTGTTGTAAAGCATACTCATCGAACGCAGTACTGCGGTATCTATATAAAGTTACCGCGGCTGTGTGTGTGTGTGTGTGTGTGTGTGTGTATGTTCCGGATTTCGGAAAAACGTGCGGACCACCGATTTCCATGAAACGTTTCACGGTTCATAGGGGTCATAGGTAGACGTAAACGGATAAAAAACATCCGGAAAATTTCGACCCTTAATGTGTAAAAATTACGAAAACGGTGCAAAATTGCCAATTTCCAGAAAGTCCCCACGGGCGACGCACGCTGGCCCGCGCAATGGCCTGCGATCCAAGTTCGCGCGCGCTGGCCTGTGGTACGATAGCGGCACGGGCCAATCGCGCGCTGGCCTGGGGGCGTGGCCCGTAGCCTTCGATGGGGGACCGTATCAAACGCTTTGGTGTTCCTACGTCCAGTTTAGTGGTCCGACTTCTCGGACGCTAGTCAGTCTATAAAACTGTGTAGTACAGATCTCGCGACCAAGATTTTAAGCAAAGGCCAAGGCCAAGACCATCAAAATTTGTCCTCGAGGTATCCTCGAGTTCGAGGCCAGTAAGGCCAGTCCTTGGGGATTCCATCCGTACAGACAGACGCACGACGACATGCAGTACATATACCGCGCTAGCATAGAGTCGCGCAGTATAAATGGCAAACCAGCTATTCCTATTGCATATACGCCGTGGCTTGCTTAGTGCTCTTTCATAAAAATCACCAGGCCGGGGTTAGCAGTGTGCGGACTGTTCGGCCGAACTTTCTGAAAATCATTTTTCCGGTTCGTCTAAATATCGGAAAGTAAAAGGGGGAAGGAAGTAATGGCCAGGGCATCCATCCAACATTTATATGCAGCAGCACAGCACATTTGTAAACCCGACGCAGAAAATAACAACATAAAAACTTAGTTGGCAAAAATATAAACTTACTTTCATAAATCATACAAAATATTGTTAGACTACCTGATGTTCTTTAAACGTTCATGTCGGAGTCTGTCAGTTGGCAGTTATTTCTACCCTGTACATCAGTCGACTCTCGAGATCTTTTAGTGTACTGAGCACGGACTATTATCTCGTTCTGCAGTTAGACTTGTTTCATGCGCGGTCACGTCAGATTTTGTGACGTGCTGCTTGTTAGCACAACGTCTCAGCTTGCTCATTGATTTTTAGGAAGTAACTAGATACTAAGTAGATACGTTTATAAAGTGGCTCTTCGTTTTCTCTGGGCATGATAGGTAAAAAAGTAAAGGCTTCCCACACTCGTTACCGAGCGTTGGGCCTGGAGCTGATCCCGGTGTACAGGTGTACAGGCCCGCAAGTGACTTAATTCATCCACCCGGCGGCAGGCTGCCATTACTTTCCGCCAGGCCTGCGGTTACCTTCCCAGCCGCAGAGCATTACCGGTCTTTGGCCGGTACTCATTTTGCCGTCCCACGGAGGGTAGAAGGCTGAGTCGACCTGGTTCACCAGAAAGCCGAACAGAAATTTAGGGTTAATACCGTAACTGCAGCATAGCCGGATAAAGAATGTAACCACGTTTGATTCTAAAGCTCATTGAAGATTCATTCGCACTGATGCGACAGTTTAAATTTTACCGCACGATGCTACGCTAGCGCGCTATGTGCAGCCATCGTGTTCCGGTCTGTCTGTATGTCCGTCCGTCCGATACGATGATAGCCAAGACACTCTAGTTTTCTGTCGTCACAGGTCTAGGCGAAACTCCGATGGGATTATCCCCAACGGTGGCGGTGGGGTGAAATCATTATTTGCCCCAAGTACGGGCGAATATTGTAAATACTCGATGGTCCAAAAGAACGGCATTCACGAGTTCAGCAATTACTCCGCCGAAAGTGAACCGATTGGGATGAAATTCGGAACTTTGTGAGCCAAATGTTGGGGCTGGCCCCGACAGATTTTTGGCGCGATCCGCGCAGTAGCCACAGTTTGAGAGGGAGCCGAAATTGTTTTTTGTTTTGGTGAGGCATTTCATCGATTTCCCGTCGGACAAATTTTACGACATTTGAACACAACAAGGTCAATTGGTGTCGCCATGTAAACTTTCGGAATAGAGTTTGGAAAATTTTACCATAAGGGGTTGGTTTTTTCCAAAAAAATCACAAAAATTGCTCCAACAATTCCCAGGTATCGCGACTTCAGGCCGTCATAACTTCGCAATGATTATAAATGCCGAAAACTCACGGCCAAATGGTCCCCCTGTGGGTTGTCAAGTTTCCATTTTTACCGTTAGAATCAATTCAAAGTCTTTAACATGGGATGTACGCTGCGTACAAGAAAACATTTTTGGCAAGGATTAGCGCACGTTTACGATACGGCATAACGTACGTACATAATTATTACATCGTCAGATCACGCCAGGTGATCCAATAAAATAACGCGAAACTAGGTCAATGTGCAGAAAAGCAGACTGCATTGGAAAGTGAAAAACTGAAAGTAAGTAACGCGGCATATAACGCTGGCATTACTCAGTCGCAGGCACGTGACACTAGGTATCGTCGTATGCAGGAACTAAACAGCGTGTGCTCCAGTAAATAAGTAAACGGTTGTGTCACCTCACTCACCTGTCGGGTACGCCGGTGGGAAACGCTCTCTTTGAGGTCATATTGTAGTTTGTCTCCACATACACTGCAACCCGTCTAGTCTTACATTTGAATATAGCTGCAGATTGCTGAAGTTGATCCGATCTGTCAAGTCGACTGCTCCAATAAATACTTGTTGTAGCCGTAGAAAATAACAGAATTTGGCTTCTCGACTGTGCGCTCCGCCTATTGAGACTGACCGAGTAGCGTGGTCTGTCGGTCTGTCAGTCTGTCTGTCACCTAGTGAGCCCTGCGAAAACGGCCGAAGCGATCTAGATGCCGTTTGCGTCGACGACAGGGAAATACATGTGCATATAACGGACCACTTCGGGCAATCGGGCGAATACTGTATTGTGTTTATTCAACACAATACAGCTTTCTAGTTGTCAATCATTCTTGTTGCGTGATCGCTGTTGTATTCATAAACCAGAAGCGTGATGGATAATGAGAATGATCGTAATTCGAGTCACGGACGGCTGTAACGTAAACGTCAGCCTCACGCGGGCACTGTTCGCCGGATAGCGTGACTTCTCCGGGATGTGCGTAAAGTAGCGTTATCACTGACTCGGGCGCGACTGTCGTCGACCGTCGACCGTGGTCGATCGCTGTCGACTTCGATCGACGGCATCAGTTAGAACTGAAATTCAACACCCGGTCCACACCTGCAACAATGTCGAAGCAGCATTATCAAAGCAGCGTTCGACTTTGTCGCAGCAACATTTTTCGAAATTTGTCGAAAGTACGAAATTGCAACGCAAAACCCGTTCGACATTGTCGCAGTTGTTGGCAACAAAGTCGAGCGTTGCTTCTACATTGTTGCTGGTGTCGACGGGGCTTAACAATGCTGGATTTTTAGTCTGTCCATTGCAACTCTTGTGCACTCTATCGAATGGCGCCATTTCCAGTAAACTTGAGTGACCCCACGCTCCTTATTTTTCACATTTTGAATCGTCTTTTATATCTTCGTAAAGGGCGGAAATAAAGACTTTTTAATTGGTAGTTAGATTTATCGCAGTCAGTCCCAAGGATAACAAATGAACCCCGAAACGGGCGTTGTCGGGGTCACATGAGCCATTTAAATTTTCGGGGCTCCAATCATATCTCCGGAATGGCTGAAGCTACAGTCACCAAATTTGGCATGTACACGTAGGCTACCTCATGTTAGCCTTGGAATGGCATACCCCCTAATAAGCGTTGTTAGTGTCACGTGACCCATTTAATTTTCCTGCAATCGTGTCTGTGGACGAAACTTGGTGCTTCAAATTTGATATGTGGATTGACATTGAGGAGTATTAGAGCGTGTATGATACTCTTATCCCCGCAGGGATGTGTTCATGGTCACGCGGTCTTTTTAGCGAACATGAACTTATGTTCACGTTCGCTATATGCTATCGCTGTTCCGTCTGTCTGTCTCCCCGTCTGTCGTCTGTCTGTCTGTGACGTTGGTGCGCCGTACTCAGCCGGTTGAAATTTTCGGCAATTTTTCTTTGCCATCTGGTACGTTGGCCATCCATTGACATTCACTGAAAATTTTACGGAGATCGTCCCAGGGGAACCCCTCCGTCGGGGGATTTAAACGCAAGAGGGGTAGCGACATATAGCGATTTTTGCCATTTGGAATGCTATAACTGCGAAACGGTGCAAGGTAGGAGGTAAGTTAGTATCAATCACGAATAGGAAGTCGTATATGAGCTTTCGATTGGTACAAAAATCGGTGACCTTGAATGACCTTGAACGGCGAAATGACCCTTATTTAGCGCTATTTTACCGAATTTGGTAGTTTCCGGGGCGCATTGCGTAAACGTGGTTGACAAAGCCATAACTATGGACAATTTACGAATACTGTCTAGTAGTAAACGTCTGCAGAGAGACTGCGCGACGCCCACGGTATAAATTTCTAGCAGATTTATAAATTCAAGACTTAATGTGCAGTACTTGCCTAGCTATCGTCTTGATATAGGAAGCCGTATATGAGATTTCGATTGGTACCAAAATCGGTGACCTTGAATGACCTTGAACGGCGAAATGGGCTTTATTTTGCGTTATCCTACCGAATTTGGCAGTCATGTCAATTAGCTTTGTCTTTGTCTTGGTCTTTGTCTTGACCTGTATGGTTTTTTTAATAATGTATTGTTATGCATTATGTTTTTATTCACAAAACTGCATAAGAATTTGATCCACCATGAAAGCACCATATGCATGATATGCGATACTAAGTTGCTACGTTACGTTATATGCAATTACAGATATTAAATAATCTTTGGCATAGTGCGGTTGTTTCTTCAGACACGCCACCGTCATGTTAGCCTGCAATAATTTACATATAACTGACAGGTAGAATATATAATTTGTGCAGTACTGAAAGCAATAAATAAGTAAACAAATAAAGTTAATGGGGCGCTTAAAACTGCACTATATTTTGTATATTATTGTACATTACTATGCGTATGCCGTTACTTAATCTTGCTGTATTTTGCATTATAATTTATAAGTGCACGAAATTAGTATTGCTTGAACTTTTTTGTACTATCACTTATAAAAATAAAGCATTTGTGTGTTCTTTAACATCATACATCAATACATGATTCGGACTTGTGTATAACTAATACATCATCATCATCATCATCATCATCATCAACATATTCGTTTATTTGTAACATGTCAGAACGCATGCCATAACAAGAGAAATGTAAACGAAAATGTACACGTCACATAAAATAATGCCATCGATAGTCTCGTGAACTGTTCCAGTACGTTGGCTAGAAGATTACATATAACACTGTAAGAGCAGAGATCTGTGTCTAGGCCTAGTATGCATACGTATTGTATTATATTATAGTCGCACTATATTGGCAACAACTAGTCATGGTCCCCTCAATACAGATAGTTCTTATGTAAATGACGGTAAACATATTTCTTAGTCCTCCTGTATTTATCATTATAAAATCAAACCTTTGTGTGCTCAGAG
>Ga0209363_1001291_pt1 | contig 11790 bp, 8 predicted proteins | sample WorMetexBAHAMAS3_FD_187385 | JGI IMG/M metagenome (GOLD analysis project Ga0209363, IMG submission 187385) | Marine gutless worms symbiont microbial communities from Max Planck institute for Marine Microbiology, Germany - Inanidrilus exumae... | ecosystem: Host-associated > Annelida > Digestive... | reverse complement strand
CTACTTATCACTGACACACTACCTGGCCCAAGCGCCTCTGAAGTTACGACCCTATGGCGCTATACAAATATTTTTATTATCATTATTATTATTATTATTATTATTATTATTATTCTTATTATTATGTCCATTTGTCTGTGTGTCCATTTTTCCACATAATATCTCAAAAATCAATGTAGCTAGGATCACCAAACTTGACACTGAAATGTTCCACGATAATTCCTGGAACTCGTTTATTTTGGGGTCAAAAGGTCAAAGGTCACAAGTCACAAAAACGTTGCTAAAGTGGGTCTTTGCACTCTTGTGAGTACCGGCTTCTTTTGGTTGTATTATCTAATGACCGTGTGTTTAATAGAAATACATCTGCAAAGGACTGCTGGGTGTTGAGACGGACACTGGCAATGCAGATGGAAAGGTGACACAGAAGCTTCCTTACGGTAAGCTTTGGTGCATCGCATTATCTCTGCCACAGGTTGGTGGGGGTAATGTTGTAACCTGTGTTTGTTTGTTTGTTTGATTGTTTGTTTCAGATTAACTCAAAACGTTGTGGGTGAATTTACTTGAAATGTGGAGAATAGACAAACTACGGGTCATAGAGGTGTTGATTAAATTTCGGAAGTGATCCAGAACATATTCTGGATAGCAGTCGGTGATAAATGCTGCCATACTGCGACTGTTGTGCTTTATGGCCACCATGCACGTCTCATCTGTACTGATAGAACAGTCAGTGCGATATTAACCTACCTCACCTGCATGCACTTGCTGCTCACTGGTAATGACACTGTGCTGATGGTGGAGGTATGGAGGTATGTGCTCTACTGAGTAAGGTACACCAATAGTACTGAGGACGGTAGGGGTCAGTGCTGATCTGCGATTTCTGAGGCAGACAGCCTGCGGGTGGCGTTAGGTATAAACCCAGCAGTTGGCTGCCATTACTTTCTGCCAGGCCAGCGGTTACCTTCCCAGCTTCAGAGCATCAACGCTGTTGACTGGAACCAGTTTTTATTGTTTGGTGAACGGAAGCATACATGTGTGAATGATTTGTCTAAGGTCGCTGCATGACAGCAGCATGGCCGGGGATTGAACCTATGAGCTCTAGATCGCTAGTCCAGTGCTTGACCTATTGTGCTTTCACGCCATCAAGTTCTTGTTTTGATCATGCGAAGCAATCTTTAAGTTGACTTATTTTTTGCCAAATCATTTGAGATGAATGGAGCAGCTGTGGCTGATTGGCGAAGGCTGTGGATTCACGTTTCCCACTGACGCTATGCTGTGAGTCAAGAAAACTAAGCTGAAATTAGTTTTGCGAGGACTGTGAAAATATGCGGCAATTTTAGTCAGTCATTTTTTGCTACGTTGTACCGGTCCTATATCTATTGATTGTAAATTATCACATTTCTTCATATTGCCTGTGCTTTATTTGTGACTACTGGCACTGTATAAGTCTGGTTGGTTGATATGTTGATTCTGCAATGAATCAGTTTTTGAGAGTAAAGGTGACAACGGATTTTGAATACTTTTGGTAGAAATGTTACTGAGAAAAGTAAAAAGTCAAAAGATACTTTATTTATTGATCATTATTACTGACTGTGCGCTGTTACAGAACATATAACACAGAATGCTTTCGAACATGCACTGAAGTCTTTTGTCGGCAATATACAGCAGGTGCCTCCAATGTCAGTAATATTTTCTTTTCTCGTGTGTTAAAAATAATCACAAATGCTGTGACACTGTTTCAAGCATTTCTATGCCTTTGCCAACCAACAGTGTTTGTGAAGACATTTATGTTTTTGTGCTGTACATCCGCCGCATACGTTATTCATCCACTCATTCTCTTCCGTACAGATCTTGTTACCACGATCTCGTGAACGGCTTGAGCATTACTGGGAATATTCACTAGCCCTACTAAAGAGCTTATTAGATTCTAGAGGTCAAAGGTCAAGGTCACAGCAGGCCGTTGAGATGGTGAAGTCATCCATGTCGATGCTGGGGTGTCGAAGTCTATCTTCTAGTTCTTCAGTGGATTGTGATATCTGTAAGGTGATTTTTGTTTGTACTAGTAGACATCAGAGGCATTTGGCCTTGTTCCGGAAATCTTCACATTTTACACTGAAGAAATTTGGGTACCTAATGGCCAACCAACTTAACTCTGGAAATTGGCTGTTACAGTGACTGTGAGTATCGCTGTGTGTTTTGGCTTTGAGGCCCATCTTCTCAGTCTGGCTGGTGGTCTCAAGCTTTTTAGTTTGCACTATTGGTCTCAAAATATTTTCCACCTTTAGCTCGCTATAACCTCGGCACACGTCAACGGATTTTGAATACTTTTGGTAGAAATGTTACTGAGAAAAGTAAACAGTCAAAAGATACTTTATTTTCAAACTTCTGAACTTTACCAAACTGGTGGTTTTGCACTACTTGGTGAAATAACAAACCAGGAAATAAATTGTATTTTTTACTTAAACACTGTATGTTTCTTTGCCAACAAACACACAAAGCATATTCAAATTATCACATGGTCATATCTGTATCATCCTTCATCTTACAAAACGATCAACTGTATGTATCACACAGGACCTAGGGATGGAGCGTAGCATGCTACCATCTGTTAACCACACACACATCGTTTACCAGATCTGACATGGCATTTGCTACTGTGTCAAAAATGGAGTTGTTCTTTGTCGAGCCTGAGGTGAACGTTAGTGGACAGTATTACTGGGATATGCTACTATTTCAACAAATGTTTGCTGCTATCAAACACATTCTGGATGACAATGTTGTCTTTCATCAAACCGCACATTGGCCCATGGTGCACGCAACACAGTTCAACTATGGCAGCGTGAAACTCTTCTTCCTTTCTCCTGATCTCTAGTCCTCAGTAGACCAGAGCTGCTGGGAACCACAGAGTTAGGGAGTCATACAGCAGTGCAAATGTGAGTCAGCAACATTGAAGAAACTAGATGGAAAGTACTCTGAGAGAGTACAACTCCCTGCAAAAGTTTGCCCAATGGTGCTGCTTACATGGGGCCATTTCAGCATTTAGGTACATTGCGTTTGCTGATTGTGGATACGATTAATCATCACCATGCTTGTGATGCATAAAATGTAAACAATCGTCGGTTTACGAAGTTTTTTGACCGTTACTTCCACATCGCTCTACCGATCGTAGCGAAACATGAACTTGGTCTTTCCTTTCCTTTCCCTTAGGAACCTTCCCATAAATGTTTGGTACAAATCCATCCGCAATCTTTTTAGTTATTGTGGTCACAGACAGACACACACACAGACAAACCAACGCCGGTAAAAACATATTCCCTCGCTTTTGCAAGGATAATCAAGCAGCGACTGGTGGAACCTGCAAATAAGTAATGCAGCATTTGAGTGAAAAGATGCAATTTTCACGTTTACACATTTTGCTTGGTAGTGCAGACACATCAGCTAGATGAGATTGGAAAATAAAGCATTGGTTGCCTACTTTCTCAGTAAGATTTCTGTCAAAAATTGTCAAAATCAGTCGATGTATGTCCAGAGTTATGGCAAGCCAAAAGTGGAACAGTTTTTAAAAATGTAATACAAATGTGTTACTGTATGCTAATTTCTCATTAAATGTTGATTGGTATCTGTAGCCCCACAACCGTGGCTGGTGCGGGGCTCAAAACATGTGGAAATTGTTTATTAAATGTGTGTTTATTAGTTGTGTGTTGCACCTTTTCTATAATGCAGTATTATAGTCTATGAATTTAGTATGTGTTTGTTTGTGGACCGACAGTTTCTCAGCTCTGAAGTACAAAGGACAGCGCCTGTCAGACTTTGCATATGCCGGTGAACCTATTCCGGAATCCAAGCTTGCCGCTCGACCTGTGACTGCGCATCGTCTCGTTTGCATAGCATTTAGTCCGCCTTCTTTCACCCTTGGTAGGTGTCGTTGCTGTCATGCAGACCCTCCATGAATAATGTTAACGTGATTTTCTGCAGTTTCTAGTGTTGGTTGCAATATTTGCTCTACATATGAGTACTAGAGTATACAGTAATTGCCTTCGTTGCTTTGACGCTGTTGGTTGGGCATGTAAAAATTGAGTGACAACGTGCTGGTGTGGGTGTCTGTCTGAAGCAAGGTGCAAATGATTTGCATATGGTCCAGCTGATGCCACTGCCACCCCATCGTCTGTAGTTTCATTAAAATCCAGAAAGATTCTATGCCAAGTAGTGCTGTTGTTGTATGCAGTCAAAAGTGATAACCAGTGCATGATTTTTACTGCCTGCTGCAGTGAGTTTTCGTAATTAATTTGCCCCAGAAGGTGTGCAAAGTATTGCGTTGAGCGTGTCTGTCTGTCCATATGTTTGTTTATCCACTCCCTTATCTCAAAAAACCACGTCTTCAAATTCATGAAATTATCTGTGCATGTTACTGGTGGTCGTGGCTCGATCCTCTGGTTCATGACAGTGCAATATGCTATGTACTTTAATTCTTGTGGATGACAATCATATTTTCAAATAATGATGCCAGTGGGGCATAATCAAAGACCGCATTATATTTTGTGGAATTTGCAAGCTGGCAGCACCAGTCACGTTAGATGACGTTATATTTAGTCGAGGTCATCAGATGGCGGCACTGGAGTCAAAGTTGCTGTCTACAGATGCCTCGTTTGATTCAAAATTTGTATCATACTGAACAGCAAATGCATTCTCAGCTTAATTAAATAAATTTCATAATTTATCAAGTGTCCAGTGTATCAGCTAGCATAATTTTTATTATTTTGAGAGCCATCATAATTTTTTTCTGTCAAAATGTTCTAATGTTGCTAAACAATTATTTTATGTTCTGTAAGCTCACAATTGTTGTGCAATTTTGAATTTTTTAATTTAATTTTGAAGCTGGAAGCTGCAATTTTTTATAAAGTTTGCCAATATTGCCATTTTTGCACAAACAATTGGCCTTGTGCAAAATATCCGTAAAATCAGAATTTTTGTTAAATTTTAAATATCTCTGGTTAATTTTGTCATTTTAATTCTGGCATTTTTAGGTCGACTCTGAGTCGACCTAATAACATGGGTAAGAAAAATGTCCGTCCGTCCGTCCATCGGTACGTCCATCCGTCCACAAACAGTTTCTTCGATTTCAATGAAATTTGGTATGTAGGTAGAGGTCAATGAGTGATGCATGACGGTATGCAGTATGACCCGATCCAAGGTCAAGGTCAGTGTCACGAGACCTTGAAAGTCGGAAATTCGGCCATTTTCAAAGGCTATCTCCTCCCCCAACTACGATGGGGGCTGGCAAATGACCACGAATTCTTAAATTAGGGCACAATACCTAAAGCTTATCGGGGCCGGATTTCTGAATTTTTCCCATTTTTTTGTGTTACGTGACTTTGAAGTAGGCAGTAAGTAGGAGTCGACCGCCAGTCCCATATAGGGCTAATTTATTAGATTCTCATTTCTGTTATTCGAACGTCATTTGTTACTTTAATATATTGCTATTGTTGCCGTCTTTCAGAACTTCATTGTGGTGGTGGCTTTTATGTCAGAAGTCTCGTTCGTGACCTTGGAATCGGTAAAATATACTTGGTGTCTTTTCTTATATTATTATTGTTATTGTGTGTGTGTGTCTGTTTATGTATGTGTGACATGGAGACGTTATGTTTTTGCATTACTGTAAACAATTGGATGACTTTTTTAAGTTAAATTTTGGGGGTGGTGTGGAATCCCGATGATCACAATATTTTTTTCATTTTGTTTACCACTGAAAAATTGTGAATACAAAGTGAATAAGTTTGTACTGTGTTATTGCTTTCTTCAATGTTGGAATTGTACTTTTATTTTGTTACTTCTTAGTAGAAATGCAGCAATTGTGGCTTCCTGGATCAGTTCCCATTAAGACCTGGTATGTATATCATTGATGCTGTCAGGGCGGTGTCTCATGCTCCACCCCGTACATACTGTGGGGCTGTAATGCGTTCGGATTCATTTGTTAATTCCTGTGCTATATAAACCGATCACTTCTTTCCTTATTTACTTATTTAATTAATTCCTTACTTAGTTACTTCCTTAAGAATAGGCCTGCCCCATCTCCAGGCTGGAGTTTGTAAGAGGTGATCAAACCTGGCTTTAGTTTTTAGGCTGCATGGTAAGCATCTGCCCGCATAAGATGCGGGCTGTTAATACAGACAGAGTAGAGTGGTCTGTCTGTCTGTGTGTCTGTTGGCCACGAGGGTAAGCGCTGCAAAAAAAGGGCTGAATCGATCGAGATGCCTTTTGAGGGGCTTACTCAGATAGCCCCAGTAAACCATATGTTACATAGGGGTCAGATCCTCCAAGGGGACGGACGATTTTTAGGGCTGTCCGCCCATTGAAGAGCATTGAGAGTCTTTGCTGCAGTGTACACAAAAACTGCTGAACCAATTGAGATGTCATTTCAGGGCTGACTTATGTGGGTCCAAGGAAACATGTAGTAGATGAGGGTCAAGGTCGGATGAATCCATTCACCTCCACAACAGTTAAGAAGATGATGATGTAGCCTTACATCACCATTCGTTGATTACTTGTTTGTGTTTATTTTGTTTATACAAATGACCTCGGTGATAAAGTTGATTTGTAATGCTTTCCGAAATTTTGGTGGCACAAACGGGTAGAGCATTGGACTTGCGATCAACAGGTCGTGGGTTCAAATCCTGCTCGGGGCAAAAGCTGAATAACAACCTTGGGCAAGTTGTTTACACCTATGTGCCTCTGTCATCAAGCAGTATAACTTGGTACCGGCCAAGAGGCGGTGATGCTCTGCAACTGGGAGGTAATCTCAGGCCTGGCGGAAAGTAATGGCAGCCTATCGCCGGGTGGATGACTTATAGTCACCTGCCGGCTGACTGCCTGTACACCGGGATCAGCTCTGGGCCCAACGCTCTGTAACAAGTATTGGAAACCTTTACCTTACCTTTACATCTCATACTTCCTGACGTCTGCTTAGTAGAATTATGTATGTGTGTGTGTTTGTATGAAGCTGTCGGCTCTTGTGCACATATTGTGGAGCTAGAGAGGACCGCCCATGGAGACCTCACTACAGACATGTGCATTCCTGCATTCAAGTGGACCATAGACGCTATACTAGAAGCCGTCGAACGATACGCAGAGCTTCAAGAATCCATGTTAAACGAGGACTGTAGTCGGTAGTAGTTCCCTCCACCAACCGCCACCATCTTTGTTTTAACATTCGTTTTCTGGGTGAACCTGGCTTAGCCATCTGGCTCATTGGCTTCTTCCTCCCCCTGTTCCGGAATAGAACCTGTGCACAGGGCCGTAGCGTCGGGGGTGCTGATCACCCCCGGGCGGCTGAGGCAGCACTGGTACTAACAATGGCCCGTAGCACCCACAGTTAGCACCCTAACCTTAACCCTGAATAGTGGTAATAGATACTGTATAATGGTGATGGTGCCAGATGTAGGACAGGGTACAGACCTCACGATCTCACATTGACTGAAACTGTTTAATCGTCCACACCCCCAGCAATGTGGTGAGCACCCCCACCAAGAGATGGCTAGGTATGCCTGTGCAGACAGTTTGGGCAGGTATCTGTATGGGCCGGATGCCGTACGTATCACCTAACCAACATTCTTGTTCAGTACCAAGGCGAGATATTGACTGAGAAGAACGTCTCTAAAATGACCCATTTTTTGTTGAGTGGGATGTGAAACCTTCATTAACTTTATTAACTCAAATTTCAAAGCACCCAAGGGAAGTCCGATCTGAGAACATAATTTACACTAAATCTGGTTCAGTTTTTATGCATCTGAATCAGTTTTTCAATCGAATTTGCTTAATTTTATCAGTCGAGTTCGCTAATTTTATTACGAGGAGTTGTAAAGTAAAGGAAATCGTTCCCATCCCCACAGATTTGCGATCAGTCCACTCCATAGCCACAATGTTCCCATTCCCATATAATGGTGTTTCAGTGACAATAGTCCACCATCCCCTCCAGTAGGCAACATCTGAGCAATGATGACTGGAGGATAAGAGGAAAGATTATCGAGACTCTTCTGTGCTGTATTGTACGATGACATGCACAGTGCACTGCGCACACGTGAACATATTTTACAGTTGACTGTTGGTTTCATTTACGCCGTGCAAAACGCTGTGGATCAATGGCAACAGTTTGTTGAGAAATGTCCACGTGCTTGAAACTTGAAGCTGGTGTTAATGAACCAACAGATGAACATTCTATTGCCTTCAGTGCTCTGACACTGTTGGTTAGGTGTCAATCTACCTGTGAAAAATGATTTGCATTATGGCCCAGCTTGTGCCACTGCCACCCCATCGTCTGTTGCTTCATTGTCCAGAATGGTTTACCTTTCTAGTGCCTTGCCAAGGTCGTCCTAGAAAAAAAGTCTGTTAAATGAATGTGTGACCACAGTCCACGCGTAGCTTCCGTGGCACAGTATGACGCCTGTCTGTCAGGATGTCTCGTTTTGGTGAAAGTTCTTCTTAGGGACAGAAATGATTGCCGGATATTTCTGGCTGCAGGTAACTGAGGCCGACCTGCAATGACTCAGCGTCAGAGTTTTACCTTCGCGACGCTATGCTAGCGCGGTATATACTATCATCGCGTGTCCGTCTCTTGCAAGTCGGCAGTTGGCAGCGATTGCGAAGTATTGATGAGTACGTGTTTGTGTGTGTGCGTCTGTCTGTCTGTCCGCGAATATATCTTTGGAACCACACGCGCGATCTTTACCATATGTTTCTTGGATGTTGCCTATGACCGTTTCTTGGTTCTCCGGCAGAATTACGAAATGGGGCAATTTTGGGGGTTTTCTTCCCCATTAACAATGCATTGTACAGCATAACATTTGGGACCCATACAAAAACGTCTGAAGCGACCGAGATGCCGTTTGGATGATGAGTGGGTTTAGCCCATGCAGTGTGTTACGTGGGGTGACGATCCCCGAAGGGGAAGGGAAATTTTTTGGGGGGAAACGTGCCTGACAAGCCTGATACCCAATAATTGCGAATGGGACTGGTCCTGCATCGGCACACGACGGCAGACGCTTTATTGCAAGCGTTGGACGAGTCTGTTGTCGGCCCCGAAGTGAGGGGTGTTATTGCACACCGGTGGCAAAGTGTAATACCTCCTATTGCCTTGTTAGAAATTGTGATGTTTCGTCACAAATAAAAATTGTTCAAAAGTAAAAAATATGAGATTACAGTATGAAGTAAGTAAATTTGAAAAACTGGAATGGCAGCTAGTAGAACGGCAATAGGCTATTCTCAGTCACACACTGCAAGTAAAATAGGGCCTACTGTCTCGTACATTCGTGGATGTTGTCACCCTGTACATCGCACAGTCGTAGACAGCCAATCACCATCGACTATTGATGACGAGGATAAGAGGAGTCAACAAAGTCACGTGACACTAGGCCGTGTGGAATGCAGGAAGTAAACAGCTTGTGCACAGATAACCGAGCGCTTCGAGTCGAATACTGTATTGTGGGCATTCCACACAATAAAGCCAGTGCTCGAATTACCGGGGGACAGGGGGATTAGCCCCCACTGCGGTTGTCAGTCCCTATACTTTACAATGGGCCGTTGTCGTCCCCCACTATTTTTTTCTTAATTCGGCCACTGAATACAGCCGTCTATTTGCGTATTTTTTGCTGCTGAGTTATTTCGAGTTTTCATGTCTACACGCGCGCACAAATACTCGAGCGTTAGTGTGTCGTACGTATGGACACCGCGGCCCCTTTCAAGTGATGTTGCAGCGAAGACGGATCGATGCTAAATACAGCTTATCGCATTCCGACCGGCAGCCGTTGTTTTCTGCGAATGAAAACTGCAGAGGCGAACCTAAAACGCCCTCCGCCGTTTGCGTGATTTTTTCTGTCTACTGCAGTGAGTTTCTGTAATTACGTTGCCCCATAAGGCGTGCAAAGTTGCGATGAGTGCGTCTGTCCATCTGTTAATTGTTTATCCACTACCTTATCTAAAAACGACGTCTTCAAATTTCACAAAATTATCTGTGCATGTTACTGGTGACCGAAGACGATGACTTTGTGTCTGTTTAGGCTTGTTTTTATTGTTAAAAAATCGGGTTCGTGAACATGCTAGGAATGTGTTACGCGTGTATTTGCATTCGTTATTGTTTTTGACATGGGTCTTTCTCCATGTTCTGTCCGGTTACGCGACGCAATGAAAATGACCGGTTGCTGTTTTAAAAGGAGTGGAGGGGCAGGTCTGGTGCCGTGGGTGCATGGGAGGTCCCCTGTATGCTTGTTTGGGGTTTTACATAAGAGAAGCATTACTAAGCCCGACCAACACAGAAAAGATATTATACAACAAGAGTAGTTAGGCACCAGTGATATGTTATAGGAACTGAAGAACAGCAATTACACAAGATATCACATTGAACTGATAAACAGGTCTTATGGTGGTTGGTTATAGTTTTCACCCTGTTGTAGTCGCTAGCGTAAAATAGCCTCATCCCCTTATCCTTCCCCCTTTTGGGTCCCTGGACAAAAAGTCCACGAAATCTGCAGATTACTGAATCGTTGGCCATCCTTAATCTGGCGGAACTACATCTCCACCAACACCTGTTCCCTGATATAGCCTAGTTTTGTGCTGAAAGGGGACGTTAATCCTCCAACCAATCAACCTGCCATTTTAAAACTATTATTGGGATAATGTTGTTGTTTACATGTGCGAACTATAATCCAAACTAAAGCACCCCAAAATGCCTTATGCACCCCAGGTTAAGCATCGCTGCAATGAAGGCTTCCTGAACAATGCAATCGTAGGCATCAGACTTCGCCCCCGGTGCCGCCACCTGGCGAACTCGACCATTCGAACTCTACAACCGCACCGGGTGGCCAGAAGTAAGTAAGTATGTTTATTCATGTTGTAGCATATCACAATGCTATTTCAAAAAATACATATCCTAAATACACCATATAAAACATAATATACACTCAGCACACACAGGAAACAAAATAATTAATACAACTATAGGCTATGCAGTGTGGAAAAACAAACCAATTAAAATAATCAATGAATTCCCAGCTGTGACTAAGAAGAACACATTAAAACAGCAATACCACGAAATGTGAACAGCTTTAGTTACCGACGGGGTGATGTATTTTAATTTTGGTTGGTAGGGGATCAAACCACGGTATCTGGTGGTACGTGTCTCTTTGCATCTAAAGGTCGAAAAGTGTTGCTATACGCCACTGTTTTCATGATTTACATGTACCGTGTACATGGTGTTTTTTTCAAATTTTGAAAGACGGAAGGTTCAGACGTCTGGATCCGCCCGCGGTGTAAAAGCGTAATGGTGATGACGACGAGACCAACAGACCGTGCTGGCGTCGTCAACCAGTAATGGCGCCCACTCCCATCCTGCCGGCAGACTATAAAAGTGCTGTTAACAGCTGAGCAGTTCGAAAAGCATTATCCTGACGGGCGAACAATCGCTTCGGCTACATCTGACGTCCCGGTCCGTCTAAGAACCACGGTACTTCAGCAACGGAATTATTAGAATTATTATGGGCGGTCGCTGCAGGGGCCCACGGTAATTCGAGCACTGATGAACGGATTAAGGCGGCATTCCACTAGTCGAACTAGTTGGAAAATCGCGTTGGCAACCCGGGTTTCCAACTAGTTTGCAACTAGTTACGTACTAGTTCGCAACTTTTTTTCGTGTTTTAGCGGGTTGTTACGAGATGAATGAATGAATGAATGAATGAAAATGCGAGGATTTTAAGTGCGTTTGAAAACCGACTGAGAGCCGGCTTTGTCTAACACACTATGTAAACA
>Ga0209363_1001290_pt1 | contig 11795 bp, 10 predicted proteins | sample WorMetexBAHAMAS3_FD_187385 | JGI IMG/M metagenome (GOLD analysis project Ga0209363, IMG submission 187385) | Marine gutless worms symbiont microbial communities from Max Planck institute for Marine Microbiology, Germany - Inanidrilus exumae... | ecosystem: Host-associated > Annelida > Digestive... | reverse complement strand
GGTGACGTCACGTTTTCACATAATAAGGCGAATGGGCCAGAACCAAAGACAGGCGTATGTTTTGTCGAGTTCACCAAGTGGCGGCATCATTCGGATGTCAGTCAGGCAACGTTGTTTGGTCAAATTCGCCACCTCCGGTACCTGGGCCGAAGTATGCCGTTTCCGACTGCATCTTGTGTTGGAAGGAGTTTACCGTCGCAATTGAGTGGATCGTCAGAATTAGTTCTCACACGCAAACAAGTTGCATCGAAGACGGCAGACTTCGCCCCAGGTGCCACCACCTGGTGAACTCGACAAACCACACGCGTTGTCATTGATTTTGGCCCGTTTGCTCTATTATGTGAAAACATGTTGTCATCAACAAAACCAAAAATACATAACGTATTGCGTTGCTATCAGAGTAGGACCGATAGCGACGGCTACAGGTAACACGTATAGAAAATATGGTAAAATTTGGACATAATTATGGGTTTTGAGATGTGTGAACGGGCAGACAAAGAAACCGACATACAGACAGACAAACAGACATACATACAAACAAGCTGATCGCAATACTGCGCACCTCTGCGAGAGATGAAGTAATAACGGATGTTCGTAGAGTATTACGGAATAATATAGTCATAGTCTGGAGAGGTGGATAAAGCCATCTCGTTCAACAGTCTTCTAAAATGTGAGAAAATTCGGACGACGGTTCAGAATTTTATGTTTACTTCGCTCTCCGTATGGGTGCGTAGTAATGTCATCAGCGTGTTTGTGTGTTTGTCTGTTTATTTATTTGTCTTTCCGCTCGCATATCTTAAAAAACTGCACGTCCAAATTTCGCTAAATTTTCTCTATATGTTAAATGTTGCCGTGGCTCGGTCTTCTTCTGACGGTAAAACAGTACTTTCGCTTTTGTTGATGACGTCATGTTTTCACGTAATGGAGCGAATGGGCAGAATCGGAGATGACGCGCATGTTTCGTCGAGTTTGCCAGGTGGCGGCACCGGAACGAAGTCTGCCGTCTCCGATTGCATTTTGTTCTACATTAAAACGTGCATGAAAAGCATTAATGATAATTCTGTTTTCCGGATTGGACGATGGCCTGAATGCGTCGTGAATTGTACACATTATCAATTTATCATGACTTTCGTTTCGTGAAACGTCTTTCATTTGATGTCGCCGTCCTATCCAATGCGATTCGACGGGCGCAGGAAATCCTCTCTGCCCGCATCTCAAATTATACTACATACAAACTGGTGGACATCCGGTTCCTGTTAATTCAGAGTTATGGTTAAAAACGACATCTTGATTAATCCAGAATTTATCCAGTATATTCTTGAAGTTGTTAACAGAGTTAGCTTCCACAACACTATTCCAAATATTAACTACTCGAGAACAAAAAGAATATTTGCGTATATTGTAATGACATGTAAATTTCTGCCATTTAAATTTATTTCCTCTTATTATATTTAGTGGATTAAAGTTAAAATGCAAACTTACTTACGTTATCAGCAGAATGTGATCGTTGTTTTGTAGGCAATTCAACGTCGCGTCATGCCTTCAAAGAGTTGGATATTCTGTTACTGCCTGTCGTGGTGTCTGAAAGTTTACGTGCTGCGAATTGACGCCGCCGCACCCGCGTGTGACTATCCAAGTCGACCGTCGCATTGTTTGGCTGAAAGTCGCGAACTATATGACCATTCGGCTAAATGTCCCGGACACAGTAACGACGTACAGGTATACAATAAGAATCGTTTCAACTTTTCACCTTTACGACAACATCTTATTTCTTCGTCCCCGGGCCCGGCAGGGATGTGTCTGTATGTCTGTCTGTCCGCTCGCTCGCATATCTCAAAACTGCTTGTCCAAACTTCACAAAATATTTTCTTTTCGTGTTGCCTGTGATTGTGATCTTGGTTCGGACATCTTCTGACAACAGTGCTTATGTACTTCCGGTTTTGTGGAGGACGTCATGTGTTCACATGATAGGGCCAGTGGGGCAGAATCAGAATTATGTTTGGTTGAGTTCGCTAGGTGTCGGCACCAGCCGGCGACCGCGCCGCGCGCACGCCAGGTGCCATCCTCGGGTGTCTTGTATCAGACTTTTTATTTGCGGGAAAGGGAAAGTAGACTGTGCGCTGATTTTTCTCACCAAAATATTGCGATTATAACACGAAACGTGCCTATAAGTTATCTAATGTTGGTCTACGTGCACGTAAGCTATGTTGTCAATAAAACAACAAGGTGTCGCCCTAACGGGACGTAACTCTACTGGCCCGCCGTGCAGTGTTACCGTGGAGCTATAATTAGACTGCAGGCGGCTGGGCTGGCCTGCGCGAGTGTAGCCGCCTGCAGGCCCGCCGCGGAGTGTTTCAAACGACGACAGACGACAACAAACGCCAGCGACCGTTACTAGTCTAGGCGGGCCAGTAATAATATTGTACTTTTACTTTCTCGATTTCTCCGCGCTACTATGCTAAGTGCCTAATAACGGTCACATAGTTAATTAATCGTATCTTTTGTCGTAGCTTTTGGCCCACTTGAACAACCAGTGACATTGGCGTAACCAGAATTTTTGATTGGGTTGTTGTCGCCTACTATGTCGATTGTCAAGTTTAAGACTAACAAAGTGCAATCGGAGACGGCAGACATCGCCTCCGGTGCCGCCGCCACCATGGCGAAGTCGACAAACAACTTTGTCTGACGTCCGACTGGTAACCACACCTGGACTCAGGTCCGACGACAGTTTCACACCCAGAACAAGGACTTGGTCACTCGCTGCTATATGTAATTGGTCACCTGTCGTTAGACTCAGTTTAGAGGACAATAGCGAAATATTTGCAACGTTGAGTCTTTGATATAGGGACTTGTGCGAGAGTTTCCTTATTCGACAAGTAAAAGAGCTGCTGTGTACTGTGCTTGTTGCAGCCATTCGTGGAATGTTCTTACAAATTGGGACAATGTGCAGATCTTCCAAGTAAGTTGCAGTTTGTCGTTAACATAGTTCTAGTATAATAGTTTGACTTTATGTGCAGAGTGGCCCAAAATGTTTACAGCCGCTGAACAAGATGCACCCAGTTCCGCCATCTGGCGTACTGGAAGAAATATACGCGTCGTCTTTGATTCTGCCACGTTGGCCCCATCGTGTGAAAACATGACGTCATTCACGAAACCGGAAGTACATAGCTTATTGCATTGCTGTCAGAGGACGATCGAGCCACGGTCACAGGTAACATGTACAGAGAATTTGGAGAAATTTTGACGTGTGGTTTCTGAGATATGCGAGCGGACAGGCAAACTAACAGACAGACAAATAGACAGACATGCAGACACGCTAATCCCAATATTTCGCGACTCTAAGGGGGAATCAACTATTAAACTGCACTCAGTTGCTGTACCGTGTATGAATTTGTGCGTCTCATTTGACAGTACGATGATATTGTTCTGCGTTATAATGCTCTTTATATTGAATTAATGACATGAACATACATGGTGTGCAAATGAGCAAACAAGATGCAGTCGGATACGGCAGACTTCGTCCCGGTTCCGCCATCTGGCATACGGGACGAAACATCCGCGTCGTCTTTGATTCTGGCCCATTTGCTGTATTATGTGAAAACATGATGATGCGTTAAAAAATTTCGGCTCCCTCTCCAACTGTTGATACTGCGCTGATCACGCCCAAAATCTGCCAGGGCCAGTCCCCAACATTTGGCTCGATTTCATCCAAATCGGTTAACTTTCGGCGGAATTGGAGCCGAACGCGTGAAGGCCGTTCTTTGCCTCATATATTATTTTCATGATAGGCTCTTAGAACCTATAATGAGGCTGAAATTTGATACTGTTGTTCGCACATAATTCATTCATTCGTCATTCCGATTTCTGATGCGTCGTTATCTGCTCTTGTATGGTACACAAAACTGCAGTACGAGACAGACAGGGATGTTGTGTTCGCTGGTTGTCAGCTGTGGAATCATGCCGTAGTTCCAGTGATTTTCCCGGCAGTCCGTTCGAGTTACAGTGGTCTATTTACACTGTTAAGTATTTGTCGCGGTGTGTCTCTGCCTTCAACATTACCTGGCGCTTGCCGCAAGACGGTAACTTCTTTTTCTCTCTCAGAGTTGTATGTATGTTATTAGTTTGTGCTGCCGTAATAATTCATCACTCAAATGATCTAGAAGCAAAAATTGTGACTTTTACATGCGTTTTTATGGCCGTTAAACCTAAACGTCGCAAGCTAGCGAGTCATTGTTAAGCGGATTACAACAAGATGCACGCCCCCTCAAAAGCTGTACGTAAAAATCCAAGGAGACCAGTATTGAAGGTCGGCCTCGATCCGTTGAACGACTGATGCTGTCCAGCACAATGCAGAGCCGTTTCAGCAGAATGATAACGCCAGATATCCGAGTACACTGGACTGAAGTGTGTTGCTGTCAGCATTAGCAGCTGAAAACGTGTCGAAAACTAATGTTCAACTTTTTACCGACCGCGTTAGCCCGCAGCGTAAAGCAATAGGTAACGTCCGTCCGTCTGTCCATCCGTCTGTCCGTTTGTTTGTTTCCACTCTGTGCTTTGAACCCACTGACCTTTAAACATGAATTCCTGTGCGTGTGTGCGTGGGTCATGACCATAGCTCGCATGAAATTGAAAGTCAGGGTTACAAGTCAAAGTCAAAGGTCAATGTCCAGCGCGTATGGGCGTGGTAACGCAGTAACACGGTCGGTCTGACCTCGATCATCAATCGAAGACAGTTTTCTAGTATCTGGTTTCGAATGAGATCGGTCAAAAATTGTTGAATAAACGTATTACTGTGGGTGACAGTGACGTATTTCTTCATACTCCGTGCCAGCTGTTCTGGCCGAAATGACGTAGGGCAAGGAAAAGTAAACATTTTGCAACACTTATAGTCGGATCGCCGATCTGGCGCTAGCACTAAGTTTTCCTTAAATCTACCCATTCTGTGTTATTTAAATAACGTGACACATCTTTACCAGTTAACTTCGCTCAGTATGACATCATGCCGTACAACATGGAGATCGTATCGTGACCATAGATTGCTGTGATGTCACTTCGCCCTATGTATTTGCTACTGAATATTTCAGCTTGATGCCACCAGCACTGAAGCAACATGTGAACTTGTTCAATGATAGTTTATGGATGAAGGTATTCTTGTACTTATTCATGTGGACGTTGTTCTTGACATGGACTGCAGGTTCTTGGCGCTTTTTGACCGGATTTGCATTGCGCATGGAATACGTCAGCGCAATTTTTCCTAACAGGAAAATTGGTGTGAGAATATTTAACATCAGGTTCAGCGCGTCTCATCCTCCCGACCTTGACAAGGTAATTAGGTCGTCCGTTCCTTATGGAGTAGGACGGGCGATCTTATGTTTTAGCGATGCTTCGTTTTTCTTTAGAACTATATAATCTCAAAGAATGGCCAACGGTTATCTTTGAAACTGTTGTGGATAGGCTATATGTCGTATCAATGCTAGTTTTGAAAGCAGGTCTTATTGTGGAAACCTTCCCCAATTTTTCAGGGGCAAAAATAACATTTTTAGTATTCTCGATTGGCAGCTTAATCATTCCGCGATCGGAAATAATATTCAAAAAATCGAAAATATTATTGCCCCATGCACCCTTTTATCATATATCAGAATATCATTCCCCTTTCTCAACAAAATTCATTTGAACAAGGCAATCGTATATATTAGACTTCGCCCGCGGTGTGCAATCCCACCCCCAGTCCTTTGCGGCCCATAATAGACTCGTCCAACGCTTGCAATCAAGCATCTGCCCCTATCATGTGCACGCCACTGCATGGACCAGTCCAATTCGCAATTCATAGGGGTGTTAGGCTTGGCGGGTACATGTTTTCCCCAAATTGCCCTTTCCCCTTCGGATATCGTCACCTCCACGTAACACACTGTTCCTCGGCCAAGCCCACTCATAATCGCAAACGGCACCTCGATCGGTTTAGCCGTTTTTGTATGGGTCCCAAATGCTATGCTGGACAATTCATTGTCAATGAGGAGGAAAACCCCCAAAACCTCCCCTTCCCCTTGGGATGTCGTCACCCTGCCAGAGGAGGACCGAGCCACGGCCATAGGTAACATGCACAAAAGTGGTAAAGATCGCGCGTATGGTTCCGGAGATATCATTGCGAAAAAACAGACAGACACACAGACACAGACAGACACTCAGACGTGCTTATTGCAATACTTCGCAACCGCTCCCGCGGGCGAAGTAATAACAATGGGACGATATTCAGTGACACAGGATTGTCATGCAGATCGTCTCGCTTATGCGCTATCATCGGTACAGCGCTGATATTTCGACCCAGCTAAATCTGCCAGAAGATCAATATTCCAACAGTTTGTCTTTCAGTCTATGGTCCAAATTCAAGGAGACCCTAAAAGTCCCACTTGGGGAAAATTTCCATGGTTGGAAACCCCTGCTATGTACGGCAAGGAGAGGCTGGGCGTGCTGCATCGTACCAACGCAGACCCATCTTCGCTCTACCAAACTAGAAAGCATTCAGTCGAGGTCACACTGACCAGTTTATCACAACTTATAGTGCGGCGGCTAGGGATCGAACTCACAACAACTAAGCATCAAGTCTGACTCCCTAACCACTAGAGTATCGAGCCACCAGTGCTATATGTTGCTGTGTGTATAGACGCTGCTCTATTACGACTGTTTCCCGGCACTTATTGGTCACGTGCATCGCATCACATTGTTCAGTCTGCCGCTGTCGCCGCCCACAGCCAGAAAACCGAATCAGATCGTCGTGTTCGTTAACCCAAAGCGACGACATAACGGTGAGCACGGTGTCGTTTCTCTGTTGCCAAAGAATTTCAAGGGATTTGCTGCTGTTGCTTTCACCCAAAATAACGCAGACCCACGAAACGGTGGTGAAACATTTAAGACAGCAATGCAAAGGCCTATTTTACTGAAAAGACGCATACCAATCGACAAATAGGCCGGATATAATTTGCGTCCACAAAAATCTGCGAACTGTCATTATCGTGAAATATATTTATTGGGCTAAGCTTATTTTATGACTGAATAAGAAGTTGTTGAAAATCACATGCGGTTAAAGCTAGTGTGGCCACGATGGTCGACACGTTATGCCCCCCTCCGGCAATTGGATGATACCACACCAGATCGGTCCACGTTGCGTTTTAGAAAGTACTATAATTCTAAAAAACAAGCCACAATCGCGCTCTGCGCAATGGTGGCTCGGGCCGACCGTCCACCCGGCCGCCCGCCCGTCCGTCCGTCCGTAAGCCACGCCCCTGGCCAAACAAACGTAACAAATTGACCGACAGATTAACAGATATAGATCTGCACCTCTTGAGTTTTGAATGTCCAGTTAAGGACCAGACATACGGGCAGTATTTACGGCCGATAGTGTTAGCCCATGTGTCGCGGGAACCAACACTCAATGCCGGCCCGATGTGACGACCTGTCATATCAGGCCGACATGTCGTCCGTCATTTCGGTGGTCGTTTTTGACGGTCGACCCGTATGTCCCCTGAAGACGGCAACTTAAACCTAGCTTACGTATGTAACTTAGTAGCCAAAATAAAAAAGTCTCAGAACTAAAAAAGCACTACCCTCGCCGGTAATGTTTTTGGTGCCTGATGGCCTCGACCTTTGACCTTTTGACCCCAAAATAAATGGGTGTCCAGGATTCATTGTGGGGCATTTCCTGTGTCAAGTTTGGTGATCCTATCTACATCGGTTTTTGAGATATCGTGTGGTAAAACAGACAAACAAACAAACAGACTAACACATAAACCCCGCTGAAAACCCTACTGTCGCAACTACCGTCGGCGTGGGTAATAAAGTTAATAAATGCTCAAGGTTCAAAAAAGTCAGACAGTCATTAAATTGAACACAAAACCAGAACTATAACCGAAGAAAAGAAACTTTGTTTTAAAATTCTTAACAAGACAATACATCTTTGATTCCTGGCACATAAGCTGACACATACCCGGGGCAGACATTGCATAAGCTAAAGGTGATCATTGTTATTGCTGTTGGCTTGCGGTGTTGCAGATAAGAAAGATGACATCCTTTGCAATAAAAGGTAAAATTGTTAGTTGGATATCTGTATTTCTAAGTGCGATCAGAGGATAATGTTGGCAGGTGTTTTTTCATTCTCGTGGGTTACAGTAGTCTTTCTGTTATTGAGCCCTTATATACCAGCTTTCTTAGCCCGAACGCCTGGCATGCTCTGCGGGCTATTATATGTTCTGCTTGTGTTAATTTCTTTGTTTTTAAAAATATTTTAATGAACCTTTGAGCAAAGATATCTCAGGATCTAATGGACCCATTTTCACCAAATTTTCACCACGTCATGTTAGGTATTTGATCGTAGATTACTGTTGTGATTCCCCTTTTCCTATGACTTAAGGGACGTTGCTATGGCAACCAATTTTAGGGTAAAAATTGGCAAAATTAAACTTTTCGCCTTTATTCGTAGCCCTGGCATTCCGAACCGGATTGCAATATCGCCATTATAGTTTTAAAAATTCATCTGCGATTATTTGGCTAGACCGTGTGTAAATTTGTGAACGTCGGTCCAGTAACTTTGGAGTTTAAGAGGGTCGTCCGCGTGCCCTCCTTATTAAAAAATAAACAATTTCAGACAAATTATATCAGCATCTACTTGACTGATTTTTTACCACGTTTTTACCTTATGGTAGATATTTGACCTTAGATTAAGTATCTGACCTCCTTTTTCCGATCGTTAAAGGGACGTTGCCATGGCAACAAATTTTTGCGTCAAAATTGGCGAAATCGGCCTATTCGCCTAAAGTTATTCATCGCCCTGGCATTGGAAAACGTATTGCAATGTCGCCATTCAGATTTTAAAAGTTCATCTATGATAATCTGGTTATATTGTGTGTAAATCTGATAAACTTCGGTCCAGTAGGCTAACTCCGGAGTTTAATAGGGTCGTCGGCGTTCACCCCATCATTAAAAAAATAAATCATTTGAGGCAAATTATCTCAAGATATAGTTGACCGATTGTCACCAAATATTCACCATGTGGTAGGTATTTGATCGTACATTACGGATCTGATCTTTTTGCGATCAATCTGATCAGGCGTTACCATGGCAACTAATTTTATCGTCAAACTTGCCAATAATCCGTGACAAAAGCACATTTTCTTTTATCAAATATTTGTCGGAGTTGCTACCCCCAAACCTCCGCGGTGGGATGGGCCACCCCATTCCGCGCCGTCGTCGTCCACGCCCATGCTTTCTGATTCCCACCCAATATTTTCGCCGCTGCGCCGCTACGGTGTGTATTGTATTGTTGACAATGCAAGTTGGATAGCGACGAGCGCGACGATCATGCCGTCACCGGACGACGCAACCATTGATGTTTCGTTCGACCGAGCTGCCGACTGCTACAAGTTCGACGGCTATAGCATCTCGCTGGTGAAGTACAACAGTGGATGGCTGAACCTCATCATACAGAGAGCTACAGTATTCCATTCACGCAACTTCGTATGTTAATTCCGTCATCTTCATCGTCGTTGTCTTTTTTCGTCTTCCTTTTTATGTCGACTCCTCCGAGTCAACCTAATAATGTGGGTCTCAAATGTCCGTCCGCCCGTCCGTACGTCCGTCCGTCCACAAAAAGTTTCTTCGATTTCAATGAAATTTGGTATGTAGGTAGAGGTCGACGAGTGACGCATGTTGGTACATGTATGTAGTGTGACCCGATCCAAGGTCAAGGTCACGGTCACGAGCCCCTGAAAATCGAAAATTCGACCATTTTTAATGGCTATCTCCTCAGTCCTCCCCCATTTATAACGAGGGCTGGCAAATGACCACGGATTCTTAAAACAGGGGGCAATAACTAAAGCTTATCAGGGTCGGATTTTTAATTTTTGTACTAGTTTTTGTGTCACGTGACTTTGAAGTTGGCAGTAACAACAGTTGTGATTCTCGAAAAAACATTTTCCGATCTCAATGAAATTTGGTGTGTAGGTAGAGGTCGATGAGTGATGCATGATGGTATGTAGCATGACCCGATCCAAGGTCAAGGTCAATGTCACAAGCCATTGAAAATCGCAAATTCGACCATTTTCGAAGGCTATCTCCTCCCCCATTTATAATGGGGGCTGGCAAATGACCACAGATTCTTAAATCAGGGCAAATTATCTAAATCTTATCGGGGCCGGATTTTTTATATTGCTTTGCAAGTTTTTGTGTCATGTGACTTTGAATTTGGCAGTAAGTAGACCGTCAGTCCCGTATGGGGCTAATTTTTTTTATTTGCCAAGAGATTTTGTCACATGCGCCGAGGCCTCTGGTGGGCCCAATGCGGAACCGCACATTCCCTAATGGGCTAAAATGCTGTGAGGCTTTTGCAAGCCTCAAAAGAACTTGCCAATGCACTTTACCTAGTTCCTCATAGCTGGTGTTGGTGTGAAAGTTGCCACTACTCATATGCATCAAGACATGTTTCTTAATCCTTTCTGAGTGTCCAGCTCTCACAGCCGTGCGTTGCTACAGGTCACACTAGCGCTTTCATTAGTCGTATTTTCGTTGAAATCGGTATGCTGTGACTTTTCCATATTTTCTACAGTGATGCCTCGATCGCCTGTCCCTGTTTAACCTGGTACGGAATTTCTTCGTACACTCACCATCTTCTGTAATCAGGGACCAGTGTGTAGCAATGGATCGCATCTAGCTATTGCTGAGCATAGTCTTGGAAGGTAATAGCTGTGTCATATTGTTAACACGCTCTTCTTACCGGTAGGGCCGTAGATCTTTACCTTTACTTATACCTTTAATACTTTTACCTTGTTACCTAACAGTTCTAGATTAAGCTGGCCATCTCATCAGCTTTTGAGTGCACGTTAATCTACCGTATCGTGTCGTATCGTATCGTAAAATATCAGTTTGATTATCCCGTGCAGAGTTTTGATTTGCACATTAATTTTGTATATATTTAGTGCTTTTCAACGACAACTTCAGGCTGTTAGGTTTATTTATTTTTTATTACGTTATATATATAGTCATTTGCACCGCATTAGTCTTTGTTTCGAAAATGTTTTAAATTCAGTAGGCCTATTAGGTTCGTCTGCACTTTTACATTTTTACTGCATAAGTTTAACGTCAGCAGAATGTTTGGATTGGTTTAGGTGAAGCTGCACCATTTATTCACCGATGTCAGTCCGGATATAATCACGGTCATGGTAAGTATCGAGATTAATAACGAGTACTTCGCTATTTTCGATCTAAACAGTGATATTTCCAACGCCGGATTTACAAATGTGTGAGCCCTGTTCGATGCGAATGTGGGCATGTGATTAAGGATTTTAGGGGGAAAATGAAATTTTCAAAGTGTCTATGGGGTTCACAGTGGAACTGAGCGTCATGCTGTCACATTTCGTTGTGATGACACTGATGGCTTAAATCTTTGCAGAGAAATGACGATTTTTAAATTTAAAAATTAAATAACGACCACCCGCCATCTCTTTAAAAAAAATCAAATTTACATTTGCCAGTGAGGTTTAGAGTATTCCATAGCTTCACAGTGCCAAACATCGTTGCGATTGTTCGAACCGTTTCGGAAACAGGCCCGTGGAAATTTTAATGACACACGTGCGTCGTCCGGCCAAATTTTGTTGCAACAGCTTGAATGGTTACGGAGAAATGGCGTGTTCGGCCGCATCGCTGCAATAGCTAGATGCGGTCCGTTGCTACAGAAGGAGTAGCGTGGTTTGTCTGTGTGTCTGTCTGTCTATTAGACACGTTCGTGATCCCTGGAAAAACGGCAAAAC
>Ga0209363_1001289_pt1 | contig 11801 bp, 9 predicted proteins | sample WorMetexBAHAMAS3_FD_187385 | JGI IMG/M metagenome (GOLD analysis project Ga0209363, IMG submission 187385) | Marine gutless worms symbiont microbial communities from Max Planck institute for Marine Microbiology, Germany - Inanidrilus exumae... | ecosystem: Host-associated > Annelida > Digestive... | reverse complement strand
GTCATAATTGTAATGCTACTTACTGTTTAACTGCTTCCGGTAGCTTTCGAGTACTCGAATATTCGATAAGATACTCAAGCTATAGTTAAAAGCTCGATCGGCAAAGCTTTAATTGTTTCATTAATCATATCAAACCAATGGTACCATGGTCACGAGTGCTCACGAGACTATCTCGTGAGTCCTGAGTAACTCATGGTGTATTACGTGAGCACTTTTAGACTACATAGCAGCAACTAAAGCATACCAGAATACTCATACCAATGATACCATAACTACGGTATAAAGTTAACCGTCCATTGTGTGCTACCAGATAGTGTCACCAATCACCATACATATTACGCATGACTACCCAATTTACCGGCATGTTCAAAGCCTCAGGAAATGACAATAGTCATATTATGGTCAACCGCCATCTCTTATCTCGCATGAACACCACCATCGCAGCACATAACTGCATGTATATGTATGCTGTGTGTGAGCACCACGAATATTTTGTCAGTGTCGTGTACGACGTACACGACACTGACAAAGTATTCGTGAGGATGTGCACAATGATCATACCGTACGTACACTGTACGTACGGTATGATCATTGTGCACATCCTATAGGGGAATGACAAATTGCAATGTAGTTCATATGGAAACGGTTAACGCCTTTTAACGTCGCTTAGATAAATTCTGGTCTGATCAAGATGTGATGTATAATTATAAAACAGATCTCCATAGCATCGAAAACCGTGTAGTATTATTGTATAATATTGTACGTATCAGTAATATGTTATTCTGTCATTATTTCTCGGATACAGGCCTTTGAGGCCCACTTCCGTTTTCTCCATGTGATGATGTGATACGACTTGTAAAGGTTCTGGTACATGTCTAAAGGTTCGTTTACACCGGAGTGACCGTATGTTGCGGCAGCGTCGCGCGATGCCTCGCTAAGCTGCACTCCACCGCAGCGCAATGCATCCGGTGTAAACTCTACTGAACTGTGAGTCTGTGAGACTGTGAACGAACCTTAAGCTTACTTATTTAATGTTTTAAATGAAATTGAGTTTTAGATAATGTAAGCGATCGTGGTAGATGATTTCCGTTTCTATTTGTAATAATGTTTGTGTAATAGTATTTTTTGAAGAAGAATGAAGTCAAGAATAAGATTCATCCGTGTCGTTATTGTAGCTACTGTCATTATACTACTGTTGGTCCGATTTGTTGGAAAATGGCACTATGCTGTTGTAAAAGTGCCATTTATGGATGTTGATAGCAATTCTGTGCCGTCTGAGCTGGTGTGTAGGATATTGATTGTGATCTGTAGGCTGACATCATTTAATATCATCTGTATGTTACAACACTGTCGCCATTAGTTGGCGCAGTTCAGTACATATTATATTAAAATTGTCTGGACCTGGAGAGAGCGGTCTGGGGTGCCAAACTCCGAAATGCCGAATGTGTGGAACACCCAGAATGCCGGACAGGCTTAGGGTCAGGGTATAGGCTTAGGTTTAGGGTTATGGTCAGTAGGGATTACGGTTAGTAGGGGTTAGTAGGTTAGAGTTAAGGGTTAGGGTTACGATCAGTGTTGGGAGCCTATTTGACATTCCAGGCATTCATCACATTTGGCATTCAGCACTCCATCCGGCCCATGCCCGAACTGGATGGCGCCGTTATGTGAGATGTAGGTTCTTGCAGGGCCGACCGTAGGCATGGGTAAGGATCTAGTTGCCTTCCCCCCTCTGGAGACTAGAAAACTGAGGCAGCTGCCTTCGACTGCTGCCCGGACTCACACTCATATTTAGATGGTCTTGGCATATTGACATTGCCAGCAAAGTTTTGGACTTTCCTTCTTCTATTTATTTATTTATTTATTTAACTTCATACTCAAGGTACAGGAACAATGTTACTGTCGTTATGCATACAAATGCTCCAACCGGGACCTGGACCCGCTGGGGGTTCTGCCCCCAAACCCCTGTTATAGGCTCACGCTTCATGCTTGCCATGTTCCCTAGCCCCTGCCTCTCCCTGGAAAAATTTTTTCCGGGCGTCCATGGGCCCTTGGCCTCGCATCTTTTTCTCATGCACGTTACTTAGCACATTAGCATACATCATGAAGTCATGCATGTTTATTGTTTACTGTTTTACAAAAACGTGCAGTTGTTGAAGAAATTTAGCAGTAAAATGGGGAAACTGTCGTATGGATAGAGATGGAAGGTGAGGCTGCAAAAATAGTTAACATAATGCATAGGAAGGACAGAAAAAGAGAGGATTGAAAGGTTAAGTTATGCATTGTTTAATTGAGTGTAGAGTACCAGTACCAGTGTCTCTCATAGACCAAACAGAAAGGCATATCAGAGAAAGCTGAGATAGAAATAAGTAAAAGAAAGCTACCAGTATCATACTTTAATCATTGCACAAAAAGGGAAGGACATGCTTGGAAGACAATATCACAAAGAGGACAGATGTAAACAGAGATCCCTTGCTACAGTCAGTTGATGACAGAAGAAGCTGGTGCATGATCATCCATGAAGCAGCCAACCTGGTAAATCAAGAATGGTTGAACACAAGACAAGACAAGAGTGTCAGTAGTTAAAGCAGGTAGCCTAACTAGTAACTAAGCATGCCTGAATGGAATCTGGATGTCTCACTTGGACACTACTGACAGTGTAATGTGTTTTTGTGGTACAAGAAGCTCAGCTATTGCAGAGATGTGCTATGTTAGTACATTTGTACAATGTTTCAAGGGGTATGGGAGTTAGAAGAAAATGCAGTCACACGACTCTCACCACGCCCATTAGGGGGTAGTCTATCATCCCAAGGTTAGTACTTGATATATTCTACCTGCATGCAAAATTTAGCAACTTTCGCTTTAGCCATTCCAGAGATACGATTGCAGGCATCAAAATTGAAAATAGGTCATGTGACCCTAAACGTGCCCTTTTTACGATGGTTTGTCATGCATAATGTACGACTTGATATAATCTACCTGTTTGCAAAATTTGACCATTTAGCTTCAGCCATCAAAGAGATATCACTGGGAGCCAAAAAATTTAAAGTGAGTCATGTGACCCTGACCATGCCCCTTCTATCATCATCATCAACATCGTTTATTTTCAGACTCAAGGTCCATAGAAATTACAATGAAACAGCACAGAGGACAGACAGGAAACATACAGAAATATACACAAAAGGACATATCAAACACGGAGAGTGAGAGAGACAAGGACAGAAATAAAAACAGAGAATTAAAAAACGATTGTACGTAATGGAAACCATTACACATAAGAGTCATAGCAACGCAGTTAAACACATGTACACAACTGCATAAAAACACACAGCATAAAACTATAATCCAACACTATTTAGAAACCTGACAAGGTCATTATTTGAATTAGTGCAATGTTCAATAAACAGTATACGCTGATTATGCAGTATGGTATTTACTGTTGGGAGTGACAAGTCAAGAAGTATTCCAGTCATACTGTCCATTCTGCAATACCCAAAAAACTTCTTAACACATTTTTTGTAACAAGCTGTAAACTTGTTTAATATAGTAGCAGAGTACTGCTTCCACAGTGCAAGGTCATAAAAACAGAGGCAGTAGGTTCTAAACAGAACACATTTTACACGAGGTGAGCATTTGCTAAATCTGAGTGGAAACATATTTGTGCGGATAAATAGATTTTTTATTTCACGTTGTATGTCGTCGTCATCTGTGTTGTTAACATTCAATATGTGACCAAGGTCACATATTGAACTCTGTAACATACTGTATCTTCTGACCATATAAGGTAAAGCAGGGGAATGAGCAATTAACAATTTTTTCTCTACACTTTGGCTTAAACATCATGCACACCGTCTTGCGAGTGTTGCATACGATATCAAGCTCTACACAGCATTTCTCAAGCAAGTTAATAAGTTTGTTCATTGCTTTCCAGGACGGGGCTAGCAGAGCTATGTCGTCGGCATAAGCCAGGATGTTGATGAACAGACCACCTATATTGCATCCAATCTGTGAGTTGCAAATAGTTGACAGTAAGGGACGCACATATCTAGTAAATAAGTAAGTTGAGAGCACTCCATCTTGGCGAGTTCTGTTAGAAATATAGAACTCAGCTGAAGTACAATTATGCCACGACACAAAGACAGTTTGATTAGAGTACCAGTATGCCAGTAATTTAACACAGTTCATCTCAACGCCATCGTCCAACAGTTGTTTAAAAAGCTTCCAATAATTAACTCTGTCGAACGCTTTGCTAAAATCAACGAAGCATACAAACATATGGCTGCCACGACTTCTGTAGTAATCAGCTGTTTTCTTCAGTACGTCGGTACACATTGCAGTTGAGTGGCTCTTCTTAAAGCCAAATTGATATTTATCACACTCACTAACACTGCTAACCTTATGAAGCAAAACACTTTCAACAATTTTTGTTTCAGCATTAGATACAGCAATAGCTCTGTAGTTATCAGGGTCTGCTGTGTTCCCACTTTTATTTTTGACATGCGGTAAAATGACGGATTTCATAAAGGCACAGGGTACATATGAATGATGAAGGAAGAAAGTAACAAGAAGGCCAAGGTGGACATGCAGCTTCAAGCCGCCATGAATGAAAGATTCCATAGCCAGTTCATTAGGTCCAGGGCTTTTACCCTTCTTCTGTTGTTTAATTGCAGATATTATATCTCGGACTGTAACACAGGTGGTATAGTTATTGCTACTGGAGTCAGCAGTAGTATAAAAGTCAGCCTTTGCACTGCCATCTGGAACACAGTTATACAGTTTGCTGAAATGGTCTTTCCACACGTTACATATGTCAGTTCGGCCAACTGCGTTACCTACTCTATCGACGCGACTAGTTGTTTTTTTGCATGTATCCTGTGCGATACCTTTCCAAAAATTTGTAGTGTTTTTTCTGTCAGTGAGCTGCTTAGCTCTAGCATCAGCTTTGAGCTGTTCAACAGCAGTCCTGCAGGCTCTTACTGCATATTTAAAAGCAGCACGAGTACGACACATGTGCAAGTGAGCTGGGCCAGTTCTAGGTTTGCTTCGAGCAGCCCACTCAAGGAATGCTGCACGGGCTTCCTCATGTTTATCGTTGACATGATCTAACCAGCGAGGCATGTTGTAGGCATTGCATTTAACATTGAGCGATGGTATGCAGGATTTGGTAGCAAGACAAATACAAGATATCACATCGTTATAATACCTGTCGATGTAAGATGTGTGTGTATTAACATAACAGTTTGACTTACAATCCAGCAGGCATGGCGGGATAGATACTGTGGACAATGCATTACATAACCTTTGCTGATAAAGATTGATGTTAGCATTGCTCCAATCATAACGAGTTACACAAGGGTAAAACTCTGCCGTATCTACATGACATGCTTCACAGCAAACATCAGACTATGAGTGATTTGTGAGGATATGAAAGGCGATACATGTCGAAAATGGAGTTGTTTGGAGTGGTTGGGAGTCACTGAAGGTCAGTGGAAATAACATCATTCAATAGAGCCGACCCCGTCACCAGACTGAAATTGTCATTGGGGCCCATGTGGGGCCTGTATAGCCTATAGTGATCTTGAGGTGACCAGTCCAGTGCTGTTCCAATAAGCGTTTAATTTTTGTACCAGCATAAATTGCGGCGCGTTTTGGGCGACAGATGAAACTGTACAGTTTAGCTCATAACTCGAAGTACTTCCTCACCTCATCAATTTTCTCCATACAGTGGACAACGACTAGATGCAGCTGATGATTGAAGCAGTGGACGTACGGTATATGTTTGCCTATTTTCTGCTGGAGTTTCTTCTGAAACCCACCGTGCTTACCAGACATCACACTAGTACCATCGTAAGACTGACAGTATGTTCACTGGCTTGAGATTGACCGTATCCAAGTGCTCTAGTAACAATACCGACATCGAATAAGCATCACATTTATCTGTTTGTAGCTTGCCTATTAGTTCTTCGTGAACCTTTCGATTCTTGACATATCGTATGGCGATGGAAATATTTTCGGTATTAGTCCGGTCATGCATTCCATCCGACTTTATGGTGTATAGTATATGGAATATCTGCTGATGTGATATCACATATCGTGTCTTCTATATCAATATCTTTCATTATGTGGATGACTTCGTTTTGGATTGCCGGCGATCGATAGGCCTAATGAGCATTACGTGGAATGTGTTTGATTATCATGTGTAGCTTAGTGTCTTTCGAAAGAGTATAGTCGAACAATCGGAGGAACAGTCCTGGCGGTTGCTCGTCACATGCTGCATCAAAATCATATGCACACTCATCACCTCGGAAGTACAAGCAGTTTATGGCAAGGAACTGCACAACTTCTGCAATGGATTTGACACAATAGCGAATTAGCGATTGCGCTCCAGTTGCTGTCACACACCAAAGTTGTGATGGTCTCATTCTTCTCCAAACGTTCCTTCCGCTCTTGCCACATCGCATATGCATTTTTATGCACGAGGGAGTCATCATGCCCCCACAAACCACGTTTATTCTCTAACGCATGAAACCAGTCGCTGAATCCATTCTTGATAAACGTCGTATCACGGGAAGCGCTCAAACCAGGTCTGTTGGAAGTCATGTCACTTTGTTACAAGTTCGCCTTTCTCAGTTTTTGATTTTGAAAGCGGCGCATACACGCCCAACTTTGGCTGGCATGGGTCTTCCTCCGTAGTAGAAAGATCAACAGCATCGTGGAACGCAGGGTTGCCATTTTGTCTTTTTCGATTTTTAAATACCAAAAATGCCCAAAAATTCCCAAATTTTTACATAATCAGTCCGGTTATTTTTGCTGGGGCCCTGTCGATTTTTGCTGGGGCCCTGCCCCCGTGGGCCCCACTCTTGTGACGGGGTCGAATAGAGTGCATACAAGTTGATATTACCATTCCATAGTAACTATGTTTCTATCTTGCACAATTTCTGAGATTTAGCGAGATATTGGTTGAAAATTGCCAATTTTAACCTACCCTACCTCTTTTTGGCGCTCTCATTGGGGGTGACCGTGTTGGAATTTTGCCGAGATCTTTGGCGTCCGATAACTATAGTCCCTGGGCTGTCATACAGCATTTTTTGCATGTCCTACATTTAGCCATTTTGATACAATACTGGCATGTGATGTGACGGATGGATGGATGGATGGACACATTACGACAGTATATGCTGCACTAGCGTAGCATCACATGGTAAAAATGTAATATTCCACTGACTTGTTTAATATTATACAAATTGTGATTGTGACAGATGGCGGACAACATTGATAATGGAACAGGATTAACGTTCAAAGGTTTGTTTACACGTCTCCGCGGCCGCTGACGTACCCAAGTCGCGCAGTGACTCATACCCACCATGTTGTGCACAGATGTTGATGGTCCGTGTGATAAACTGGTGACCGAGATTAACCACCAGTTTACCACACTGATCATCCACGTAAGTTGACAGCAACTGCAACAATCAGCCGGTTCAGAGATATGGTTGGTGCCCACAAAATTTAAATGGTTTATGTGACCTAACGACGCCCCTTTTAGGGATGATTTGCCATCCGTGAGCTAGTACTTGCTACTGTCAAACAACCTACCAAATTTGAAGTCTCTATCTCCAATCACTACGAAGATATGAAAGGCGATACAAAATGTCAAAAATGGGTTGGTTTGGGGTAGTTAGGGTTACTCAATGTCACTGGAACTAGCACTAGTTTTTGGAGCGCATGCTATTCCTATTACCGTTCCATAGTCTTTATCTTGCACCGTTTCTGAGATATAGAAAGATATTGGTCGAAAATCTATTTAGTGCACCCATTGGGGGTGATCCCGTTGGAATTTTGCTAGGATCTTTGCGTCAGATAACCAGAGTCCATGGGCTATGGCATGGAGATGTTTGCGTTCGTTCGTTCTTTGCGGGCAGAGGTCCAGCTTACTCTGGACCCCAGCGGTGAGACCTTTTGAATTGGTCCAATGCGCCAGCCCAGGGAGAGGAGGGGATTTGATAAATGCGTGTGATGTGCGCACTATGTAGGGTGAAGAAGGGAAAGTAGGCTTGAGCAGCCTGTGAGGTATTTCTAAATGCGCCCCCTCTGGGCGTGGCCTACTGTCTGTCTGTCGATGTGCTGTGGAACCTTTCGGCCAGCGGAGGTAATGAAGCAGTCCATATCTCATTGACTAATGTATTGGTCAGGCTGTAGTATTTGTCAGCAACTGGAGCCATTGCATACCAGCTTATGCCCATTATATGAAAACATAACATTATCCACAAAATGTATGGCATTGTTGTCAGAGGAGCAGCAAGCCACGGCCACAGGTATCATTTGCAGCAAATTTGGTGAATTTGGACATGTCGTTTTTGAGATATGAGAGTTACAGAAAGACAGACAGACGAACAGACATACAGACATGCTGATTACGATAGTTTGCACTCTTACCACGGGTGAAGTAAAAGGGAGGTTATGTGTGCTGAAGACAAAAACAGCTGAAGTTGAGTAACACAGTAGAAAAAAGGATGTATAAATAACAGCATGCCTGCTATTGTGTTAGTCAGATTTGCGAGTATGTTTGTTGTTACTTGTAGGACCGGAAAATGTTAGACAGAAAGCTGTTGTTGATGAGTTTCTTCACGCATGGTCCAACTACAAGAAGTATGCTTGGGGACGTGATGAATTGAAACCCGTTTATCGTGGTTGGATAGATATTATGGGCGTTGGTCTGACTATTGTAGACTCACTTGATACTCTGTACATCATGGGCCTGAATGACGGTAATGCATCAAATAAACTGTCTCTTCGTGCTCATCTACCAGACAAGTATTTTTGATACAAGAATTCTTTCCACAAGAAAGCCGTAATTAGTTTTGAAATTTTCAAACGTTGTCAACGTCTGCTCTGATTTTTCATACTTTGCTGCATGCTTTTTTATATCGGCTCCGCCAAGTCGACCTAATAAAGTGGGTCTCAAACGTCCGTACGCCCGTCCGTACGTCTGTCCGTCCACAAAAAGTTTCTTCGATTTCAATGAAATTTGGTATGTAGGTGTAGGTCGATGACAATATACATGATGGTGTGCAGTATGACCGATCCAAGGTCAAGGTCAAGGTCACGAGCCCTTGAAAGTCGGAATTTTGGCCATTTTCAAAGGCTATCTCCTCCCCCATTTTTAATGGGGCTGGCAAATGACCACGCATTCTTAAATTAGGGCACAATACCTAAAGCTTATCGGGGCCAGATTTTTGATATTTGGCCCACTTTTTGTGTCATGTAACTTTGAAGTTGGCAGAAATGTCACTTGTGAGGAGTCGACCGTCAGTCCCGTACGGAGCTAATTTTTATTATATCAAATTTTACATTAATCATACATGTTTGTTGAGTATTTCCATGTTGAGTGGCTGTATAAAAATAAATAAGCCAAGTTCCACCTTGCAGAAATGTTTTTTGGCATGATTTTGTTTTATTTAGAAATGTGTTACTGTTACTGTGGTGCTGGTTATTGTTGTTGTAAGTACTTAGGTTAAACCAAGTATGCAGTTCAGTTGTGGTAGAATTTCAAATTCCATGTTGTTGAAGGTTATTAGTACTCTGTGTGTTTAATGTAATAACCACATGTGTATTGTGTACTCACTGTTACACAGGTATTGGACCGAATAAAGAATGAATACATTTTGCTTGTGTCGTAGTATCAAATGTATTGATTGTGAATGGCAGAGTTTGAGCTTGCACGTGATTGGGTAGCACATAATCTGTCATTTACACGGGATGCGTACGTGTCAACGTTTGAGATAACAATCCGTGTGCTGGGAGGACTTCTTAGTGCATATCACATTAGTCAAGATCAAGTATTCTTGGACAAAGCAGTAAGTGTTTCTGCATTTCACACCAGTAATTATCGGCAGAATGGCGCAGGGCAGCCGTCTGCATTTAGATTACACCCAGGGTTCGTTTTTTGCCTCACAGAGCCGACATATTGCTCCAGTGGGGACCCATACACAGTAAATTTTATAAATTTCACAATATAAACGCCCAGCATGGACATATCGTTTACATGATTCTCACAAAATTTTTCATATTTATGGGCAGTTCCGTGGCCAGTTGCTATGTCAATTTTGGTGAGATTTGCTGAAGGCATTGTGAGTTCAGTAGGGTGTGCATTCCCCCAAATTTTCAGTGCCCCATAGCGGCGACACTATACAGTGGATCTGAACAAGTTTTTGAGATGCAAAAACAATGCATCTTCTCTATCTTTCTTCCAAATTTGGTGGGTTTTGGACTTGATGTGCCATGGGGGCGAAAAAGTTTATTTTTTACTGGTAGGATGTCTGCAGATCATATGCTGGTAATATTTAGATTATTCATGGGTTGATTTTGAGTTTTTCGTAAAACCATCCCAGAAAATATGCTGTAACGTTGACTGCAAATGGCATGCCAACATTAATTAATGTCATTGCTAATAGACTGACACAACAACAACTTGTGTAACAATTATTCAGGATAACTCAGCTGAACATTTACCCAAAAACATTCTTGCACTCCTTATCTTTGTAGGTACTATTCAGTGTTTTTATTTATTGTTTACATTTGCTACAGTCCATAGCATGTTGCTTGTTTATCGCATCCAACAGTCTTTTAACAGCCTCACTGCTGGTTTTTTTTGGTCTGCTTCTAGGTCTTACACTCTCCATAACAGTCTGACTATAGCTACAATAATTGCACTCTAGTTGAACATTATGGAAAGAGTTAAGAGTATTAGTTGAGCATGCTGAAATATTTTTTGCACACAATATGCCTTTTTGCAACTCTGAATTTCGAATTATTCACTGTACGTATGTCAAATCATGTATCTGTATACTTACTGAAAAACTTTGATGGCATAACATGACATCAGGCATGAACCACACACAAATGTAGTACACTTGTCTTATGTGTCATAGTATGACTTGATAATGTGTTTGACATTTTATCATTACTTCCTGCTTTGAAGTGGCAACAGTCCAGGAATTTGTTAAAAGAAACTGATGTACACAAAACTTTGAAAATTAAAGGCTACACTTGCTTTGATGCACTTAGTAGTAATAGTGAAAGAAGTGCCAAATGTAAGAGCAACCATGATTTATTGTCTGTTAAACCAAATTATCTAGTTCTTGATGATGTAACGTGTTTATGGCTTGCCTTGACAGATGGAACTTGGTGCAGCATTCAAACCGTGTTTCGATGTCAGACGCAGCCAACTGCCTTGCAGTCATCTCAATTTGAAGTATCGAGTTGCAGAGTTTCGTGACATAAGTACCGCTGAAGCTGGCACATTGCAGCTTGAACTTCGTGATCTAACCCGAACGAGCAAGATCAGTTTCTATGAAGTACGTTTTATGTATGTTTGTTGTTTGGACCTTTTTATTTAAAAGGTAAGTGGTGCCGTACTCCTTTCAGGAGTGCAGGCGGGGTGCTTATCTCTCTTCTTTAAGCCAACGAGTCAGGGTTGATATACCAGAGCCTATGTGACACATGACTAATGCGACGTCAGACCTACAGTTAGCTTCCCAGCAGCAATGTCTGCCATTTTCACTTGACCAGTAACTCATTTTCCATCCTGGAGGTGGGAAATGAGTACTGGAGGATAGTACACTGTGGGGCATAAAAAAACACCAAAATGTGTTTTGCCATAACTTACGTAAATCTCGACGGATTTGGAACAAATTTGGCAGATTGCTTCTTAAATAAATTGTTCATAAAGCAGTGCAAACAAATGTCACCTGAACCGAGTACCAGCTTCGTACTATCTGCTGAAACTTGAAAGTCAGTAAAGTCAC
>Ga0209363_1001288_pt1 | contig 11801 bp, 11 predicted proteins | sample WorMetexBAHAMAS3_FD_187385 | JGI IMG/M metagenome (GOLD analysis project Ga0209363, IMG submission 187385) | Marine gutless worms symbiont microbial communities from Max Planck institute for Marine Microbiology, Germany - Inanidrilus exumae... | ecosystem: Host-associated > Annelida > Digestive... | reverse complement strand
AAGAAATCCAAGATGCCGACGGCCGGCATCCTAACAAGTTAAAAATTACGATATCTCGGCAATGGTTTGAACAACCTAGTGACTATTCAGTATTCACTTAATATTTTTAAGCAATACATGTACATCTCAACATGAACAGAAAAGAGGATACGGTATTTCGTTACTATGCGCACAATTCAGTATGGACTTGTGAACTCGGCTGTGGGGCAGATACCATGTTCCACAGAACGTATTTCTTGTTTACTTTTGGTTTGGCAATAACTTGAAAATGAGTGACTACAGTATTTTGGAAAGCCGAAGTCAATAGTTAGTTTTTCTCATACAAGATTGGCAGAATGCAGATGAATGTGTTCATCTTTGCATTATGTGATAATAAGATAAGTCTTTCATTTGACACGATGTTGACATACGTAGTACTAGTAGGATTGTTTTAAAGATTTTGATTTGTGTTACACATGTTACATTACATTTGCATTGTATGTTGCATGTGCAGTTCAGTGTTTGCTGGCATGCGCGTTGAAAACAGCTTGTCATCAGCAACATCAACTGCCAGCAAGTTGGCACCCAAACTCGAGGCACCGAGAATGCGCCCAGCACCTCGCACAAATCGACTTTCCTCCATCCAGAAGTGCGTCGACTTACTCTTTTTATGGCTTTTTCCGTTTTCGTTAAAGCTGTTGTGCACATAATGACATATAACAAGTAGCTCAGCTGTCGCTGACAAACACGCATGACGCGCTGCATCACGACAAATGGCAAAATTTTAAAACAGTCACATGACCACAACCACGCCCTTTCGTTGGTGATATGTCATCCTGTTGCATAGAATTGATATAGCCTACTCGTGCACAAAATTTGACGATTTTAGATTCAGCCGTTCCAGTGATATAATTGTAGCCCCAAAATTTTGTAATGGGTCACATGACCTGACCAAGCCCCCATCAGGGACAGTTTATCTGTAGGCTGTGACTTGCACATTCAACCTGTACATCAAATTTGGAGTCTTTGCGATCAGTTCATCAATGACGAAGATGCATAAGGCAATGCAAAATGTAGAAATTGAGGTGGTTTAACATGCTAAGAGGTCACCCAAGGTCATCAGCAACATAATCATTCAATAGAGCACATGCGACTTCCTATTCGAATTTAATAGCAACTGTACCATTCGAGATGTTATCGCTTATATTCCAAAAAATTAGAGGTCACGTGACAGTGACCACGCCCCTTTCAGGGACAATTTGTCATCTGTATGCTGGGACTTGCTATGATCAAGATGCATACCAAATTTGAAGTCTCTAGCTTAAGCCGTTCCAGAGATATCTTAGGGGGACTAAAAATTTAAAATGGGTTACGTGACGTGACCACGCCCAGTTCAGGGACGGTTTGTCATCCGTAGGCTGGAACTTGCTATGTTCAACCCATATACCAAATTTGAAATGTCTATGATGACCTGCAACGAAGAAGTGAAAGGCGATGCCAAATGTAAAAATTCTCCTTTTGAGTCACCCTTTGGGGACTTAGGGGTAACGCACAGGGTTCATCTATGGCTTGATGGAAAGCACGTTGTCGACTTCCTATTAGCGATAATTGCAATTCTCGTTAGCTCTCAGGGCTGCGGCACTATTAAGCGAAATCTGTCGAAATCGGCGTTTTCTAACGGGGGTGGGTCACTTTGAGTGCAAATTTTAGGTAGATGGTGACGTCGCTCGCAATCCGTCTATGGATCGTTAGATAGAGAAATGTTATAACTACAAATTTGCCGCTGGAAGTTTTCACACAAAGATACTTTGTCGACAGAAGTTTACTGAAACAAATAGCAAAATCGTGTGTTGTGCCGCCCTGTGGGGACTTAGGAGTAACGTACATGGTTGATCTATGGCTTATTGGAAAGTGCGTGGCCGACTTCCTATTAGTGCTAAGTGAACTTTTTTCACTAACTTTCATGGTTGAGGTGCTATGAGCGGATATTGGTCGAAATTGCGCAGTTTGAAAAGGGGTGGGTCACTTGGAGCGCAAATTTCAGGGGGAAGGAGGTCGTCCACCAACGATTTTTGGCGTCAGAAAACTAGAGTCCCTGGGCTATCATGTGGGGGTGTTTGCGTGATTGTGTGTTTAGCTGTTTTGTTGCAATACCGGCATGTGACACACAGACAGACAGACACGGTGATGGCTATTACCCGCACACCGCTAGCGCCACGGGGGTAAAAATGATGTTATTGAATTGTGCAATTTACAGTATGTTCAACATTTATTCTGTTACTTGACAGAGTTTGACAGAGAAACGTCAAAAATACAGCCAAAAGTCATTTGTTGTAATAAGAATACATTTCAAGAGTCTTACTTGCTAGTTAAAAAGACGTTGATTCACTGTATTTGAAAACAAGCCACAGCATTTAATTTATGGCAACATGTCTTTCATTCTTTGTGTTATTTCTATTGACATGTTATTCTCAGTGGTATAATTTCTGCAAGTTGCAGTGGAGACATCTATGACAGTGTTCTGTTGGCACCCAACAAATGTCTTCTCGGCATGGCTATTCAAGCTTCAGTGAAGCATGCACATTTGAGTCCACATAGCACTCTAATTTGTCCATCAAGTCGTGATATGTCAACTTGCCTTCTGCAGGCAGACAACATTAATTTGACATTTTGATGTGTAGTACAAACACAAACAGAATGAGTTCCTCTGGCTTCAACAGTGATGCATTCTTTTGGTCTAAGTTGGCAAAACTTGCTCAGTCCAATTTTAGCTTGAGGATACTGTTGCATGAAAAGTGTGTACAGCTAATTGAGCTTGGTGTATCATCACTTAAGGTATCATAAGTATGAACTGTCTTTGTTTTCTCTTATCACCAACTCTAACACTAACGTAATCCTTTGCACCGGGTAAAATGCGCTTACCATGTCATCACGATAGAAATCATGCACACATTTTACTGTATTGTCATCTATTGGCTTAGCACCATGAATGCCAATATCTGGCAAAATGCCATGTTCTTTCTTCAGCTTTTTAGACGTTTTTACCAAATATCGACTGATGCCAAACTCTTTGACACATTTCTGCACTGTCCAGCTTTTAGGTGCCAAGGTTAACAAGTTAACAACCGCAGTTTTTCTTTCCTACTTGATACTGACAACTTAGCCTTCAACTCAGCAACTAATATGTCCATATCTTTGCACTGAGGACATTTTTCATTTGCCTGCTGTTGCTCACTTAAGTCAGATGCTGTCACCTCGATCGGCGATAATTATCTCAACAACAGTCATTTGCCACATGAAATACCCCGAATAGACGGCCGTGACTGATTGCTGCCATGCAGTCCACCACACGCAAATAATGTGTTATTTGCTTCAATTCCGTGTCACAACGGTCTCGTCTGACAGCTGGCCGTCGCGGTGTCCTTTGAAGTTATGGATGCCACCTGCCGGACAACCACCTACATCGCCGACTGCCACGGTTGTCCGGCGTGTGTGGTCGTCTGCGGCCGCTGGTGCGGATTTGACTTTAATGTCGTTGCACACTGCTTACTATTTTTTTACAAAATCGATATCGACGATTTGTGGACACCGATTTGTCAATGTTCCGGCATGCTCCGATGTTGCCGATTTCCGATGTCCAGTGTATACACTGGCCGAACCCTACTATAGCAGGAATATACTCAGTTTACCTGTGCACGTTTTTTGGATTTAAAGCAATGCCAAAAATTGATTTTTATAGGTCTTGGCATTCTGAAAGCCCAAGTTTGGGACACCTTATCTAATTAATTCAAATACATATTCCAGGTATTAAGACATCTAACACATCACTATAAAAGATTCTATAACTCCTGCAAATTTCTTGGTCCTGTCTACACTACAAGTTACAACTGAAGTTATTGCCTTTCAGAAGTTGGAGAAAACGAACATGTGCAAATTCACGAGCTTAGAAACGGCCGTGGTACCCTTATTCAAACACCCATACTGCGAAAAGTACTTGGAATATTGAGCTAAAATTTTGCACACTGCCTCCGTACATGTCTACAGACATTGTTATATTTTCGTGCAATTTGGAGATGGTCACCCGAAAAAGTTTTGGTAATTTGGCCCATTTCAAATGGAATGACCCTTTAGTAAAGTACTATTTGATGTATGCAGAACAGTGGGCATAAAGTCACGTTAACAAACATGTATGTACGAACTGTGTGAGTCATCACAGATGCGGAAGTATGCTTTCAAGACACATTCGTTTAGTGTATTTGCTGTCTAGATGGCTGTTTGGCTGCCACTGCCAGATTTAGGCCTAAGCTAAACAAATTACAGCTGAACCCATGATATGCGGGCCATCATTGACAGCCATCATGTTGTTTATTGCTTTTGATGGCCAACATGACAATGTTGGCTGTTATGTCATGTCTGCCTTCACTTTTGACAGCCACCAGCGTTAGCTGCCAGTGTTGGCCCATGTGTCTTGGGCTTTAAGCCCTCACAATCTGTAGGGCTTCACAAAATTTTACACAGTTAAGAGTATTGGACTTCACATGTAGATGCATTTATGTGAAAATAATATATAATTTTTCACTGCAGTTAACCAATGCATTGTTCTTGACAGGCACGTAACATTAGTAATGATAAAGTCTGCATTTCTGTTCTGCCATGCATTCATAGCTTCAGATGTGGTGGAAATTGTTCACCAAGTGGATGAGCACTGTTCCATTCTATAGCATTCTGCAACCTCATTACTATGTGACATTTAGGCACCATGAAGCATACTGTGTTAGGCTAAGGACAGCTTTGTACTGAAATGAACAAGATGAGTTATGTTTGCTTCTGTCATGTCTGTTACCATGTGCTGCTTTAGTGTCACTGGACAGTTGACAGTTGTTTATTGGGCACACTGTTCGTGAATATCTCTTCTTCTAGTGATATTTACTCCGTTTTGCTACCTCCCATTCCCCAACTGCCCCCATTGGTTGTCGACAACTATCGTATGGAAACTGATGGGCCGAACGACCGATTAATGTTATCAGATTATGTCAATGGAATGCCTAATCACATTATGTTAGTGGAATGCTTATCTGCCTGTCAGTCTGTAGATGAGGCTGTTCACTAATGCATGCACAATGGCAACAGAGTTATTGACAACAGCTTGAAAAATTTATTGCAGGCTTCAATGGTCAGTTCATGAAAAATTGTGAGCCATGACATCACCCACGTCATAACTGAATCTGCACAATATTGACTCATGACATAATGAGGTTGCAGTGTACAAAGTTCTCAGCTTGTCAGGAATGTGAAAGAAAAGCTGAAAGATAATTAGCGTGTTTGGAATATATTTAACTGGTTAATTAATATCATACATTTTGTTTAGCAGATTGTTGTTTTGTCAGTGCAGGGAGATAGTGCCTGGTGTGACACAGTTGTTTCAAGCACCTGATCTGGGAATATTTTCAGCCACACAGACTAAAGGTATTAGAGGCCTTTTTATTCAATGTAGTACGTCAGGTAAAAAGTTTAAAAGTATAGAAAGCAATTTGGTACCATTGGATAGAGGAAGGTGTAAAGTTGTGCACCCGCATTCAACTTTGTCTCTGCAATGTTGGGCAGAGCCACTGCAGAATGAAGTTGGAGATATGGCAAAATTTTTTAGTTTATTTGCCTCTCGAGGGTGACACATTGAACCAATCGAGATGAAATTTGGCATGAAATCATAGACCATCATGGGTCTACTCTAGCGAGCCTAATTTGGCCCGGATTGGTCTAGGGATGTGGGTACAGGTGCCCCCAAAAATTCCAAAATTGGTCATATGTGCTGCTCCTCGATCGTCTTCGACTCAAATTCAGAGTGACAGCAACGATGTAGGAGTCCCGCAAGGGTCTGTGCTCGGCCCTCTGTTGTTCGCGGTTTACTGCAGCCCAGTGGCCGATGTCATCGCTCACCATGGCGTACAGTATCACCATTACGCCGATGACACGCAGTTCCATCTCGCCATGCGCTCCGACAACACAACCGCCGGGCTGTCCGTTCTCTCCGAGTGTACCACTGACGTAAGACACATGGCATCTACAGAACGGTCTGCAGCTAAACCCGGACAAATCAGAAGCACTGATCGTTGGAACAAATAATCACCTGCACACAGTGACGTCGTCCTTGTCATCTGTGTCCGTGGCAGTGGTTGATCTGCCAGTCGCTGAGGAGATGAATGTCCTAGGAGTCGTGCTTGATCAACGTCTGACGTTTAGTAAGCACATCTCAGCATCTCATGCAACTACCACGCACAGGCCGTCCGTCACATTTGACACCTGCTGACGACGGACCTAGCACAGACACTGGCGTGCAGTCTGATCCTGTCCAGGATCGATTACTGCAATGCTGTGCTCCACGGTGCTCCAACGTACACCATCCGGAAGTTGCAGCGTGTGCAGAACAACGCTGCTCGGATCGTCCTCCAGGCGGCAAGACGATCCCACGCCACGCCGTTGCTGAACATGCTGCACTGGCTGCCCGTTCAGCAGAGAATTGACTACAAGGTGGCTCTGCTGACTTTTAAGGTCCGCAGCACGTCGACGCCATCCTACCTCCATCACCTACTCCAGGACAAAGAGGACGTCCACAGTCTGTGACGACGATTGGCCACTCGGCCACTCATGCGCTATGCCGACCGTTCACCAAGACAACAATGGCAAAGCACGCTTTTCGCTGCTCAGCACCAGCCATCTGGAACTCGCTGCCAAAGACAGTTCTGGACAGTGACACTGTAACCTGTTTTAAATCTAGGCTAAAGACTCACCTCTTCTCTCAGGCTTTCTCTCATACTCCTACCAATCACCAACACACTACCTGGCCCAAGTGCCTCTGAAGTTATGACACTGTGGCGCTATACAAATATGTTTATTATTATTATTATTTTCTTTCAGCAGTGAAGTATACGCATGCTGCTGGTATTGCAGTGGCTTACAGATGCTTAGGTTTTCTAGTTATTATCCTATTATCCACACATGCTGATAAGTAAGGTGTGGATGTATCGGTTACTGTTTGTGTGTTTGTTTGTATGGTTATGGATTTCTTTGCTGAGGATATAGATAGTGACTAAACCTGCGGGCTTTAGTTTTTTGTGTGTTGATTTTATGTTATGTGTTTTTTAGTTAAGGATGCATGCTTATTTTTGTAGTATTTGATTTAGTTTTGTCCTGTGGTGTGATAGTTGTCTTCCCCTGTTGTAGGCGCTGGCGTAATAATTTAAATGAGCCTCTTGATCCCTTTCCCTTTTGGGTGGCTGCTGAACAAAAAGGCGGCCAGGGTTAAGGTTAATATATCGCTGGCCTTCCTTCACTGGGTAGGGATAGCTCTCCACCCCTGACCTTTTGTCTCTGATATAGCCATATTTGTGCTGAAAGGGGACGTTAAACTCCAACTAAGTGATCCCCAGAGGCCCAAAATCGGACGAATCGGTCAGCGCACGGGCGGGCCATGCCCACCTGCATGTAAACGTTACCGTAGAGATGCGCCAACGTAAACGTCATGCTAGTGATGGGCCATTCGTGAAATTGCATGGCGTGTGGACGTAGGATTGGCATATGTGGATATATGTCAGTCCCTGAAGACGGACGTAGTTGTATGTTATTTTTGTCGTAGCCAGCAATGTGTATTTGGATCATGCTGTGTAGATGAGCCTGTTGAAACACAGTTGACGTTGTTCTATAAACTGGAAGCTGAAGAGTCAAAACGTTTGACTTCGCTGCCACCCAGCAATGCATTCGAAGAGATGATATGCTGGACGGAGGAAGGCAAACTGTGGACTTTTCCAATAGACAATGAACAAGGTACAACAGTTCTGGGTGATCCTGCAGAATAGTGGTCCCAGTTTTATGCTCTATTTAAGTCCATGTGGGCCAAGAAATACAAAATTTTCCGTGGAGACCCCATGCCGTTCCTTGTGAAATAAATGTAAAAACTCGTTTTATAATAATGTGTAAGGCCCATAATTGACACATATATTCTTTCTGGCATGTCAAGGGCCGTGGATATAATGCACAGTTCTTATTATATTCACGGCCCTTGTCAGCTTTGCTGTTGTTTATTCGTGTCTTGTGAGACATAAAACCTTAGCTCAGTCAGTCTTGTTTATATTGCTTAATTGGTTTTCTTCTGGAGCAGATAGAGGAAGACAAGAACTCATCAGGAGATGAGATAGCGAACGTGAACTTTTTTACCACGATATTTGACTATATGGCACACTTACTTCAAAATACCAAAAAGAACCCACTTCGTTTAACAAATTAGACGACAGCTGGGCAAGTACTGTGCATTACGTTTTGAATTTATGAATCTGCTACAGAATTTACACCTTGCAGTTATAGAATATTTGTACTGTGGGCGTCGTGCGGTCCCTCTGCAGACGTTTACTACTAGACATAATAATCGTGAATTGTCCATAGTTATGGCATTGTCAACCAATTTTAGGCAATGCACCCCGGAAACTACCAAATTTGGTAAAATAATGCAAAATAAGGGCCATTTCGCTGTTCAAGGTCATTTAATGTCAGCGATTTTGGTACCAATCAAATTCTCATATTCGACTTCCTATTAGTGATTAATACTAACTTACCTCCTATCTTGCACCGTTTCGGAGATACAGCATTCCAAATGTCAAAAATCGCTATATTTGGCTACACCTCTTGCATTTAAATTCATGGCGGGGAGGTTCCCCTGGGAGGGGACGATCTCCGTAAAATTTGCCGTAGATGTCAACAGATGGCCAAGGTACCAAAAGGCGAAGAAAAATTGCCAAAACTTTCAACCGGCTGAGTAGGGCGCACGAACGGACAGACGGATGAGCAATAGCATATAGCGAGTTCACGTTCGCTAAAAACCGACAGGGAACTGTCGAACACAGTTACATCTGGAAAATGGTCATTAAAATGGAGTTACTTGTAGTATCTGGTGGCAATGCATTGGTCTCAGTCAGGCCTAGTTAGTACTGGGATGGATAACCATCTGTGGAGTGTAAACAATGTTGAGATCCAAAGAAACTCAGCCTGGCCATACCTTTATGAGTAGAAGCATTGAGAACTAGCAAAAGCTGGGGAGTAAATTGACACATCATGGAATGCACTAGTTGTGTATCCACATTCTTGCAACGCAAGCTGGATTCTGGCTGCAGGCTACAGAAGTGAAAATGAGGGGTGCTCTATAGCCCACATCTCAGGACAGACTTCGCAGTGTTAATGTGCAAAGACTTGCCAGTTTAAATGATTATGTAGCCACTTCTGTCAGTGTTGTATTGCACAAAATGCTGTCATCATTTCATGCACTTTTTAGAATCAGTTATTGTGGAAGTTGCAGCAAGATTCATCGCATTTGCATGTAGGCATAATAAAATTTTTGCATTTTGACCTTTAAAAGCGCTTATACGGTGGTTGCAGGGTTCCCACAAACCTGGAAAACCTGGAATTGTCAGGGAATTTTGTAAACCTGGAAAAGTCAGGGAATTTGCGATATGGTCAGGGAATTTTTTTATGAGATGTCGCATTTTTGTACTAACTTGCATAAACTATGTTACCACACTGTTTTTGTGTAATCAACATTTTTAGTTACTGTTGTGGAAAGTTCCGCAAAATGCGTGGAAATACTTTAAAGTTATCTGGAAAAGTCAGGGAATTTTATTTTGCCTAACCTGTGGGAACCCTGGGTTGTTATGGCTTGTCATAGTCATATTCGTGACCTGGTGACAATGGTGGATTTACGCTTGGTCAGGCCCTGAGCTAAGCTTGCAAGTCCATCTTCTACACTGTGAAATGCCACAAAATCTTGAGACTTTCAGTCAATTTTAACACATATTAATTACAATTGTGAAGGTTTTTAGACTTTGCCATTACATTTCTGTGCTTCATCACATAGTAAATTAGTAATTGATGAGTTTTACTTACTTCGTACTTACACTGCAGATAGGCTTGCTTATTTGATAAGCGATGATAAATTTGCTGTGTATTACATTGTTTCATTAACGAGTTATGTAACACCTTTGAAACAAGGACGGTGAAATTTCAGTAAATTTTCCAAAACTCCCTCCATGAATTTTTCGTGTCATCGGGCATGTTTTCAAAGCCCACTGTAAAACAGCGCATTTTTTTGTGAATTAGGTTGGTCCCTAGTTGTCGGTTAGGCAACAGGCAGAGCAGATTGCCTGTAAAACTCTCTCCAGTTATGCGCAGAGGTTTTCGTTTGGTGAACCAGGCTAGCCTGGAGTTGGAACAGAATGCCAGATGCCAGTAAAGCAGAACTGAAAGTAGTAGTGGTGGTAGTGAGGATGGTGCTGGTGATGTTGGTTGTGATAATGATAGGAGTATTGTGATGATGATTATTGTTACCCACACAGATGGCAGTCACGGGAGTAGGGTTTTCACCGGCATTTGTCTTGTCTGTCTGTCGGTTTATCCTCATGATATCTCAAAAATCAATGCAGCTAGGATCACCAAACATGACGTAGAGACGTACATGATGATCCTGGAAACCCATTTGTTTCGGGATCAAAAGATCCAAGGTCAAGGCCAAAAGTCACAAAAACAGTGCTGGCATGGGTCATTGCACTCTTGTGGGTACTGGCTTCTTCTAGTTAGCTGTGTATTGCTCAGCTGACAAAGAAATGTTTTTTGTCAGTCATTCAAGATAAATGTATGTAGTTACTGATGACTTGTACGGAATGATGACAGGTCTCGATGATGAGATGAAGGTCGGCTTCCACGAACACGTCTTCCTAGAACCACTTGTCGATGACAGGTTTCCAGCATCTGGCCCAGTACGGCACTTCATGGAACTAGTTGCTGTCGGGTTATCAAAAAGTCCTTACTTGACAGTCACCGAGAAACATGCACATATTGCGTGGTATGCAGAGTACTTTAAGGACAAGTATGAGCTAATTGAGCAGAGCCAGGCGGCGGCGGCTGCAGCAGCAGTGGCATCAGATGCAGAACAACAACAGTCTAAAACTGATGCAGCCACTTCATAGAGACAGACGTGATCTACAGACTGCACTGTTGATTTATGAGATAAGTGTAAAATACTTAACAGTTCAAAACACGGTGTTAGTAGCCAAATTACATGTCTAAAACTGCAATCAATTTTGGGATTTAGTCAGTCACTAGGCTTCTAACACAGATGCTCAAATAATTTATTCCTGTCCATATAACTGTACAAAATTTGGTTTTGTTATGCTTACATTTACATAAATTATATGAACCATCCTTTTTTAATTAAAAATATTAAATATATCCAAAGTAGTTATTATTTACTTTAATATGGAGATTAAACTTCTGGAACAATGTAATTTCATTTATGTTGTTTTATCATGAGCCCAAGTAAAATGGATGCAAAAGATGAAGACGAATTTCCATTATCCCATAAGGCATGACAAGTGTAAACAAATCAACAGGACGACGTCAAGAATTGATTTAATAAATTATCTTCATTATTTATTTGCTTGAAAGAATCGAAAACATTCAAACAAGCAGGAGCACCTTGCTAATAGCTATAAGGACGCGCGCTTGCACTTCATCAAACTCAATACTCAGTAGTGCTATTAACTGTAAGATTAGAACAAGAAGGTACAGCGCCGTTATCGAGAGGCAAAATACTTATTAAACATGGTTGCTATTTCACTGTTCGAGGTGACAACTGCCATTATCGTCAACAATAGCACCAGTGTTATTACGATAAGATAGGATTATTCAGATATCTGAATGCTTTAAGGTCATTAGACTGTGTGCTGTTTTGCTAGCTGACGACACATGACGAAGCTCGTTAGTACATTTAACGATATATATAT
>Ga0209363_1001287_pt1 | contig 11802 bp, 5 predicted proteins | sample WorMetexBAHAMAS3_FD_187385 | JGI IMG/M metagenome (GOLD analysis project Ga0209363, IMG submission 187385) | Marine gutless worms symbiont microbial communities from Max Planck institute for Marine Microbiology, Germany - Inanidrilus exumae... | ecosystem: Host-associated > Annelida > Digestive... | reverse complement strand
CCCCCCCCCCCCGCGACTGGGTAGGCTGCTCGTCTGAATGGCGCAACTTCTCATTCAATGACTGCAGATCTGCAGACTGTAAACGCGGCTTTATGTAGGTGATATAATATTTTTTCAATCTAACACGTTCGTGTGGCATAACAATAGAGCGATATGGAATCCCTTAAGTGTGGAATGCAGCAGTCAGTATATGTACTCTGCTCGGCTAGATAAATTGATTAGTCCTATACGTGTTCGTGGCTCGTCATCCGAAGTGCGTGCCATGTTCATTTCCGCCACGCGCGGTCGAAGTTTCCAACGACTTTGGTACGATGCCAACGTATTGCGACGATCGCATTACACTGACGTCATCGGAATGTGCGAAGCGACGACGCCCGGTGTCCAAGTCGCCGCGCTAAACCTGGAATCGCCTCTGAACGCATCAGAAATTCAGTCGGTGGGTGGTCCGACTTGAGCGTTGCATGGCAATGTCTTTGCACAGATGCAACAACGCGCAAACAAAAGTTTAAAACGTTAAACACGTGATAATGACAAAACTAAAAGCGTTTTTAAGCGTTGCATAAAACGTAACATACAACATACGTTACGTTCAACTCCCACGTACGCCCAATGCATAATGCCTATAGGCCTAACTCACAACTACGCAACATAATTTTGCAGTTATTATGGCCGCCGAAGGCAAGGCCAATATATTTTACCGCAGTAATTTACTTATTTTTTAATTTCGTCAGCATAAATTATGGACCAGACACGGCAGCTCAACCAAAATTTGCCAGTAGGTCGGAAGTGGTGTCGGTTTACAAATGCCCCACAAAACTTCCGGGCCCTTCCCCAAAATTTGGGGCGCAAAAACATCAAATTTTGGACCACTTTTTCCGCGACTTCCGCACTCGACACCGCATAGCTCCGGAACGAAACGATGCATAGACGAACAAAAATGATAGTGTCAATCTACAATGTGTTCCCTACACGTTGACCTACTTTACGTGACCTTTGACCCAGAAACGGCTGACATCTGTTTGCTTATTGTGACGCAACATTCGGCTAGTATAAGTATGTAAAAGCTTGCATGTTATTAATAAGCCAACGTGGTGATGTATATGTACTATAGGTTAATCGACTCACAAAAGTGGTTCGCCTTGGAATTTTCAATACCTGCGCACGCTGCTTTGACAATATTTTAAAAATAACAGCTTTGACATAAATAAAAAGGTTAACGGGTATAAAGATGACGTACGTCATGTTAATAAAATGTTGTAAAACGTTTTAGCCCGTCACGGTCACGCGCGCTGTGTTGTCGGTAAGCTCGGTGAACTGCGCTGTGACCGCGGACAACGACATACCGGTGATATTTGCACGCGGTTGAACAGTCAAACGTCCTCGATCTCTGCACAACGAACCGCAGTCGGATATTCTGATGGTATGCTGCCAAATTTCCAGCTTGAAATTTCCCGTTTTTTGGCGACTGACGCGACATCGGTTTACAAGCACGCACATAGTAACGTCTAGCGGCCTAAAAAGTATAGCTTGAAGTAAACAGGTGCGTTACGAACGACCGATAAATATGATTTAACATGTTTTCTTGGAAATTTTATGTGGTAATACTTTTTAGGCCGCATCGCCAGCATAGCACAGATGCGGCCATGCGACAGATGCCACACGTAGCGTGGTCTGTTTGTATGTGTGCATGCATGTGTGTTTGGTCACACGGATGTGCCCTGCAAAAACGGCTGAACCCAACCAGATGCCGGTTGAGGGCCGACTCATGGGCACCAAGGAACCATGTACTAGAAGACGGTCAAGAACGGGTGAATCCATTCGCATCCGCGAGCGGTGACAAGTCGGCGATGCGGCCTTTTGCCAAATCACTTTGATCACTCGTTACTTCTAGGCGCGTCACGCAAATGGTATGTGGATGGTTTGCGTAGCAGCTCCAACAGTAGTCATGTTTTTCGCCTGCGTGAGGCATTCGGTAAAATGCGCGATCGGTACAAGGACGAATACGTAGCAACGTCCTGCCAAGGATACAGCATCATTAGCATGGTCATCGGTACTCGAATTACCGGGGGACGGGGGGATTTCCCGGCCCCAATGCGGTTGTATACCCCCATGTAATACACCGCGTCGAAGTCTCGGCGCCTCGGTGTCGTCCCCCCACTGCCTTTTCTTAGTTCGACCCCTGATGGTCAAAACTCAAAGTTCAGACCTCGTTCCACCTCTGCACGAGAGCGGAGTGGTTTCAAGACCATGTTGCTGTACGAGCGAGAGTGAGAAGAGATGAACAGCGACTCAGCTAGTGCTGCGAGGAGGCTGTGTATCTATTTACGTCAAATTAACCACCGTCTGTCTATCTGTTGACTATTGGTGCCATAACTGATGACTAGACATAGCTGGCGTGCTTTACCGCGACAGCTGAGTCTCGTCTTACATATTCACATCTACGGGCTTTCGCTCGTTCGCTAAAACTCGCCGCAACGAGCCGGCGACGTCGGACGCATATGTCCACCCGGTAGCAATTTTGCCAATGTCCGACGGAGCAGCATAGAGCCCGAAATACTGCGCTGCTATTGGTTGTTTACAATTACATATCAGTCTATTTTTAGCAGATTTATTAATTCATTCACCAGATGGCGAGACATAACACAACCAAAGTACTACACTAAGCAATCAAACTAAACTGACCCTAACCGTAACACTAACCCTAACCGACACAGTGACCGCTGACACCCACTTAAAGGTTATTCCGGTTTGTGGGTTGGGCGAATAATCAACTGAACCGCGTTGGTGTAACTGCTACCGCTGCTAAAAATAGACTGAACAACCAATAGCAGTGCAGTATTTCGGACTCTATGCTGATCCGTGGGACATTGGCAAAAATGCCACCCGGTACGCCGCTAACTACACAGACATATTTCGACCGTAACAGGCTGTTGTAAGTTGGCCGCCCAATACAGAACGGGGAACGGTTATAAGAGATGCATGAGTGTCATGCCGACAGACGGATCGTTTAACACGTTGTACAAACATTTCACGATGTTGCGGCCTATTTAGATCAACGATAACTTGTTTCGTGTTCGGAATTCGCCGTTTGCCATGCCGTTGTTCCACGCTCTGAACGGTATTTAATTACGTACATACGCCAACGGCAGTCGCTGGGCTAAGGCTTTTGACTTCCGTTTGTCTGTGTATCTGTTTTTCCGCACGATGTCTCAAGAACCGACGCAGCTAGGATCGCCAAACTTGATATAGAAACGTTCGGAGATGAGTACTGGAAATTCGTTTATTTCTGAGTCAAAAGGTCAAAGGTCAAGGTTACAAGTCACAAAAAACATTGACGGCGTGGGTCTTTGCACTCTTGTGAGTGCTGGCTTCTTGTAGTCTAACCACGCGTTTGCTTTATTATTCCCATACTTTCACGAACACATCATATCACAGTGAAACAACTGTAAAGCTCCTGGACTGATATTACAAAACTACATTTTGGCATTTTTGCCATTAGTTTCTGGCCGCACGACTTGGTCACATTTTACCTCGCTTTGATGCAACGTTTCATCGACCGCTTTGGCGCAGGCAAGCCTATATCGCGTAACACAATAACGAAATCTCGGTTCTTTCATCTCGACAACTGCGAACAAACTGCAGAACGAAAACTGTAAACTTATTACTTTCCGCTCTAAACCGTATTCGGTGCATTTAGGTAAATCGATTGCAACTCTCTATACTATCGTACAAATACCAAAATAACACTTAATACGGGCCAACAGTCGTGCGATAGAAAACAAATATACACTGCCAATCACGGCGCGACCAAATATGGCGACATTTTCGAAAATACTCGTAATGTCTTACTTGTGGGCTTGCGTAGAAAAGAGAAACCGCGCGACGAGCTGTACTGTTTAATGCAATTTTAATTATCGACCACTTCAGTGGTCAAAATAGCGCAGTTGATCCCGTGATTCAGTGACTGGACAATAACTTTCGAACGAAATGATAATATTTAACATTTGACAAGCTATTCAACTTGACAGTATCTAGGTCACGTTTATAGGACAAGCACAAGGTCACAGGTACAGGTCAAGGTCACAGGAGGAAAATGTTCCCTTTTCGGCTATGGATGCAAGTTACGACTGACGTATATGCATTCTCAGTCGCCAGACGGCACCACCAAATGTGCACGCTAAACAACTTATAGTGCGTGCGTAATTACTGACAGGTTGTTTGCCGAGTTGTTATGGCTAAAGGTCTGTGCGACCTCGAGTGAGCGCTTTCTAGTTTTTATATGGTTGCCCGCAAAAAGTATCGAGCTATTTGCGACAGCACAGCTTGTCACTCAAACGAGTCTGTAATCTGTATACAGACGTCTAGTCATCTCGCACTCGCAGATGTCTTTTGCTTCCTAATTAAATCGCAAGGTCTGTCGGATGAAAGAGGTGTCGTATCATCTGATTCTTGCGGTGTTGCGCTACTATCATCACTATTATTAGGCCGCATCGTTGCGTTATAGCTAGCGATAGCGGCCTATTGCTAGCCACAGTGTGTCATGATCGGTCTGTGTGTCTGTCTGTCTGTTGGTCACGTTCCTGAACCCTGCGAAAACGGCTGAACCGATCGAGATGCCGTTTGGGGATAACTCAAGTAGGCCCAAGGAGGCATGTATTAGACGGGCTCAATGTCGATCGAATCCATTCGCCGCCGCCACGGCGATGCGACCTTTTGTCAAACAGTTCGATACTTTTCAGTTCTGCGCATCGGTGCTGTCACTAAACGAAGGGCGCAAAAAACGATACATTAACCACTGTGAGTCGATAAAACTGCCATTAGGCCAATACATTTTCCAAATGCTGAAAAATTTTCAAACATTCTTAATTCACTAGCAGAGTCAGCAGCAAATCCGTAATAAAATCGTCGCAATAAAATCGATCTCACCGCACCTTTAACGTGACATATATTGCGAATTTTTGACCAAGATTGCCCAACGATCCGTTTTTCTGCGCCACCTGCATTCAGACAGACGACGATTGTGCAATAGGATAGTAGTTACACTGTTCGCATCGGAAATAAATTCCGAGAAGTTTTGTCTTACCTAGATCGCAGTTCCGTTCTATACTGCAGGTATAATATAACTACACGTGGCGGAAGGCGAACTGATGTAGCGACGCCGATGTGCCGTTGTCGAGTCGCGTGCCCCGTCGCTACCGCCGATATACGATCGATTATATCTTTTCGCTGAACGTCCGGCGAGCGACGGACGACAAGTCGACAACTCTAGCGAGCCGAACACCCAGACAGCTGTCATCAGCGACCAGGCCCCACGGCCGTCCGGGACGCAGGCCGTCCAGAGTGCGCGCTGACCGCACGCCGCAGTCCCCCGTCGCCGCCGCAGCCGCGCCGTATCGCTACAATGCCTTTAGGCCGAGTCGAGCGGTACAGCGGGCCTTTGTTACGAGCCGCAGTATGATTTACGCGATGGCCATTGCGGCCACGTTTGCCATTGTGTAAATCTGACTAAAAAGCCGTCTCTGAGTGTCTGATCAGCGAAGCAAGCAGCGAACCGCCATCTGGCATCGAATAACGACATTTCACGCCGGCAAAGGAGCAAAGCACCCATTATTACCGGATCGATCACTCAGTGACTTCTTGAGTTACCGTTAAATACTGTGTCGTGTGTGGCTGTGCGATCGCGTTTAGTTACAAGAAGCTCAGCTACCGCAGAGGGACCGCGCGACGCGTAACGTTAGTAAATTCGTGCTGTTTCGCGAGCTATGGGAGTTATAAAGGTTTAAAACAGCAAAAGTGAACGTCAATGTCATTTAAGGGCACTGGCAGTGTGCCATTCGATAGGCCACATACGATTTCCTATTATATTCACCTTTATTCACTAGAAGCTGGTAGCAATGATAGAAAAGCAAAAAAGACAAACGCACGAAAAAAAATCAAACACAAAAACACAGGAACATGGCGCAGAGGGTACACAAAGTGCTACAAATTAGTGTTCCAACTTCCATTGCAACTATGTCTCTATCTTGCACCGTTTCCGAGATATTATCACTTATTTCCCAAAATTTTAATAGGTCACGTGACTCTGAACACATCCCTTTTGGTAGTAATATGTCATGCATGCATTCGTACTCCTCTGTATCAATCAGATTGAATCAGTACACGAAATTTGAAGTGCCTAGCTTCACCAATTACAAAGATATGATTGGGGCAAAATTTAAAAAAGGCTATATAAGCAATGTAGTTTTAGTAGTTTTATAACTGTTTCAGCTTTACTAATATAACTCAATTAAGTTTTTTTTATTCGCTCACCGTCGATTCCGTAGCTAAGCAACTGGGCGCTCACTGCTAATCGCCTTTATGTATGCATGCACGTGCTTGCTTCGGTTTCGACATATGGCGCCTACTGTACTGCTTTGTCTGTTTGATTAGATCGATTACTTCATAAAATGTCAACATCGATAAACATAAAGGCTTAGATGTAAAAATGCAAGTAAAAAAAAATAAATCATCTTTCCGTTTGAAGTGATGTAGTCATTGATTTCTGCACGCAGTGGGTCGTGTATTGCTACCCACGCCGACGGCTGTCGTGTGGAGTTGGTTTTCACCTCTGTTTGTCGGTTTGTTTTTCCAGACGACATCTCAAAAACCGATGCAGCTAGGATTACCAAACTTGACATTCAAACATTCCACGGTGAGTCCTGGAAACCCATTTATTTTGGGGGGTTAATAGGGCAAATGTCAAGTTCACATCACAATATCTGTGTCGTCTTCAGACAGAACGCAATATTGCCGCTGTTACTGCGTACGTAAGCTACGCTGAGTTTTCCCTGCTGTAATGCCCGCCGCGCAAGCAATGTCAGAGACACTGGGTTTTCCCTGCGTCACTTCCCCGCATCCGCTTGCCACTGGGTTTTCCCCGACGTGAGTTTTTGCACTCGTGTGAGTGCCGGCTTCTAGTTTACGTTTTTTGTTAGTAGCTGTACAGAGACCAGGGGAGGATCGTAGAACGACTGGTCCCACTCACATTGCCTGTGCAATGGGCGCAGACAGACACCTGAGGTGACCTTCACGGTCATCCAGCCTAAGTTGCCCCCAGGCTACCACTCTAGGTGCGGGCGCGAATCTCTATGTATATAGACATATAGAAAGCTATGTCGCTCATAAGCCACGCATGACTGCGTCTACTACAAACTGGAAACCTCCGTCGTTGGGACGACACTTACTCCAATTAGGCCCGCAATACACGGGCCAACACTGACATCCGACAACGTCAGTCCGTGTCTCGCGGGCTCTAGTACCGGTATAATACGCGTTTTATTTAAAAACTAGCTGTGCATGTGACAGAACAATAGCAGTCAAAAACAAGCGCACGAGAGTAACACGCCAAGGCCGAATGGCACTAGGCGTTAATATTCATCATCTTTATTTCACCAAAACTGGTAGAGACAAAAAAACAATAAAAGAGATAAAAATTATTCATTTTATTTTAGCGAAAACACACACATACACGCACATACATACACACATGTACACAAGCACATAAATACATATAAACAAATATAAACGTTCTATAAATATATACAAATAAATACGCACAAAATGTACAAAATAAAATAAAGTATTAAAAACAACTAAGAACAGCTAGGGTTAGTACCCGATTGTTCAGCGTCATAGCAACTCGATTCGTTTTATCCATGTGGATCTATAATTATACGCAATATAGCGCTCGATTCTCGCGCCTACGGCGCTCGATTGGTCGCGCCTGCCGCCCGCTAGTTCCGAATTCTCGGGCGCGTGGAGCGCGAGGCCGCGGGCTCGAGCGCCGCTCGCTAATCCCATGCTAGTACCGCGCACACACAGCAAACTGGGTGACAGAAGCTTCTCAGTCGCCGGTCCCCGCCTGTGGAACGACCTTCCACCAAGACTACGACGGCCGGGACTGTCATTTGACACTTTCAAACAATCTCTGAAAACTTACTTGTTTGGCGACCGAAGCGCATAGTGTCTCTTTTAAATTTATATGCGCTATACAAATAACTCTTATGTATGTATGTATGTACCATCTGTAGAGTATAAGGATGGGTGAAGGTTCACTGGTCCGAAAGGTGCGGAACGGCGTTTTCATGAACATAATAGAGAGATGTTCCTATCAGTTCATTTACTCATTAAGATATTAATTTTGCAATTATGAATTCGTTATACATTATTTTATGCCGCTATAGGAAGCACTATAATCTAACAAAGAAAACGAAACTATCTACGGTCAATATAGTGTCACAGCGGCGGAAATTTGACGAAGGCGTTCATAAATATTAAACAAGCGGACGTAACACGACTGGCCCGCCGTCGCGTGCTGCCCCTGGTGAATTACGTTGCGCCGCCGTGGAGTGTTACAAACGACAACAACAGACGACGACAGACGCCAACGAGCAAAACAATACTGGCCCCAAACAGTATGTGTAGGCGGGCCAGTAATAATCTGCGTAACACTGTTTATTAGTTTCAGGTCCTAATGACTGATGCCCATAAAATTCGTCAATCGCAAGAGCAAGAGGCATTACAGTATGCCCGATCAGCCCGAAACAAAGAGAGAAACCGTGCACACAGCACGGTTGACAAAGACAAGACGGATCATAACAGACTATTATGTGATATTCTATTATTAACTGTTCGTGTCACTTGGCAAAATGAACACGGTGCGGTGTGGGCTACATCCGGCGGTCGTGTCTTCTCGCGACGCGGTGATTACCAGGTCTCGGACTGTCGTTGATTGATGACGAATAACTAAGTAATTGGCCTAAACAACGGACGAGACACCACGACTCTATACTTTCGAGCAGAAATTACGCCGACATATTACGCCGACAAAACCGACTAGACAACTGCTGATTTCTTAAGCTATCATAGTTATCGCGTTACAAAGACCACTTATCATCGACCGAAGCCATTTTGACAGCGTTCATTCAAACACAATCTCCATGTCGTTCTTCAAAACAGCGTTACGTAAACGCACCGTAACCGTTCTGAGCTAATCGAAGGACACGAAGCCTTTTGCAAATTCGCCAGCTATTGTTTTTTTAAACGATCGTTCCTGCAACTGCCAACTGTTGGTGCAGCTCTACTGCCAACCTACACCTTCTGACCAACTTTATCACTGGCCCGCCTAACAGGCCAGTATAGTTTTGCTGGCTGGCATCTGTCGTCGTCTGTAACGCTGCCGGCGGGCCAGCTGGCCGGCCGCCAGGTGCGTGGGCGGTCGGGCAGCCGACACTGAACGGCGGGCCAGTCGTGTTACGTCCCGTTAGGGCGACACCTTGTTACTAATAGTAAATGCGTCTTTGTAGACTATCATTACACGCATTACATGACGGTGTCGTCTCTTAATTCAATATATTGCAACTGGCTATTAGGACCTATTAACCGATGCGTGTACTGCAGTTTGGCTAGTCTCAATGTTAAGCAAGGTGGCTCAAAATACCGTGCCGTTAGCCACTGTCAGTCGAACAAGTGTCCAAAGTAACTTGGCAAAAGGCCGCATCGCCGACTTGTCATCCCTTACGGCTGCGAATGGATTCGTCCGATCTTGACTCCACAATACACGGTTCATTGGACCCACATAAGTCAGCCCCAAACGGTATCGCGATCGGTTCAGCCATTTTTGCATGCTTACCCGTGTGCCCAACACACAGACAGACACACAGACCGCGCTACGTGCGACATCTGTAGCAACAGGCCGCATCTCATGCATAAAAAGGCGCCACTAAGCTCTTGGTGTTGCCAAATGGTGACCGATTTTCAAAATTTGTTTACCCTTACACTCAGCAGTAAACTTGTATTAACGTCATCGCGACATTAAATTGTGAAATAGTTGGAACCCTTTCACCCACCACTTTAGTGGTCAGGGTAGTGCAATCGGTACTCCGTGTGTCTGTAAGTGTGTGTTGTTCGATATGATAACTTCTAAAGGAGATGGCGGTGCGAAGTATTGCGATTAGGGTGTCTGTATGTCTGTCTGTCTGTCCGCTCGAACTTCCGGTTTTGTGGATGACGTCATGTTTTCACATAATGGGGCCACTGAGGTAGAGTCCAAGACGACGTTATGTTTCGTCGAGTTCGCCAGATGGCGGCACCGAAGGCGAAGTTTGCTATCTACGATCGCCTTGTCGGTGTGGTTCATTTTTATTCAATCTAGGTTAAGTTAGTAGGTCAAGATAATAGGTCAACGTTCACAGTTAGGTTTAGGGTTAGGAATCACGCGTTATGTACGGTCAGAGGCTGTGTTATTGCTGGCGGCCTCCGGCGAGTGAGATTAAACTAAAGTGGTCGATGATGCGATCTCGAGTGAGAGCTCTCTATAGTTAGTCCTACCGACGGCAGACGCGGGGGTAGGAATTTCATCGGCATTTGTGTGTATGTCTGTTTATCCGCACCATATCTCAAAAATCGATGCAGCTATGATCATCAAACTTGACATAGAAATGTTCCACCGTGAGTCCTGGAAATCCATTTTTGAGGGTCGACAGGTCAAGGTCAAGGTCACGAGGCACAAAAACAGTGTCGCGTGGTTCAATGCACCCTTGTGAATGCTGGCTTCTTGTAGTTGGTTAACAGCGGTCAGCGTTGCTGCAGTTGTTTTTGCTAGATTACATTACAGCGCTACGGACGTTTCATCAGCTGGCATGCACCTACACTCGGAATGACACGACCGAGTGACGCGCGATTGCCGATGGTGACGCGACCGATTCGATCAGCTGTAATTTAACGACGTACGTTTTGTACGCTGTACGTGACTGATATCAAATTACGGTAACATTTATACGCCGACGAGCAATAATAGCAGTGACCCCTCAGTCACTCAATCGACTCCTCGAACCAACACAGTTTATACTGTACAAGCAAGTACAATTCAGCCATCGCACTCCAGCCAACGTGCAAGAATTCAGTTAATTATTCGCCCGAAGCGAAGCATATAGTTCGGGCGAATTATGGAAACACTCTGCGGGGCAAATAAACCACGGCTATTACTCCACCGAAAGTGAACGGATTTGGATAAAATCTGGAGCACTGTGAGCACATTGTTGGGGGCTGGCCCTGGCAGATTTTGGGCGCGATCCGCGCAGTAGCGACAGTTTGGCGTGGCCACGGCCGTCGTTTTTTTTGAGAATACCGACGGTAGTAGTATGGCTCAGGGCTGTCCAGTAGATCTGAGGACTGAACCGTGGAGACGGAAACTGTAGCCGGGCGACATCACCGGCCATCGCGCGGACCGTGAACACGCATCTCATCAGTCTTGACGGCTCGGCTCGGCTGGGCTGCGACGCAATCACCGGACGCCGTCGTTCAGTTCAGCCTCGACTGAAATACATGAGCGCTCGTCCAGTGGCGTCGCGATGCTCTGAGGTGCCGGCATCAGCACAGCAGTGAGATCGTGGCCCCATGCAGATACACCGTTAAGGGTTAACTAAGTTAAATTCTCAGTCAGCGGGTGTAACATGTCACGCCTCTGAAGTTACGGCCTAATGGCGCTATACAAATATGTTTATCGTTATTATTACTGGCCCGCTAATGGGCCAGTAATGTTTTGCTCGCTGGTGTCTGTTGCCTGTCGGCGTCGTCGTCGTCTGTCGGCAGGCCAGTACGGTTATGTCCCGTTACGGCGACACCTTGTTATTATTATTGTTACAGCAGTCCATAATGTTGACGTTTTATTCCGCATCATCGCCTGCACGCAATCTACAGATGCGGCCTACTGCTACAGATGTCGCACGTAGCGCGGTCTGTGTGTCTGTCTGTGTGTTGGGC
>Ga0209363_1001286_pt1 | contig 11804 bp, 10 predicted proteins | sample WorMetexBAHAMAS3_FD_187385 | JGI IMG/M metagenome (GOLD analysis project Ga0209363, IMG submission 187385) | Marine gutless worms symbiont microbial communities from Max Planck institute for Marine Microbiology, Germany - Inanidrilus exumae... | ecosystem: Host-associated > Annelida > Digestive... | reverse complement strand
TGTCATCACTAATGTTTAGTAAGGCATGTAACTTGTAAGTAATTAATAACAAGAAAAACTCACAGAAATGGCCATAAATACAACTGCCATTGATGGCACTGCCCCTATAAAAGTACTTTATACATTTACAATGTGGACACACAAAGGTGAAATTCGTGCAACTTACTTCAAGCTTGTTTGCTTATATAAAAACCAATTAGTTACATTTACATAAAAAAATATACATAATCATGGTGCAATGAAACAATAAATTTTGCAGAAAAAAATATCATCAAAAGTTATCGGGACTTATTTCGAACCGAAACTGCAATTTTATTACGTTTGAGTAGTAATAATGATAACAATAATAATAACGGTAACAGTACAAACGTTTGCAAGGCGCATGGAGGCACATGTAGTCACAAGACGGCAGCACTGCCACGAGTGGAGTATGTAATATGTAGAAGCCATCACGTAGTGCTTGAAAGTACCAATGGTGAAAAGACATGATCCACATGACAGTTGAGAAGTAATTACAATGAAGTCACAGAACACAGCCCACGAATTATGGAATATTTCTGTGACAGATGGAAAACCTGGCAACAGATTCACAGCATGAAACCCTTGACGAAACTGTCCAGTAGCACAGCAGTGCATAGCATACATCTGTGATTCGACAGTGACAACTACGGCATAGATTGACACACCGCAGGCAGGCAATCAACGACATTCATAGACATATTCCAGTCTACTCTTTCAGCAGCTTGTTGGCACGTTTGTTGGCCTCACCAATCCGCGCCTTGTTTGCTTCCGCCTGTAATCGCACACCACACAAAATCAACGTGCACAACAATCAACTGATCACCGCAACTTAACTTTTGCTTGAACAGCAAATTTGATATCATCACAGTGTTTAAGGTCGCAACAACCACTTCAGACAGAAATTCAGATTAGTTCCCACAGTGCGGTACTGACCACATGTCTGTTATTGCAACTGCTGAAAGACCAAAAACAATTTATTACTACTATCACATTTGTCAGCTTCACTGTATCTGGCCTTACCTCGATTCCTGAAATGCCTGTACCATTACTACCTCTATCGTTCACTCCAAACTTGATGACTGTAATTCTCTCTACTATAAACTCCCTAAGTCTCAATTATCCCATCTCCAGCAGACCCAGAACTATCTTCTTCCTCCCGGACTGCCTTCAGGGACTTATGCCCGGACCATTTCTTCTGAGCTACTCGGTTTTTGTTTTTAGTTTTCCTTATTTTTCGTTTCTGTGCCGTGCACTAGACTAAGGTGGCCATATCATCAGCTTTTAAGCGCATGTAAATATATATGGTATCATAAAGCAAAAAACATGAAATATACTAACAGGCATAAGGAAATGCAGCACAGTACCTGAACGTTAATTCTGCCGAGTTGTTCGTTTTGTGCCGTGATCTCACTGTTCATATCTATCGCCATGTTCCGCAGGTTACCAACCATTCCACTGACGGACGCCAGGTTCTCCTCCATTTCATCCTCACGTGCGTCGTTTGTGATCCTGTCCAGAACCAGTTTCAAGACACGTGATTCACGATGTACCAAACTAGTAAAATATCAATATGGAGCTAAGAGTGACAGCAATTGTTGTAAATTTTCAACTGCTAGTTCGAATTCTTTATGGGGTCCACCAGAAAACCAAGATGAACCTCAAGACTGGTCAATATGATCATTGCGCATGTTGTAAAATTGCAAATTGTTGTACATTTCAAATTGTGCAGCCAGTAGAAAAGAACTTTACTTATGCAAAGCAAAATACTGATACAGCAAACCACACTCAACTGAGACGGGAAATCAATTGTAAAGACAGGTGTTAGGACATTACATAGAGCAAATTCACCACATCACATAACAGCTACACAGCAACTAGGACACAACTGTAAGAAGTATTGCAGAAGAGAGCCACTGGTGAACTGTGCTGACACGAGCATTCAGAACACAGCTGCCGTAATTGAAATTATTAACAAAAGAAGAAAGTCATCGTAATCGATAATCCTGTTCTTCAGGCACTGAAAGATCAACTGTAAAACCTTTAATGTTCGTATGCCCTTTATTTTGCAGATTTTGCAAGTTAAAAACAAAACTACAAAATTAAAGGGTGCAAGTATGTGTTCAATGCTTATCAATGATTTGAAATTACTATTGTGTTGGAATTGTGTGATTGGAACTAGCCAAAATAAAAGGCGCCAAAATAACTTTGCTCGTGAAGCTGCCAACTTTTACGGCAGTCAAATTAAATGATTTTTATACTATCTGTTCACTCCTGCCTAGTCCACCTGCATCATCAACAGCTCCTCATGACATGTGAGAAACGTTTCTATGAGTATGACTAGTATTGTTACTATTATTAATAAATTATCCCCGTACGGGACTGACAGTCGACTCTTCAGAACGGACGTTTCTGCCAACTTCAAAGTTATGTCACACAAAAACTAGGACAAATATAAAAAATCTAGCCTGATCAAATTTAGATATTGTGCCGTAGTTTAAGAATCTGTGGTCAGTTGCCAGCTCCCACTGTAAAAGGCTGAGAAGATAGCTTTTGAAAATGGCCAGATTTCCAACTTTGAAGGGCTCGTGACCTTGACCTTGGATCTGGTCATATTGCATACCATCGTGCATCACTCATCGACCTCTACCTACACAACAAATTTCATTGAAATCGAAGAACTTTTTGTGGCAGGCAGATGCCTTGGACAAAAAGTAAGTTAATCAGTAACCGGTGATAATAAACACACGTAGGTGCAGTTGGCTGCCTCTAACGTTACTGCAACCGTGATTAATTGCTGTCGACCTAGTTGCATAATCGATGTACAGACATGACAATATAGGCCGACAGTCGTTTTTTTCCACCGCAAATTAATCTTTCATTAACGTTGATGGGCGATTAATTTGTGGTGAAACAGCCAACCCTTAGTCTGTTTAACTAATTGGACCCTGACAATCCATGAAAAACAGGGCTGTGAAGCTGCCTACCATTACAAAGCAAATACATCACAGTGATTTTTGATCAAACACCATCAGACCTGGTAACAAATCCTGCTTGTGGAACTTGGCTTTGATCACCAACGACCACTCTCGGACCATCGACACCCATCTTCCCATCTTCGTCCTTTTTCCACGCGGTCGTGTATTTGCCGGATTTCTCAAAATTTTTCGACCTGTTTATAAAGAACATCGTTCAGAGGATGACTTGATGATGTCTATAGCACAGAACTAACTCAAAACTCACCTCTGTTGATGGTTCCTACAAAGCCGCCTTCTATAATTATGTGGATTACAAGGCACAGAGGTCACGCAATTTAACGTTACATGGGTTAACTTGTGTTTCTGTGTGTGTCTGCATGTCTGAAGGATTACCATCGCATGACAAGTGGACGACGGATTTTCACAAAATTCTGGGAAGAAGAAAAATCGTGTAGAAAGGAACAACCAACTACATTTTAGCAGTGCTCTGGCCCCGACAGAGTTATAATCCAGGAAATATATTTCATGTACGTTTCTGAGCACTATCTCAATCTAACAACATTCACCAGGAAGCCTCAAATAACTGTGTTCATGTCAACAGCTGACATTCATACCAGTGCTTCCAAATATCACCGAGTGTGGCCACAACAAGTAAGTAACGGTGCACAGATACTGACCTTTTACTAACAAGTGTGAATAAGAATACTGATTGAGTTAAGGCTATACGTGCCACATGAAACAAAATAGGCCATTTCGGAGACGTTCTACCCAGCCAATCACTTGGCTTAGTACTGAGAAATTAAATCAAACACAACAAAAGCAAACATGCATCCATAACGAAATATACAACAAATAACAATCACACTAAAAACTAAAGCCAGGATTGGTCGCTTCCTATAACCTCCGGCCTGGAAATGGAATGGGCCTGTTCTGGAAGAAGTAGAAAGGTAAGGAAGTAAATAAGGAAGGAACAAAGTAAGAAAGAAATTAAGTATGCAAACCAAAACTTTATATAGCACTAAAATCAACAAATGAATCCGGGCGCATTACCAGCCTAGAGCCCATACAGGGCTTGAATGAAAAGAGCAACGGAAACCATAACAGTTAATTATTTCAATGCACAGAGCGCTGTATGTCGACAGAAAGTGGAATTACACAGCAAGAACATCCAAGTGATATGCTGCTGAAGAGCATGTGAAAAGTTTTGTTCTGTCCCAACATGATCAACAGGATGTACAGCTCTGGCATAAACGAACGGAGACTGAAAGTTGCGGAGGCAATCAGTAAACAACCTTCACCTCAACAATGACCATTAACCCATTTTAGCTCAGTGTTCCCATAATAACTACACTAATTCAACGACCGGCTGGCTAACCGACCATTTTTATTTTTTGACTTTTCGGCACCCTGGCGCTCATCCCTGAGCGCCAGAGTGCCTAAAAGTCAAAAAATAAAAATGGTCGGTTAGCCAGCCCCGCATCGAATCCCTTAGTCACTGTCTCCATTTTGGGTTAACTGTGGGCATAAATGGGTTAAAGCACAGTGTGTCGGTGTCTGTTTACATTTCCTGTTTCTCTTGTTGCCTTTGCAAACTTGGCTGTTGGCCAAACTGAAGCTGTTAGTACTTATGGCAAAATTAGGTTTTCATGTTATCAAAAGCACTATCATTATCAAGACAGACAGCCCATCAGTGTACCTTTTCCACGGAAGAACACACAGACCACAGCACTTTTCCATTCCTTCCAGGTTCTTCTCCGCTGCACGCATGTCCTGGTTGATCTGATCCATGCCCTCTCCGATACGATCAATCTGCTCTGTACGCCAACAGCACATACAACCCGACACTTATATAACTGTTAACAATCAAACATGGCACAAATTGTCATGCTGTTATTTTTTAGAACACCAAACACATACAGGAAATCCTGTTAAAAACGCCAAAGAACGTTGTGAGAATAAATATCTCATCAATTCTTGAGCTTGCAGTGTATTTGTTCAAAAACAACAGAATTCAATAATGTTGAATACACACACTCGTGTGTGCATTCAACATTATCGGAATGTGTTGTTGATAAAATAAATGCACTGGAATGCCGGCGTCACTGTAACTGATTATGAATAGAGAAATGTGCAGTCGTATCGACACGCACCCTCACATTGCTCTGCAACCCAGCCCATCCCCATTGCACAAGTTAAAACCCTAATCCAAAGCTTACGATTAGGATTTGACCTTTGACCTATTGACCTCAGGGTCAGTGCATGCTGAGGTCCTACAGACGTTTAGTGCTGATAGCCGTTTTGCTTTTGGAACGTGGACAAACAGACGCAACTGAATGCCCTACCCACAAAGGCGGCTATACAGCAGGCGTGGGTAAATATAAACGGAACTTTAGGAATGGCATCACTGTATCTGTGCTTTCACATCATTTGGAAAGTTTTCCGTGAAAGTCATTTTTGAAAGTCAACTTTTGTAAATTTGGCTTCAAAAGCAAACGGGAATGGACACACCGGAAAGTTGAATGTGATACAATACAATATGGTAGACTTATGTGCGCTCAAAAGCTGACAAAATGGCCAGCTTAATCTAGCACACGACAAAAACACGAATGCAAAAGTTTCTTTGTAAACAATGGTGACAGACATTATTCACTAACCAATCACAGCATAACTTTAGAAAATTAGCCCCATACGGGACTGACGGTCAACTCCTACTTACTGCCAACTTCAAAGTCACGTGACACAAAAACTAGGACAAAAATCAAAATTCTGGCCGGAGACGTTTTAGGTATTGCCAACTAATTTAAGAATCCGTGGTCATTTGCCAGCCCCCATTATAAATGGGGAGGAGATAGCCCTTGAAAATGGTCGAATTTCCGACTTTCATGGGCTCGTGACCTTGACCTTGACCTCGGATAGGGTCATACTGCATACCGTCATGCATCACTCGTTGACCTCTACCTACATACCAAATTTCATTAAAATCGAATAAACTTTTAGGAGTCGACCTAAAAATGGACCTATCATGCAGGAAAGTTTGAGTTTCAACATAACAGTAAACAGCTTATGTTTACCTCCTTGTTCATCAAGCATAACCAGTGTTCGAATGCCAGCATCTTTGCTCTGTTAACACATTCACAGTTTAATTACCCGCATACGTTGTTCAAATGTCAGCAGAGTTTGGATTAAAACCAGAAAGCACCTGAACTAATGCAACCATCAAAGTACGTTTAATACTGAGATATGTCACCTAGAAACCAAATAAGGCGGACTCTCCAAAACTAAACAGTTTAATTCACAGAAAAGCACCTACCTCTTCACAAAGTTGAACCATTCGCCGTGTGCTATCAAGACTCTGTTTTCAACACACAACAGCCGAATTAGATATATTCTTTCAGCAAAGTTTGGTATTTTCGAATCTATTTTAGTGTATTCAGGACTCAGCTATAATTTGATGAGTCAAATTTTATCAAACATTCTTTTCATAGTTCTGTGCTGTTGTTACTATTAGGTAGACAGGGCAGGCTGGGCCTCCCATCAGCTGCACTAGATATGCCACATGATAAAATCTGATATGCTGGTGCAGATGCCATAAATCAACACAATTATTAGCCAAGCAACAGCTGGTGGTGGCATTTTCAGGTAAATAATACAAACGTGTGTGACAGTTAGGCTTAGTGGTTACAAGTTGCACTGAATGACATAGTTTTATATCAGGCCTAGTTACCCACGCCGGCTATATAGCCGCCAGCGTGGGTGGGGCGTTCAGTCGTGTCTGTCTGTCTGTTTGTCCGTGCTCTAATAGGAAAACTGCCCGAGCTATCACCAAAGTATGTAAGCATATAGTCCATGGCAGGACCTCGGCATGCACTAACCATGAGGTCAAAAGGTCGAAGGTCAAATCCTAACCCTAATCTAGGGTTATGGGTAGCTGTAAGTAGAGATGCACCAATAAGGCACTGGCCAATTATCGGTCGGCCGATAATTGGCGCCTAACAATCGGCCGATTACCGATTAATACAAAAAACTTATTTTGCTGTCTTCTTATTGAAGTTATTTATTTAGGCGCCGATTATTATCCGAGGACACTTACTTACTTGAAGGACTGCAGAGCAACCAAGTCTTTAGTTTTTACCCGCATGAAGAACCTGCCTTTGTGGCTGAGTGGATAATGCACTAGGCCATCATGTGTAGTACGGCGTGACGCGCTCAGTGGCTGGGGTACGGCTCAGCCCGGGCGCGTCCACCTACCAAAAAATTATTTCTGATAATTCCTATGCACATAATGAACAGGGAGTTAATCCCGGGCAGGTGAGAGGGTTCAACGGTGTCCTCTATAAACTGTGACCGTTGCTGATGCCTTGAACAGCAACCCTGTTGTCTAGTGAACTATTAAACACGTTTATATTTAAGTCACTCTGTAGGTCTCGGTGGCTTGGGAGGACTTCACTTTTATACACCTGCTGAAGTACTATTATCAATAAAACTGAAAAGAGTTGCCATATGCACTCAAATGGAGAACTCAACGACAAATATACACACATTGTGTGGTGTACCTCATCAGTGGTTGCATTGATCTTCAGCTGAATGTTCTCCAACTCTTTTCTCATATCTTCATCACTCATAGGTGCACCAGTTGCCATTGCTACAACCGAGATTCAGCTGATGAATAACATTCTCAAGAACGGTAATAGCATACCAGGCATCACATACTGGTCCAGTTAATTCAACTGAAATCACTTACATCAGAGCTGACATACGATTTTTTCCAAAAAACCACAGGATATACCGTGTAAACACCACAACAACATTTCAGATACTAATTAATGGATGAAAACAACTGATCATAAAACAGCTGCTCAATTAACTAGAAAAAACTAAGGCAGCTCACGTCACCACAAACACTTAAAAGCTAATGTTATTAACTAATTACAGTAAGACTAAAGTTGAACCATCATATGACTGTCTCTACAGCAACAAGAAGTTCAGCTACCAAAACAGGCCTTGCAATGTGCTATGTCAGTTGAAATGTTAACCCTCTTACTGCCAGACCGGAAAAATGTAATACGTAGTCAGTGTATGGGTAATAGCCAATACCGTAGGCAGCATTATATCACATACCATGGTTATAAGTATAGCCTACCTAGCGTAACCGAATTCATCCGGCAGTCTGGGGATTATTATTTATTTCCTCTGCCGGAAATATCCGGCGGACAAGGCAGCGAAAAGGTTAACTGCTGCACAGCTGTACAAAAAATTGAGTTTGAAAAGAGCTCGCAATAAATAAATGACCTCGAAGGTCACACAAGGTAACTGACTGATTCACTAAGGTATAATGTCCCACCCGACACAAAAAGGTCATTTCGGAGACGTTCTTCCCAGCCCAGCCAATCTCTTGGCTTAGTAGTAGAAAACTAAAACAAACACAACAAAAGCAAACATGCATTTCCGTAAAAAATATACTACAACATAAAATAAACCAAAATTGTAAATCCAGGTTTGGTTGCCTCCTACAACCTCCGGCCTGGAAACGGAACGGGTCTATTCTAGAAAGAGTAGATAGATAAGTCAGGAAGTAAATTAGTAAGAAAGAGAGCATAAGAAAAGAAGAAAGTAAAGAAGGAAAAAGTGAGAAAGAAAGTTAAGTAAACACACAAACAAACAATTTATATAGCGCCAAAATCAACACATTAATTACGGCACATTACTGCCCCGCGGCCCATACGGGGCACTCAAGGTAACTGGAATTGCTACTATTTGATAGGCCATATATCACTTCGTACATGGCATGACACGGCCATTGAGCTGACACAAGAAACTGGCATTACAACCATCACAGAGGACACCACGTAAACAACATTCCTTTTCCAACGCCTATCCATAGCTCTCCAAAGGGGAAATGCAGTCTCCTTCCATAACACTATGGTCACCGAATGAAAGCGCCATTGCAACCATCTCATTTGCTTAGCTTCAATTTTCACGCCTGCGGCTTTGTGCTGGTGGGCAAAAAATAACAATAACAACCACAATAATAATAATAATAACATTTACGGTGCTGTCATCATGGCAAACCATAATGAGAGTTCATCTGGTTCAGCTGATGAATGCAGACTAAATGACGGGTGTTGCCAACTCCAGACCAAGCCAACAACTATCCCAATTGGTTGGCTTGGTCACCCGGAAAAGGCAGCTACCATCCGCATTCACCATCGCCATTTATTATTACTCATTACGAAAGATGACACTCATTTTACTGTCCCAAGAAGGGTGGATGGCTGAGCCGATCTAGGCACTGCCATAAGGGTGTGCACTGTGCAGCCTGTGTCCATGGCTTTATATCGTAGTGGCTGTCATGATAAACACAACTGCCTGAAGGTGAGATTTGAACCTAGGTCCTCTCACACCACAGTCCAGCATGTTACCAAACCAATAAACCATTAAAATCATTTAAGTCTAAAACCTTAGTCTAATACCAAAGCTTAATCTGAATGGCTAAAACCTGGTTTTAAACCGAGTTCAGTCCGTTCACACTGAGCGAAAGATAAAGTGATTTAGTTTTAGACCAAAGTCTTATCTCTAAGAGATTAGTGATAATTGCCTATCTAAATACATTAGAACCGCTAGGTTTAAGACCGGATTGCTCAGATTAAGTTTGGTTTAAGGCCAAACATTGGTCTTAAACTTTGGATTAAGCGGTAAGTTTGGTTTTAGATTTTGTCTTAGACCAAAGTTTAGCGTCACTTCATGTTTTGCATTGATTAGGTCTTAAACCGGACTTTTGTTCTTAGGCCAATTTTTTAGATGTTGGTTTTAGCGAAAGACACGAAGGATATGGCATCGATGTCATTTATCTGGATTACGAGAAAGCATTTGACTTGGTTCCACACAAACAACTTATTGAGAAATTGAAGGGTTACAGACTGCATACCTAATTAATCATCAGGATTGGTAACTTTCTGCCAAAAAGACAAATGAGAGTAGAGTCCGAGGAAGTTTTTCCAAGTGGGTTGAGATGATTAGTGGTGTACCACAGGGTTCAATCTTGGGACTACTTCTGTACTTTATGTATGTGAATGACCTCCCTAGCTTGATCCAAAACAGTATGAAAATGTTTGCCGATGGCACCAAGATATGGAGAAAAATAGAGAAAGCCAATGACAGCTAGTGTTGTTACTGTGGCAGGAATTTTCAACTCGGTCGGTGGCGGTGTTTTTTTTGACATGCCACTGCGGTGCCAGTGCCGGTAGTGGTGGCGACCAATATGGTGTCAAGGCTACGATTGTTTATCGAAAACAGGTGGATGTGGTAGCTTCACGGCTCGCGGCTTTGATCGTTCCGGCTGTCATGGAGTGGCTAACTGCTCACTGCACGCGACGCGCGCGACCGTAGGGGATGTACTAAGTGATACTGTCGCAATGGTATTACTAAGTACAGTGCCTTTGGGAGTGGGGAAGCAGACACGTGGGGGAAGGCGAGCGGTGTCGCCGACTGCACTCGCTGTGCATTCACACGGGATCAAATGAGGCGCCATGTAGATGACTATCCCTGCGGAATAGTGAGGAGGGTAATTGTTACCGTGAGGAGCAGTTTTCAGGACACGGCGCCCAGAAAGACTGCCGAGAACACTGTAAAACACCGCAATGGCCGTGATGGTTCGGTGTTAGCCAACCATGGCCATGGTGGTGAAAGTTTGGTGATCAAAACAACACTAATGACAGCAATTCCTTACAATCAGATCTGTACAGTATGGAAGAATGGTCAGATAACTGGCAGTTAAAGACATAACGTTCAACCCGTATAAGTGCAAAGTTATGCATATTGGTCACAAGTCCAATACTTCTTATGAAATGTCGGATAATGGAGTCATCAAGTGGTTGGAACAGATCGCTGAAGAGAAAGACCTGGCAGTGTATGCAACACCAGACTTGAAACCAAGTACCCAGTGAACAAAGGGAGCAAATAAAGCTCGATTGAAAAAGTGCAAAAAATTCATTAAGATGCTACCTAAATTTAAATACACAAAGAATGAAGAAGCACTGAAACGAGTTGACTTGCACGCCAGGGTGTGAGTTGACCTGCCTTTCGCGTACGAGTTGACTAGGATGGGTACGAGTTGACCTGGTATGGGTTCACCTGGGTACGACTTGACCAGACACCCCTCCGTCAATGCTTTCAAGAATAGACTGGATGACTTCCTTCAAAACATAGACGACTGAAAGGCTCCGGCTTACACAAGTACATCAACAGCAAGCGGTATTGCTAAACACCGAAAACTTTTCGGTTGTTTTCGGTCAGTTTAGTTGACATGGTTAGCGTCACTGTGTCGGTTAGGGTTAGTGTTACGGTTAGGGTCAGTTTAATTTGACTTGTTAGCGATAATAGTTTGGTTTTTTGGTTGGCAGTTTTCGGTATTTAGCACGACCCACAACAAGTAACAAGTAAAGATAAAGTGACTCACAGTCAATATTATATACCGAGATAAGTGATTACCATTTACTAGATTATTCCACTTAATGTCTACTAAACAGCTCACGATATCAAGATGTACGTTTTATGAAGAAGAACAAAGTTAAACAATGTAATTTAATTTCTAACTTAAAATATCGCCATCCACGAAAAACTTTTCCACATCTAACAGATGTGGTTCCCAAAATGACGTCATCGATAAACAATAGTCTATAAATAGATAAAGTCAAGTCAATGCTGTTGACGGACGCAGGCTCTTCTGAGCCTCTATGTCCGTATCGTTGATAAGACACTAATACTGATTTTAATAATTTTCAGTATCAAACTCAGATCGGTCTCCGGTAC
>Ga0209363_1001285_pt1 | contig 11806 bp, 5 predicted proteins | sample WorMetexBAHAMAS3_FD_187385 | JGI IMG/M metagenome (GOLD analysis project Ga0209363, IMG submission 187385) | Marine gutless worms symbiont microbial communities from Max Planck institute for Marine Microbiology, Germany - Inanidrilus exumae... | ecosystem: Host-associated > Annelida > Digestive... | reverse complement strand
CCGTATCACACGACCTGACTGCAGGCATCAAACGTTCTCCACGTATTAGAAATCCCTGAGACTAATTTGTCTGCTCACTTTGCAACTTACATGGCTGTACAATCAAGATATTTTTATGATTCAAGATAAATTGAGTTATCTGCAAAAACAGTGTTCAGCTCCGTGTTAAAGGCCATACAGCTCACTGCCAAATCATGTCACCTGTGAATAGGGGGTCAACAAAAACTGCATATTTGGAACTATCGCCTCCTGAAGCCTAATCACTGAACGACTTCCATGGGGTTATGATGACGATTAAAAGTCATTTACAGGTAAGACTTCTCACCTTTAGGTTTGGTTTGAAACTGCCTATTCACGCCTGAAAATAGGGGGTTGGGATTTGAAAGTTTGAAACCCTAAAGGGGAAGCAGTATCAACAAAACCCCAAAAAGTAATCGGTTGAGGAGTGTCGATTCTGTAGGGGGGGTGACATTTTGCCATTTCCCAATGATAAGACCAGTCGCCACTCGTGATATGAAGAAAAAACAGTAACATAACTAAACAGTCACAAAGTATGGAGTATAGAAGTCTTTTCACGGTAGAATTTACATACCTGTACAGTATCAGCTTTTCAGACAGGCACTCAATACAGTGACCAATTTTCTCTGAAGATGAACAACAGATCTCATTCAAGAGTGTTTTGCGTTCCTCGTGTAGCCAGCCAAGTTTCTGAAGTACATCTTGTGTCAACGTTGTTGGATGACTGCCACGCAGACGTTTTATCAGAATTAGCAAAGCCGCCAGGTGCTTGCATTGGGACAGTGATATGGTGAAGTCACTCAGTATTAGCGGAACACCCTCAACTGACACACACTTCCCACGTTCTGAGCTCAATCGTAGATCATCAGGAAGTGTCAGTAAGCATTTGCTCTTGAAGTAACGGCGAAGGCGATGCATGCGCGTATAGCACCAGTCTCGGCGGACAATCAGATTATTGCATGCACGTTCTAACTGATCATACTTCTTTTCAAGTGACGTGGACAAACACGTGGGATCAAACTGGCTTTTGACTTTTGCCATGTCCGCCTCAGTCTTGTCTATTTCTCTCAGCACCGACACCAGTCGTAATTCAACGGCAAACTCACTCACGACGGCCGGCTCAGCAAGACCATCATCAACTAACTGCTGTTTTTCTGACTCATCAAGATTATCCAGTGAACATGCATATCGTTTACACACAGCAGCCTTCTGCTTGACTGCTTGCACCTTGGACTCCATGTGAGATTTCAGTCTGCGTAGGCTTGTTGTAGAAACATCAGCCAGTGACGCTAAGCAGGCAGAGACTGAAACAGAACTTGTAGAATCAACGTTACTGACATCCACACCAGCCTTTAACACTTTACACTGACGCTTACCAGAATCTTTGTCTATCAGTGTTTCTACATGTTGTTTAGTCACACTGGATGACACATGCACCTTGTGACCCTTTCTTGTGGCCCTGGTTGCACGACCTTCGCTAGGATTTCTGTCCATTTTTCTCAACGCTTCAGCATTGTCGTAATCACGATTACGTCTGAATACAGCTGTGTTGTTTAAAACGTGAGATGCTGCTATTTTTGTTTCCACTGTACGCTGAGAAGTGTCAGTACTGCATCTATTATTTGACTTTGAAGCCACTGTTCTTCCACGTGCATCAGTTGTACCACGTTTCACATGCTCACGTGTGTCACTTCTGTGTTTCACAGACTTGTTCTGATCGCCAGCAACCGAAGAATCATTAGTGACTGAGCGACGTTCTTGTTGACGACAAACTGTGTTAGTGACATGCCAATTTTCCTTTCTTTTTGCAAAAGACCGCATATCCATGTCAGACAAGGTACTATGGTCAGTTTTGTTTTCGGCAGCCACAATATATCGCACATTTCTAGCCACATCATGCCTAGTGGTGTGATCTGAAGCCGTCTTAGTAAATGGACTATTATCAACCAAAGACTGAGTTACGCTTGGCTGTGGCATTAGCTCAACATCAGTGCTAGAAAGGTCTATTACAAGCTCATTATTATCATCACTGTCATCATCATCATCATCAATGATGATAAAGTCATCAACATCTGAATCATTATCTTCTGCATACTGCTGTAATTCATGTGAACACACTGAATTATTCAGACATTTCTCTGCATCATCCAGATCTGCGTCCCGTCTAGAAATGTTGTCTAATTCGTCTCGGACTTTCTTGTCAACAGAAGCAAGTAAGTCAAGGCGACTCTCCAGTGTAGCAGCAGCTGATGTCTTAGACTGAAGGCCATCCAACTCTCCTGTCAGTTGTGTCTGATGTGCATCAGATACTGAGTCTGTGTCCCAACTGTGAACAGCTGACTGGGATTCAACAGCACTACTTTGGATCACAGATCTTACCGAACTGCTTGAAACCAGTGCACTGCCACCCATGGACTTCAGACGTGGGTCTAAAGGTGTACCGTACTGTAAATCAGTGTCCCAATTTACGACTGGACAGCAATCACTTCCATTATTTCGATACACTGACACTGAAATATCCCTGTTACATGTCAGTGAACTACTGTTAACGGCCAGACTTGAGGCCTTCAGGTGCGGGTCTGATGGTGGGCCCATATATTTAGTCCTTTCACACAGCAGCTTTTTAGATGGATCATGTATGTGCAAAATCCCAAAGGTGTCTAATGGGATCAACCTCCATCTGGCAGCACCAGCATGGGCAGCAGCCCTGCCATGAGACTGAACACCAACATGGGAATTTCCAGCTGGTGAAAAATGCTGTGCCACAATGGAACTATCACCTACACATTGCTGTGAACCATGTCCTTTGACTGGTAGCATTAAGTCACTCAGCATCATTACTGATAAACAATCAACTTCAACACCATGATCATCCTCCTCTAACAAAGTAACAGTTCTGTCAGCATGTGGCTCAACAGTGACCGACAGCCGTTTCAATGCAGGCATCGATAAACCTTCCTTCACCACAGGTCTATCTTCAATTTTTCTGCTGTTAATGGACTTGTGACTTTCAACATCAGAAGACAATGTGGTGTCAGCAACAAGATCTGCCATTCGATGACCATCACCTGAAGTGTGCAGTGGAGGACTCAAAAGGCTACGGCTGTGAATTACCCGAGTCGCAGAATGCCATTCACTAGTTGTACTGGCCTTCTGAAGATATTCTTCAGCAGGGCAGTTTGCTGACAGGTCACAGAGGATGTCATTAACATCGACGCTCATCAAGGAACTCTGAGATGATAAATTGTTTTCACCAGACTCCCACACCCAGCAACCAGCTTGGCTCTGATCAGCCGACTGTTTACTTCTTCCATATTGTTCCAACTCCAAATTAGTGGAAGGTGCTGGTGTAACGTTGTCTATTTGCTCCCATGGCCAGTGCACTGACCCATCACTGCAGGCCTGAGCACAGCTGCTCATAACAACTGCACTGACGGCAAGATTCTCTGCATTGCTGCATTCTTTCAAGCCAAACATCTGCCGTGACACAGTGTGCGGTCTCTGAGCTAAACGAGGGTCACGCAATGCAGCAGAAGAGGAAATGTTCAATAGCTGTGATCCTGTTACGCTCTGGCTTACAGAATATATAACATTTCTAGTGACTTCTGGCAAACATGGAGTTAACTTTGGAGACACAACGCTTGGAACAGTATTCTCAACACTGTGATCCACAGCATTAGAACAAACCAAGGTTTCAGAGACTTTGCTTTGTGATGACAGTGAAGTCGCATGCTGATTTCTTTGTTCCAAACGGGCCATCGATGACTGGTTAGTTAATATCTTTGTGTTCACGGACGCATCTGAATGAGCTGCAGACACTTTCACTGAAGAACTCTGTCTTCCTGGCCTTCTAATCACTGCAGATGACGTTACTGCAGTGCCACTAAGACACTCAGATGTAACCACACACTTTGGTACACTGTAATGACAGCCAACTGTCGACATTTTGCCATTTCTTCGTGGTGATATCACAGACTTAGCATCAATTTTTGAATGAGCCTCAGCAACCTCAGAAGAGGATGAAGCAAAAGCAAGCAGTGATGGCCTCTTTTTCTCCGAATGCCTAAGACTGGTGGTACTCTGCAGTCTTGTAAATTCTGAGTTTTTGAAGATAGTATTGATTTTATCCCTGGCTGACAGCCTTGGCTCAACTTCATTATCATATGATAATCCTGCTGCTGTGTCATTATCAGACTGTGATGGTACTTTTGCCTTTGTACTAACATCCAGAGTATGTAACTTGGGTAATCTGCACGATGACTGTTGTTGAACATGTCCATTAGCTGTTACCTCACGACTGTGTGAGTTGACAAACTTGCATGCTTTACTTCCATTTGCTAAAGAAACGCTCTTAGGTTTAACACCACGCTTAAGCAATTTCCTGGATTTCTTCATTTTATGCTTTCTTTTGTCATGTTTTGGGTCAGTGCAAGCTCGAGAAGCCTCTATTAAAAGAACTTTATCAGCCGACACTGTACCATTCTGGTCACGTTTCCTCGTGCATTGTTCACGTTTCTTCACCTTCTTCCTGGACTGTTTTTCCACCAACACAGCATTCTCTTTCAGCTTAAAGCCCATACTTTTGGAATTAATACATCTGAACTTTTTCACTTTCTTGTTATCATTTGCTTGCAATGAAGTCTGAGTTGTGCACTGCACACTTCTGCCATTCACTGAAACTGTACCTGGAGCAACTGCATTTTCATCATCTTCATCCTCATACAAAACTCGAGCTCGTTTCTTCTTGCGCGGTACATTAAGTTTGTCTTCATCTACAGCATGTAATAAATCATCCCTGCCTGCAGGCCGAGGCTGTTTCTCTTCCGGTACATCTACAGCACGCCTCTCATCACAGTTTTGTTTTCCAGATTCCAGGTCAGTTGCTTCCTGGCTGATATTGCCAGCACTAGTATCAACTGCAGCCTTACTGTTCACTGACACTGAAGTTTCACTGTCTGTTTCAGATGAGGAGTCAGCATTTTCTTCCGAACCAATCTTTTCATTCTCTATAATGGGCTGCAGTGTTGTGAAAATACCCGCGATACTTTCTGAACACTGTCCAGTATCACGACTGGCATCCAACTGTCTACAGGTCATGTCAGTCACACCATTCCGTAACGTTTCTTCAACATTTGTGCCAGGACGTGCAACCACTGTGTTCTCAAAGTGTTCTTTATCAGAATTCACTGGAACAGCAGTAACAGTATCGCTACCAACAGTGTTTTTGTCACATTCAAAATGCAAGGTCTCATCAGAAATGTTACTTTCACGGACATCTTCCACAGCCTGCAAATTATCTGCAACAGAACCGTCCACACGCGTCTCATACACAGTGCTGTATAACACTTCATTTTGCTGCTTCTCCTTCGATCTGTCAACTCTTTCCTCATTTCTTTGAGAGGGAGAGAGCTCAGATTTTTGTGGACAGGAATAACGAGAGCGGAGATCAACATTATCAAAAATAACATTTGCATTTTCGTCAAAAGTACGCACAGCACTCACTATGTCATCTACTGTCATACCTTCATTTGTATCAACACACTCGAATCTTTTCAGATCTACTGAGCAAACAGAGGAAATTGTGAAAAGGTCATTCGACATGTCAGACACAGCATGTAGCACTGCATTGCTACTGTGGCATTCGGCACTGGCAGCATTCTGCACTTTGTCTGGAGGTGATTCGTCGTAATTAGAATTAGCATCCTCATCAACAGACCGTTTACTAGAAATTTCACAATTATTACTCAGTGGACTTACAGCGGAAGTGACATTTAGCAAATTACTGGTACGACAGTTCATGCTGAGGGTTCGGTAACCTGGCCTTGTAGTGGCACTCAAAGCTGATGTATGCTCTGCAGCAGTCACTGCGTGACTGTCATTCTCTACTGAACACCTGTTGCCACGATTCATTTCATCACAAAAATCAACGGTCACTTCAGAGGCAGAGTACTGAGAGGCCATGCACGTGATACCGGAGCATGGCACAATATCTCTACCTGCAGGAATTACACCTGATGCTGACACGCCAACACGAACAGGACTGGTATCAGAACATGTGACTGAGCTGATGCACTCTTTAACACTGTTTGCGATGTCACCAAGAGCTTCTGTTAACAGAACTTCATTAGCACCACTACTGCATGTTCCCGGTGACTGAGAACTCGTCAGCTGAGTTCTTAACTGACAGTCTGCAACTGACAATTCATTATGATGTTCGGATGATGATAAATTCGCCACTGGAAACCCGTCTCCGTCACACTGACGATTGGCTGATGTACAAGCAACATCATCACTTTCATTAACAGCAGCCAACGCCATTGCAGCACCAACTGTGTCATCATCATCATCAACACAAATCAACTCCGCACGAGTTCTGCATCTCTTTCGACTCATCTCTACAGGTTCTTGCTTCACACGAAGCAAATCAAGCTCACTGTCTGGTTGTCCATCAGGTTCAATAACTATAGGCATCGGAGCTATAAAAACTGGTTCAACATCCTGTGCATGAAGTTCAATATTATCACTTTCCTGCAGTTGTGTCACTGCAGACGGTTCAGCCTCAACAGTGGCTGCTGATGATGTAGAAAACGAAGACACTGAACTGGGCATGACACTGGCAATACTCGCTGACTGTGATACACTTGGACATACTGCATTTGGTACAATCATCAGCAAACTCCTCCTGAAGTTGCTCATTTCTTGCATGAAAACTGGAGCAAAGTGACACAGCTTATTTGCTAGCACAAGACCACGTTCAGTCACCGTCATTCTTGTTTCAGTGGACAGCCACTGCCGCATCTCACGGAATATTGCCGATACCATTTCAACACTGTCCATCATTATTTTTATGCTTGCATGCAAACAACTGACAGTTGGCAAAATTACATTCAGGTTACTGCGAACGTTTCTTTGATAGTCACAGTACGCAGCGCAGACTGAGGAAAACTGACGGTACTGAAATCTCAGCACACGCAGTCTGTTGAGGGTATAATGAAAAACATGGGATGACTCAACTCTGCACGCCTGGTGCATGACATTTATAACACTGTTCATCTGCTGACTGAATTGGTTGTTGAACGCGACTGTCCAGCGATGATGAACCGCAAGCAGACGAAGCAGCTCAGTATGGCAGACCGGCTGTGTTGCATTCACCTGAGGTGCTTGTTGTAATGTAGCACCCATCGGAGACCAGACTGCACTTGCTAAGCCGACAGTGTGTGGTGATATCACAGCAGAAACATCAGTGGTTTGACAGTGACTGCGCGGTAACGTAGCTGCTGTTGGCACCGTATGTAACAGTGCAGATTGCTGTACACAGTTTGTCATGGGATACTGAGCAGAAACTACCGTACTACAACCAGCAGATGCAACAATGGCACTAGAACAACACGGCAAATTAGGAGCAGCAGTTTGCAGCACACCGTGACTGCTGTGGCTGTTCATCTGAGTGACTGCTGACGTGGAGGCTGCTGCTAAATGCCTCAGTTCATTCAATGAGTCTCTGTGGCACACAGACACAGCGGGCAGCATTACAGGTGACCGTTTGCGAATATACTTGATACTAGCAAGTGGAACACATTGCCGCGGTCGTGACATTTCAGCAGCTGACGTTTCATACACGTAGACCTGCACGAACACATCAATATAACATTACACTAAGCAAAATAGAAGCCAGTCCACACACTTTATGCACTAATAACATTTAGGTAAAACAGCAGTAAGTAAAACTTGCAGCTTCATTAGTAGCATGCAGCATATAGCTAACATCACATTATGACTATTTTCAAACACCGTTGAAGTATTCCTGCTGCTATGATAAGCAGATAACCGCTGATACACTATAGAACTAATTACAATCTCTCGCCAAGTGACACTAAGCTGTCTTCAGTATGTGACAACATCCGTGTAGTGTCAGGACTTGGCAATCATTCTGTCAAAATACTGTCCTGGCAATGTTCAAAAACAACTAACTAACCGACATAAACCTGACCAATGCTTAGCCTCACAAACTGAGTCTCAGACAATGCTCTTTGTCAGCTGAAATCATGTCAGCTGCTACACAACTGCATGAGAAATCGTATTTGAAAAAAACCACAATAGGTGAAAAAAATTTGATGGCACTAAACATCATTGCCATTCGATAGATAGGCATCACTTCATATTGAACGTCTGTAGTGACATGTCTATCTGGCGACATTTCTGAGATATTACCAATTTAGTGTTAATGAGTGCCTGTAAGGTTGGAAGTCCTTCAGCTTCAATATGACAGTTAAAAGCAATTAGCTAAAATTAAAGGCCACATATGCTTTCCCATTCATGTGTAAACATACATCCTACCGAATATGTGCTAGATTTTCCGAGGTATAGGAGTTCAAAAGATCTCAAAGAGCTGAAGTGACCTTCAAGCCCCAGGGTACCTCGAGATCACTGGTACTGGCACCATTTGATACACTTGTGAACAATGAGAGACATGTGACCCTAATTACACCATCTGTGGGGAAATTTATCATGCATAGACTAGCACTGTATTGTATTGTAGGGTTTAACGTCCCACTCTACACATCTCAAGTGGTCAGTCTGTAAAATAAATTTGTAGTGCATTCCAAAGACAGAAACACGACAATCCAGGATGTACAAACAGGGATGGTTTGAGATGTTCTCAGTCATTCAAGGTCAGTGGCAGCGTCACCATTTGACAGACTACATACAACTTCCTTCTTATTCACCATAGTAACTATGTCACTATCTTGTACCATTTCCAAGATACGGCAAGTTATTGGATGAATACTGCCAATTTTTCCTACCCATTGTGTACTTGGCACCTCCACATGGGTGACAACACTGGATTTTCAAATAAAATCGTTGGCATCATAACAAGAGTCCCAAAGATACCATGTATCACTCACTGCATAATAATGCATTCGACCATTTTGATACAATATTGGTATTAGACACACATTCAGAGAGACATATGGACCAACACGGGGCCAAAGCACATGCCATGCTATGAATACATACTGCAATGCACATGCATCCCTGGTAAAAAAGGCCAATAAAGTGGCTATGTGGAACGTTAGTAATAATAACAGAGATGAGAGTAACACATGAATTCCTAAAACTCTGCAACGTGTCATCCATTTATCTACAAATTCATCCTACACAGTATCTTCATCACAGGATTGACTGACTGGGTTAAAGGTTTACGTCCCACCCAACACAAAATAGATCATTTTGGAGATGTTCTTCCCAGCCATTCTATTGGCTTAGTACTGAAAACGACAACAAACACAACAAAAGCAAACATGCATCCATAACAAAATATACTACAACAAAATTAACACACAAGAACTAAAGCCAGGTTTGGTTGCCTCCAACCTCTAGCCTCGAAACAAAACAGGTCTATTCTGGAAAAAGTAGATAGATAAGTCAGAAAGAAAAGAAGTAAGGAAGTAAATAAGTAAGCAAGAAAGCATAAGGAAAGAAAAAAGAAAGGAAGAAAGTGAGGAAGGATGTTAAGTAAACATACAAACAAACAAACAAATTACATAGCACCGAAGTCAACATATGAATCTTGGCGCATTACAGCCCAGAAGCCCATACACAGGATTAAGTATACAGAAATACCAGCAAATGACCACGCTGCAGTCTTACAATACGAGTAACTTGCACCATGTACATTATACCATAACAAAACCAAAGCTCTTCGACAACTGCCAGTTCTTAATTAGCCCGCCTGGCATCGCACGCCAAAGGGCATGTTCTGCCGATGCTACTTTCTTTCATCTTCTCTTTTAATGGTCGACAAGGAGACCAATTATCCCAGACTGTACTAGACCAATCTTCAACAAATTTTCAGAATAGGTACACATATGGGTGGCATGATCAATCCAACCTCTTTGCGATTGCTCAAGGGGCGTTGCTATCATAACCAATTTTTGCCACAAATCGATGAAAATTGGCATACCCTACCTTCGTTCTGTACACTGGCATTCCACAATGGATGGCAGGTCACAACACGGATGTGCGCATAAACCCCGCCGATGACCACTCTACATCTGATAAAATCTTGAGAGAAACCGCACCGATGATCCCTCTACATCTGATAAAATCTTGGGAGAACTTTGGTCCAGTCACCCGAGTTTTGCAGGCTTGTTTGCGCCAGGCGGGCTACACGCTGAGCTTTGCCACGCACTCTAGTTCACATTGAACTGATGCCAACTGAGATTCGACTGGGAATTAAACATGCCGATAGGCAGCAGACCTGTGAATGAATTGCTTGGGTGGCATGGCTATGCGACGGTAACAATGTCACTGAACTCGTATGACAATCTGCAGTTACAGATGGCTCCAACTTGTCAGCTCGTATGCCAGATACTACGTGTGTGCGGCCCATTATCACCTGCATCGACACAGCCACGGCAATCATTATTACTTGTTGCACTTCATTCTACATTACACTACAGGTGTCCACCTGTTTACACGGCTTGGCACTGCAGTTCTTGCCCAGCTATGTATACCGGCTGCCGTCGTCATGGGGCGCCACAATCTGCACTCTGCCACTCAAGGAGTACTAAAGTTTCCTCGGTACGACATGAAAAACTATGGCCGACGAGCACTTTCATACCCCGGCCCTCATGCCTTGAACTCACTGCACTGGAGACATTGTTTAATGGGCTATGTAAGTCTACTTTACTTACTTACTTACTGGAATCAGACAGCTAGCGTAAAGGCAGCCGTCTGGTGGTGGATAAAGGAAGGAGGAGGCCAGCCAGTCGGGGTCAGTGCTCTGAGTTTCCTTCAGTTCTCTTATGCTGTTGGTTTGGTGACATATGGTCCACAAAATCCTGTGCCACTTATACCCCACGTCTATCTGCCACCATCATTGGAGGTGACGTCATTGGAATTTGCCGAGATCTTTGGAATAAAAAAACTAGAGCCCTGGGCTCTCATTCTGTGTTGTTTGCATGATCCTACACTTAGCCATTTTGGTGCAGTGCCGGCTTGTGACAGATAAACAGACAGACAGACGGACACGTGCTGATAGCAAATACCCCGCCAACATAGCGTCACGTGGGTAAAAAACACAACAATACACAACGAACGTGCTTATTATCACACAAGCTGTGAGCTGAACAAACCTTGCAGACAATGATGAAGCACTGTTCATGACCTTCAAACTGTATTGCTCTTAGCAGTACATCAGCTTTGCGGTATAGAGCAACACCCTTCCTACTGTTACCTGCATCCATGCACAAATTCATCGTTAATCAATAAATTTACTGTTAAATTTTAGAAAACCTTAATTTGTTTAAATATTGAGTTTAATCACTAAATTTGAGTCAATGGCACTCACAAGTGCTACTTTTTTGAAAAGTGCCTTCCTCAATGAGATTATTATTATTAACATTATTATTTTAAGCCGCATCGCATGCATTGCATAAGATGCAGGCTACTGCTACAGAAAGAGTAGCGTGGTCAGTATGTGTGTGTGTGTCTGTCTGTGTGTTGGTCACATGTGTGAACCCCGCAAAAATGGCGAACTGATCAAGATGTGGACTGGAGGGTAGACTCAGGTGGCCCAATGAGCCAGGTATTAGATGGAGCTCAACATCAGATCCATTTGCAGCCGTGAGGGCAGGGGTTAAATTACTTTCAAAGGGGTGTGGGAGCCCTACCTATCCAATGGCCAATGGTTGAAATATGTGAATTACGGTACGGTGCAACGCTAAAATGTGTGATTTTATGCAAGTAATTATCGCGGTATTTTAGTAACAATCTACTAGTTTCA
>Ga0209363_1001284_pt1 | contig 11807 bp, 6 predicted proteins | sample WorMetexBAHAMAS3_FD_187385 | JGI IMG/M metagenome (GOLD analysis project Ga0209363, IMG submission 187385) | Marine gutless worms symbiont microbial communities from Max Planck institute for Marine Microbiology, Germany - Inanidrilus exumae... | ecosystem: Host-associated > Annelida > Digestive... | reverse complement strand
GGGGGGGGGGGGGGGGGTTACATCAAGTGAATTGAGCAGTGCGATGATGAATAGCGGAATTGGCAACCTTAACGTCTAGCACAGAGCGAGTGCCAATGTTATTACGTCGCATAGACTTGTGTGTATAGGCATAGGCCCCTACTCGTGCAATAGTCGAAAGATAGAATGATATGTGCATGTAACTCGGGTTGAACAGACCGAGGAGAGTAAAGGGCCGTTCACACCGAGTGCGGAGCGGCGCGGATGCGCGAGGACACGCGCGTCCGTAACACTCCGCAACGCTCCGGAGCCTTGCGTGCTGCTGCGGAGCGTTGCGGAGTGTCGTGGAGCGTTGCGTGAAAAACTCCGAACAAATCGAGAAGCACGCTCGAAGACTTGTACACATGTGCGGATCCGTGAGCAGTGTGAACGGCCCTTAATGCTGCGTCACATGCACTGCGGTTCAGGATCTCTGGGATACGATACGAATACGATACGATACCCTAGATTTACGTTCGCTCAAAAGCTGACGAGATGCCCAGCTTGAGCTTAGTCTAGCGCACGGCACAGAAACTAAAAAAATGAAAAACTAAAAACAAAACCGAGTAGCTCAAAAGAAACGAAGCAGGCAAAAGTCCGTGGAGGCAGTCCGGAAGGAAGAAGTGAAAACTACGGGGGTAGGATTTGTGAAAGAGGTAGTTTTTAAACCAGGAGTGAAAGAGAGAGGGAGTTATAGATGAGCAGAGTGGTGAATCAAAAGAGGAAGAAGTGATGGGTGAAGGAATAGGTGAGTCGGAAATAGAGGAATTTGTACCAGAATGAGGTTAACGAAGAGATAAAGGGAGTTGATTTCAGAGACACGGTGAAGCATAACGAAGAGAGCGATCAGTGATTTTTAGAGAGGATAATGAGTATGGCCGAGCAAGAGTAACGACAGATGAATCGCGAGTACTGCGAGGACGTTGAACGGAGATGAGGTTATGAAGGTTGGGTTGGGTAGTTGTGAGAACTTTGTAGGTAAGTGAGAGGAGTTTGTATTTGATGCGTTGAGTGATCCTGAGCCAGTGATATGACTAGACTTAGGAGCTTTAACGAATATGAGCAAGAGAGTTCTGGATCTGCTGGAGACGGGATAATTGAGACTTCGGGAGTTTATAGTAGAGAGAATTGCGGTAATCAATTTGTAGTGAACGATAGCGGTAGCAGTGGTACAGGCAGTTGACGAATCGTCGGAATCGACGTAAGGTGCAGGTACAGCGAAATGACGAATGTGATAGTAACAGGCGTTGGAGAGAGATAGGCCTGTAATTTGGTCAGAAAAAGTAAGATGTTCGTCAAAGATAAATCCAAGATTATTAGCAGAGTGAAAGGTGTCAAGTGAACAGTTGTGTATTTCGGCAAGTTGGGATTCGGCAAAGTCGTTTCGTGCATGCTCGTATTCGGCGCGTCTTCGCGCGATCCCAGTTACGCTACTGCATGCCAATTAGTCTTGCTTATTTAATGATCCAAACGATAAGGTGATCAAATCAGTACAACGCAGAGCTATTTTATACAATGTAAGAATGCGCGATTACCGAAACCTCTTATAGAACAAAGTTGCTAAAGAAGTCGAACAACGAGATAGTAAATATTTGTCATACACAATGTGGTAAATACATTTGCATTCATTTCATTCATTCATGTATTATCATTTAAAAATAGCTGGCAGACCGCAACTTAGACATTGATAAGAAAGAATAATAGGCCTATATAGGCAAAAATGCACTTAAAAGTTACAAGTAGCTCAGCTGTCGCTGACAGTCGCGTGTGAATCACGACAAAAGGCGAAATTTTAAAACAGTCACTTGACCATAACCACGCCCCTTTTGTTGGTGATATGTTATCCTGTTTGTAGAGTTGATATAGGCCACTCGTGTACAAAATTTGACGACTTTAAGTTCAGCCGTTCCAGTGATATGATTGCGATCTTTGCGATCGCCAATTACGAAGATGCATAAGGCAATGCAAAATGTAGAAATTAAGGTGGCTGAACATGCTTAGGGGTCACCCAAGGTCATCGGCAACATAACCATTCGATAGAGCACATACGACTTCCTATTCGAATTTAATAGAAAATATGAGGCTATCTCGTACCGTTTTCGAGATATTATCGCTTATTTTCCAAAAATTAAAGAGGTCACCTGACAGTGACCACGCCCATTTCAGGGACAATTTGTCGTCCGTTTTAACGATTTTAAACGACTTTATTGCGTCCATGAACGTACACAGAATAGGCCTAACTGTTTTGCAATACGAAAATGCGATTTACTGCTTTACGTAAACTGCATTAATATTAACAATATTCATGTCGGTAGCACGCCCATACCCCGTACACGTAACCAGGAGGCCAATAAGCTATCCGACGGCCAGCATCAGTCAGGTCGTAAACAAGATCGTCTCTCTGTTAGCGATCCAATGGTTGACAGTCACCGCCTATCGAAGATTGATCGGCATACTGTTGTTGCGTGACGTAGAGCTTTTGACTGTGAAAATGTGTCCGGCGGCCGATCGCACGTTCTCAGGCCCCGATGTGCTGCCATGTCATTTCACATATAGTTCAAACGAAGAAAAATAGCGCAGACGAGATCTATGACTGTATGTTGATTGGACTGCAATGATTGCGTTGCGCTCGACGCCCTGTCATGTTATGTCTTCTGTGTCTATCTCAAAATTAGGCCAACTAGTGAGAGAATTTTTATTCAATCCATATATACTGACAGTAGGCCTATAATGTGCTTGGTGTCTAGCATCTGTTTTTACCGCATGACCCTGTGCTAGCGCGGATGCTGTAGTCCTGTGTCCGTCCGTCCGTCTGTCTGTCTGTCTGTCTGTCACAAGATACAAGCCAGTGTTTTATCAAACGGCTAAAGATAACGCAAATAACGCCGCACTATAGCTTTGGACTCCTAGTTTTGTAACGCCAAAGATCCCGGGAAATACGATCGGGGTCACCATCAACGAGGGCGCTGTGGGTTGTGATACGGTTGTGGTACGGTTATCGCAAACAGCAGGAAGAACGGCCATACGGGTTATCCGTACACACAGTTTCGCCTTCAGCAATTATACGTTTCATACTCAGAAGCGAGTTTCTTCTACAGATGATGAATGGCTCTTGTGAGTCACCATATTACGATCGGACGCAAATAACTGCGTGTAAAAAATCACTTGTAGCCTAATGTTACAGTAGCACAGCGGCAGCCGTGTGATTGCAACGTCGTCAATCATCGTTACCGGCTCCTGCTGCGGCTAACTAAAGAACACATTATACAGGCCTACCGCTGTTTTATATACACCATTTGATCATGAGCCGCTTTCAGTTCGTAGCACTTGTTGACACCCTGCATGCAGCCGTGTCAACTTTTTATATGCATACAAGATGCGCCAAAAGTTTACACTCCGTTAGTCAGACCAAGTTATTAATCACTGATACTTAAAAAGCATTCAGTTTTGCTGAAATGACACCGTAATTACCAAGATATGTCTCTCTATTTCCGCATAATAAATTATTAAATTAGTTGCTCAAAACGCAGTGGAGAAATTACTGTGTAAACATGTGTGACAGGCCAGTCTTCTCACCTTGACTTTTTGTTTGTTGTTAGTAATTAGTAATTTGCAGTTGATTAACTGGGTGTATTTTTTTGCTGCATTTTGTTGCGATTAAAGGTATTATTATTATTATTATTATTATTGGCCCACCAGCACAAAGCCGCAGGCGTGAAAATTGAAGCTATTTTGCTTTGGCCCACTCTGTACATCGATATGATAATGGCTGTCATGATGGACGGATAGGCGGTGTGCATAATTTGGCTTCACGATCGAACAGTGGCCGAAAGCCAACAGACTGATTTTTGGACAACTGCTCAGTTGAGTTGAACTGACTGACCTGTTCAAACATCTCGACAGTCGAATTCACCTCTCGGTCTCCGGATGAAGCGAATCTTTGGCAAAACGAAAGTTACAGAGTTATTTAGAAACGTATAAACGTTTTATGGCACTATGTCCGTCTGTCCGTCATGCGCCGGAGTTGTATTGAAATTCGAAACGGCTGAACGAATCGAGCTCATTTTTGGCGTGAAGCTACCCTTCACTTATCCTACGTTGTTTTAATTGGAAGGTAAAAAATTTGTCCCAAACTCCTGATTTAAAAATTTCACAACTGCACGTCGACTGTCGCATGTGTTATCAACTTAGGTGAACGCTCAGTGTGATAAACTGGCGACGGTCGTCGGTCGCCAGTTTATCACACCGTAGTAACTGAGCGTCCATGCACCTTTGTGTACAACACTATGGATGTAACGCGGTGCGTTGCGCGGGTCTGTCTGTGGCAGATGAAACTCGTAGGCCTACATCAAGGGCTCAGAACGCACAGCGTTTGAATTGCAAACCCATTTACAGGGCATACGAATGTCCGCAGTACAACAAGTGTCCATTATGGAAATGTTACGATAAGTACACTCTCCCTTATACAACGATGAAGACAGTGGCGGATCCAGGATTTTAAAGGACAGTGGATTAGAGGATCTAAAGGTTGAGCACCGAGATTAACCTGAACAGATGTTTCTTATCCGCGCGACGCTGTGCTAGCGTGGTATGTGCTATGGCCCAGTGTCTGTCCCTCTGTCTGTCACAAGTCGAAGTTCTATCGAAACGGCTAAGCATGTCATCATACAGACAGCGCCGCACAGCAGTCCAGGGAATCGAGTAGGCCTATTCTGCTGAAGAAATTCCAATAGGATAACCCCAACGGGGCACCAAGTGCAAGGTTTGGTGGGTTAAAATTGCGTTTTTAAACACGACAAGACTTCTCCGACTCAGCTTCTGCTACGATCATCTGCGTCGTCGATGGTGCGCTGGCGGAGCAATGTTGAACACTGACGGCTTACGTTGAGGCCCTTTCTCATCGACAGGATTGAGATGAACTGAGCTGGCAGAACTGTTTCGCAATTTTCAACATATGTAGAGAGCTAGTTCAGTTCAGTTTGGTTTAGTCGCGTCGATGTGAATGCACCTTAATGTGAGCTGTCATTGATGTGACGCTGAACATCGCATGCTCGGTGTGCGATAGTTGAGCGTTGACCCCATTATCACTATACGCGTGCAGCTAGCCGAATAAAAATGGCTATTACAGAAAGTACTGCTCAGGCTGACACGCGATCTGTTTGCATTGTTAATTTGTTACGCTTCATACGCTTGCCGCGTCTATAGCGGAAAGCGTAAGTTAACGGTCTGGCGTCCGTCCGTCCGTCCGTCTGTCTGTCCCATCGGCATATGCACCGTGACTCACCAGGGGGTAGCATGCGTGTGCCAGCGTACTTGTCGGCCGGACAACATTGTACAGCAGTTTACAAGATTTCTACTGACATAGAGCGTCGCGATGTCCCTCTGCGATGGCTGAGCCCTTTTTGCTTATTTGTCAGGCAACGTTGCATCTAATTTTGCACATATTTTTTAAAATTTCACGCATTTTGGCCAGTTTGGGCACCATCCTCGGACAAAGGGTACGGCCGCCTGAATCCACCACTGATACCACTGCCACTGGGCGGTCGGCACTCGGCAAGTGACTGTAATAAAAGTATCAACGTCAGTGAATCACAATATTTAAGAGAATAATATTTTAAATATACACAAATATGGCGAGCACTGCAGCGCGAGCCTAAAGGATGGTATGGGGTTTGTGCCCAGCGGAATCCAGGGGGAGACCTTGGATAGGGGCGAAGCCTCCTGAAGATGAAGACATTTTGAAAATTTAGTAGAAAATTTGAAGGCATACACGTCGCACATTACGGTAATTTCTGAGTATTTTTTTATCAAATATATTTATTTATTTGATTTGCAGACTATGATGAACTGTAGAACTTGAGGCCTGTTCCTCCTATGGCACAGCATGAGTAATATCAATTTGATGTTGCAGAAATTTCTTTTTAAAGGTGCACACCAAGCTTTTAATGTTGCACGTTTGGTGCAATAATGCACGCTAAAACGGGCCGTGGTGTGCCAACTTGATAGGCTGTTATTCGACGTAGCCCTGTATTTTAGTTGCCAGTGTTTCAATTCGCTGCTGCAGATGTTGAGTCGGTCCCCGCGACGTCAAGTGGAGGATGATTCCCGACAGGATACTACAGCCGTCCAGCCGTACAACGAGATGCAGAAATCAATGATGGACGAACTTGACAGACGACGTTACGACTGGGAGAAAGAGATGCAGCGGATGCAAGAAGATTTCTTCAAGGTCAGCAGTTCAGCGTCCGTCTTTGATGGCCGTCTTCTGTGGCCGAAAACTAACTAACTCAGACAGTTATGTCCTATAACGTCAGAAAATATTCTTACGTTATAGGACATAACTAGAACACTAGAGACTAATAAAACAATGTTACTAAGACTCAATAGGTGACTATTATTTATGGCTTTGTAAACAGGGAAGAGGCCAGCATATCCTGTTTGGGAGGCTAGCCCCGAGTCATGGTGAGCGCTGCAGCGCGAGCCTATAGTGGGGGCATGGGGCTGTCCCCAGTGGGGTTCAGGGGCAAAGCCCCCCTTTGAAGCTGAAAGTAATTTAAATGCTAAGTGAGCAATATTTGCGCTCTCTGGATTTGACTATTTGACCTCTTCACGCTTTTAGATATTTCGTTCATTACTGCTTACTTATTAGATACCTATGCCGCTAATACAAAAAACACACATATTGGGCGTTATTTATTGGAGTCATGTTTATGATGTTTTGGGGCTGGATAATTCGTGTTTGGGGGCTATCCTATCTGTTGCATTCGGTGGGGGCTTAGCCCCAAGCCCCCTTGTCCTCGCCTGATTGTAGAACATTCGACCAACAAAAATTGTTTTAACGGTACGATTTTGGCGAACTGCGGTTGTTTGTTTGTTGCGACGCCTTCGCTTCAAGCACTGTACTGTCAGTGCGTACAATGACACAGGCAAAGATTGTGCTTTGAGTGAATGGTAGTCGTTAACTGATTGTGACAGTTGTTTCAGAGACATTGCACTGTCGAATGGAGCAATGCTAAATAACTGAGTGCCAGCTACGTAGAAATAGTGATAACGATCTTTTTTTCATTCAGCGCATGCAGCACTACACGGAATTTGGCAGTAACCGGCGGAACGTTCATCCCCGTCAAAGCCCGCGAAGCAACCCTGTTACAATTTCCACTGCCTTCCTTTCGTTTCCCCCTTCTTCGCTTTCAAGTGGCGGTTTGTCATAGCGGTTACGGCGTAGTTCACGTCAACAAAGCTACTCTCGTCCAGCCTGATTAGTACTGAGGTGTGTGATTGTTGGCCGGTGTACCGTGACTACCCTCTCGGTAGGCTAGTCACTCAGGCCAACTAAGCCTCCTACCCTCAGCGGGACGGAAAATGAGTACCGATCAAGGGGCAGTGACAGTGCTCTGGGAAGGTAGCCGTTAAGTCTTATGGCATCGCATCGGTCATGTGTCACAGAATCTACGGGCTCAGTGGCCTAAGGAAGGAAGATAAGCACCTCGCCTGCACGTTTTACATCTTTATCCCTTACCTTCCCTCCTTCCTCCCCTCGTCTTAATTCACCCTTCTCTTCTCACCGCAGTCTGAACAGAGTCGTAAGCCCTTCAGCGCGGCCGCCAATCATGTAGAATACTTTAGATAGAAATAACACGTCTGCACTTCATGCTACGGGTTTCTGTCAAGTCTGACATCTGAGAAGTTGATAACTGTCGCCTGTATAGAATTATTTTGCTAACAAAACATGCTAAGCAGCACATCATGCTTTTGCTTTCATTGTGCTGAATAACTGACTCTGTCACGACTTTTGACGTACGATTGATGCCCGATTTTTAATTTCCACTGAAATTAAATTCCTGTGACACAACATGCGCCATTGGTTCACCGGACGGGACGATTGCAGTAAGCTACGGACACCATACTGAGATGCCTTCTCGCTGAATCACGTACGGCCTGCGTTAACGCACCACTTGCCACAGTTATCTTATAATTATAATAAATTGTGCCCCGCTGAGAACAATCACACGGCGTCTTAAGCATTATGTGCTCGAGTCGCATACCGGGTGTACTTCATTGTTGCTGTTTACTACCGACTGTCTGAAATTCTAAACATCATTTATACATAAGGCACAACATGAGCTATAGCTAAAGTTACTGTAGAGAGAGGGGGGAGAAAATGGCAAATGACGAAACATGATAAACGCATTAGAATAATGCGGAGCTTGAATCGTTCATAATATAGGCCTATAGACCTATGTAAACGACGAAAATAAGTTAGTTCATCTGAAGTCAGTGCCAAAAGAACAACAATTATACACAAATGGGCTTTTGTTAGACTTCCCTTTTTATTTGAATTTATTTCCCACTACCTTCCATCCAGATCCTTACGTCCTTCTATCACAAATCTTTTGACTAGACCATCCGGCATCACTAGTAATTTTGTTCTCACGAGCTTGTTCTGTTTCTGCACCATCTACCTTTAACTCTCTACCTGTACACATGTATCTACGTTTAAACGTGAGCAAAAGTCCCATCTCTTCCAGTCTGCTTTTGTCGTCTTTACCAGCGCCTCGAATTCGTTCAACGATTTTTGGCGCTCTATAATTATGTATGTATGTAAATGTATGAAGCTGATATTCATTACGTTTAAATGGATTTTGATATTTTAGTTTCAGTCATTTTTACCCGCGCGACGCTGTGCTAGTGCGGTATTAGCTATGGTCCTTTGTCTGTCTGTCTGTCCGTCACAAGTCGGTGTTCTATCAAAACGGCTGAACAGATCCATCCGGAATTTGCCGCAAAGGTTACCAACCGCTTATTTACTGTATTATACAGGAATTCGGGTATCTTCAGAAATAAGGGCACTTTTCTCTTGATCTTTGTCCCAAACTCTGGACTTAGACAATTATTTTTTCAACTGCACATCGACCGTCACAAGTGTTGTCAACTTAGGTGGACCCTCACTGTCATAAAATGGCGACGGTCGTCGGTCGCCAGTTTATCACAATGAGCGTTCACCTCTGTGTATACAACACGACCGGCATGAGGCAGTGCGAAGCGCGGGTCTGTCTGCGTCAGCTGAGACTTGTATAATGTCAGGTATCTTGTTTGAAACCATAGAGATAAAACTATATTATATATTCCTATCTATGTGGCTGAAAAGACTTATTGCTATCTAGGCTGAGGGCCGGTTTTTTTTCACCGCAAATTAATCTCCCATTAGCGTTAATGGGAGATTAATTCGCGGTGGAAAACCGGCCCTGAGAGGCTGAGAGTGATTGCTGGTCTATGCGTAGGTGAGGATACCCAAGCCACAACCTACGTCCTACACCAACTGTAGTAACAACAACGATCAACAGCTAGCCGTACCTGGGACCGATCGCTATGGCAACACAGCAGCCGTTCATCTACAGTCTGTCCAGCCCCAGTACATCAGTGCTGATGGCGCTGATGATGACGAAGGTGCAGGAATGCTTTGTCGGTGGCAGTTCGACGTCACCGGGTATCAGCCAAGCGACGTCATCGTTAAGATTGACGGCGGCAAGCTACTGGTCAGTGCCCGGCGCGCGGACGTGAAAGACGCCGACAATACGTCGTCAAGGGAACTGAATAAACAGGTGGACATTCCACGCGACGTCGTGCCCGAAGATATGACGTCGTACATGACGCAAGACGGCTTCCTCGTTGTGCAGGCGCCGGTAGCAAGGTCACGTGACAGCACGTGTCACGTGACTCCGCCGAGGTCAGGGGTCAAGATGGAAGCTGTCAATGGCGACAATCAGCAGGCGCTTGACTGTCATTTCCGGCCAATAGTACTTCCGCCGGAACAGCCGCCCAGCGATGACGTCATAGCTGCGTCACGGCGACATGTCATTAAAACAGGTTATACACCGATAACAAAATTTACTGCTGCTAACACTGCAACTATCAAATTAATCGCATAACTCAGTAATTGTACCCAAACTTAGATTCTACACTAGAAATCAAAAGCTAAGAAAATTTAATTTCAGATCTGTACGAAACGACTGAAGTCGTTAGCACTTTTATCAGTCACAGTCAAATCCTAGAGTCAATTACACTACAGTATTTGCCGCCAATTTCTACAATTTTAACAAGTATGTTGGTCCTCCTTATTGTCGAGCCGAAATGTAGGCTGGCCGCGTCACATGCTGCCTCCTGGTGAGTCACGTTGAGTATGCTTCGCGCGCTCTATTAAGCTTGAAATAAAGACGGGACAGACGGACAAACGGACGGACGGACGGACGCCAGGCCGTTACATTATGCTTTTCGCTAGACGCGGCCAGAGTTATAAGCGTCTTGAACTGTATTATCTTTCGAAATACTTGGCACTTTTTTGTCTAACCGTTGACAATGGCAAACAGTGATTTTAGTATGCCCATAGGCGTGGCAGATGTACCCCGAGCGTCTCCAACTCCCAAGTCTCCCATCCTGAAAATTATCTTCCGTAGGAAAAATCCACAGAAAAAAACAGAGATACGGATAAATACGGATAAATCCAAATTCAAGTGCAATAAACGAGCGACGAGAAAAAGTGCGCCAAACACGGTCTATTCGAACACTTTATGCCAAAAAATCATTGCGGCTTTGGGCTACGTTTTTGTGCCACCTGTATATACTGTACGCGTTCGATGAAGGTTTGTTTTCCCGACATTTTTAATTCGCCCCAGGCAGGCGGGTGAAGTATTGCGATCAGCATATCTGTATGTATGTATGTTTGATTGTCTGTTTGTTTTCTGTCTGTCTGACTGTCCGCTCGCATATTTCAGAAACCACATGTCCGAAAGTCACCAAATTTTCTGGACACGTTAGTTGTGGCCGTGGCTCGGTCCTCCTCTGTCGACAATGCAATATGCTATGTACTTCCGGTTTTGTGAATAGCATCATGTATGCACATAATGGAGCAAATAGGCCAAACGTATGCGTGTTGGCTTACGTCCGACGTTTTCGGCCAATATCTCTTCAACTATTCGTTAATTACGTTAGTGCAACACATCGACAGCAAGCTCTTAGCATGGCAAAATATGGCTGTAGATTGAAATTTGTATTTATGAGAAATTAGTAAGAATGAAACAATGGCACGGACGGCCGTGGTGTGCAAGCAGCAAACTCTAGCAGCCAATCGACTGGCTGATAGAGTATATTGATTGCACATTCCGGCTGTCTGTCCACGGCGAACGAGTTCCTTCGCCGACGTGAGCGAGGGGTGATAAGTCGGTGGTACGGCCTTGTGGCTATTTGTATACGGGAAATTGTGCGCGACTACACTAACAGACGCCCGGGGGCAACGTCTGCCATCTCCGACTGCATCTTGCTAACATTTACGTGTACGCAGACGACGGAGATGAGATGCTGAAGGTGGTGATGGATCTGGGTCGGAGCGACTATCATCCGGACGACATCAGCGTTCAGCTGTCGACCAACAAGCTGCTGATTCGCGTCCAGCGCGACGACTCGCTGCCCGGCGTCCGCAACTCGATCCACCGCGAGGTGTCACGCGACGTCGACGTGCCGGACACCGTCTACCCGACGAGCGTGCGCGCGCACCTGGCGCCCGACGGCCGGCTGTGGATCGGCGCCGGTCTCACGACCAACGGCGACCATCGGCGAGTGTCGGCGTACATCGTACAGATGATGCCGCGACACTCGCAGCGCTGCAAGCGCGTCTCACAGCTCTACGCCATCACCAGCTGAACGACAAGAAGCCAACACACTGGCAGCACTCGCAAGAGTGCAAAGACCCACGCCGGCAATGTTTTTGTGTCTCGTGACCTCGACCTTTGACC
>Ga0209363_1001283_pt1 | contig 11809 bp, 6 predicted proteins | sample WorMetexBAHAMAS3_FD_187385 | JGI IMG/M metagenome (GOLD analysis project Ga0209363, IMG submission 187385) | Marine gutless worms symbiont microbial communities from Max Planck institute for Marine Microbiology, Germany - Inanidrilus exumae... | ecosystem: Host-associated > Annelida > Digestive... | reverse complement strand
AGCTGGTAAGTTATTTGTTGACAGGAGCAGACAGAGAATTGTACACCATTTCAGTTGAAGAAAGAAACATTGGACCATCTGCATTCATTGCAGTTAGATCCTCACATGGCACCGCAGTGTCGTTTGGACCGATACCATCCACTTGGTATATTTTAGTGAGAATTTGTTTTAGTTTCACTAACTCGTATTACATGTTGCATCTTCTTTTTATATACTAATGGACACATATCAAACATGTAGTGATGGGCGATTGAGTGAGTGAGTAAGGTTTCACTCGACACAATGTATTTCATTTTTGAGATGTCATGTAGTGAAGCTTTTACTGTTGCATTGCAAGTTACTGGTATTGATAAATAATGACATTTCGCCTGTGATTATATACAAAGGTAAAAGGTGCCATACTCCTCAGAGGAGTGTGTGTGGGCACTCATCTTCCATCTTTAGGCCATAGAACTCATAGGTGAATATACCACAGAGTCTGCGACACATGGCCAGGGAGACGCCAGTTCTATGGTTACCTTTCCGGTTGTGAATGCATGCTCGAGAATCTTACAAGCTTTAGTCACTTTTTTTTGCTGTTTGTATGTCATCTTTTTGAGCAAGTGAAATGTTGATGATGGTGGTAGTGATGATTTTTGTTTTAATACAGCAGCTGCGTGAAAGATGAACTTTGTGAAGTGAACGCTATAGAGGCAGGTCAAACAACAGTGAAGAAAATAGTTGGCAAATAATTATCTCAGAAGCATGTATTTAAATAAAGGATGGAGTGATTTACAGCCACTGGAGCAGATTATTTAGGCTGATAGAGATGATAATGAGTGAGTGTTTAGTTTCTTTGATGATGCCTCACCTGGGTTATTTTTTGATAATGACACCTTGTGGGGCTCCAGGCTAAGCCGGATCTGTATCCATGCTAGAAGTCATACAAGACAACCAAATCTGGCTTTATTTTTTATGTTCATTGTGCATTATGTTATCTTTTAGTTTATTGGTGCATATCTGGTTATGTTGTGTTGGTTTTATGTGCCTTAGTATCATGCTGAATGACTGGCTGGAAATAACATTTCTGAAAGGACTTATTTTGTGTCAGTTTGGATTAATGACATGAAGTGAACATATTTCTGTCATTATATTGCTGAGTGTAGCATTAGTGAGGTCGAAGGGCGCAGTTTGGGCGTCAGTGTCCATGAATCAACAACCTGCGAATGTTCCGCATGCGGTGTTCCTTCATCGCAATCTCGACCTGCAGCAACTTACTTATCCTACAAACAAGATCATTTTTGAGGATCAAGTTTGGCATTTCCTCTGCAGTGATGCAGATGGTATGTTGCATCTGATGTGCTGATATTTTACATTGTTCTATCTGTTTCTTTATACTGTATGTTTAAGTAAGTGTCGTTAAAAAACAAAAACGCCACAATGGTACTGGATAATCTTTGTTGTTCACCGAAGTGACATATTTTCAGTGTCTGCGTGAAAATGTACAGTATGCCTGTGTTAGAAATTTTCTGTCGACGTACTTATGTCTGTAGTTTATTGACATATTCTTTTAAGGAGCATTCAGTTAGGCAAAGTTAATCCTGAAAAATAGATTTTAAATGGTTATGTTTACGACCATACACTTGTACTTGTTTCCTGCAGCACTGCTTGACGTTTTACTGTCCACTGATACTTGCATTTCAACATTGCAGGTATCGGTGTTTCGAAAAAGTGATTTTGATTACACTTTAATCTTGCGTTAGTTCTATGGCTGCAACGGGATAGAGGGGGCAGGTCTGGTACCGTGTGTGGGAGGTTTCCCGGATGCTTTTGGGTTTTACCTACGAGAAGCATTCCAAAGCCAAACCAACACAGAAATGAAATTATACAACAAGAGTCGTTAAGCACTGATATGTTAAACAGCAGTTACACAAGATATCACATTGAACTGATAAATAGGTCTTGCGGTGGTTGGTTAGTTTCTACCCTGTTGTAGGCGCTAGCATAATAACTTAAATGAACTTTCCATATCCTTTCCCATTTAGGGTCATTACTGTACATAAAAGGCAACAAGGTTGGGGGTTACTGTATCATTGGCCATCCTTAGCCTGGTGGAACTAAATCTCCACTCAATACCTTGTCCCCGAAGTAGTCTATTTTGTGCTGAAAGGGGGCGTTAATCTCCCAACCAACCAACCAATCAACCAACCTGTGGCTGCAACAAAAGTGGGTTGTTAAGTGTTGCTGTGATTTTTGGCAGAATGTATGCATTTCATTGATGTCGACGGCATTCCAGTTGACTCAGTGGATGAACTGTCTTCATTTTATCAGTCTGTCTCTTCACTGATTACACAGAGAGAGGTGACACATTCTGATGTTCTGTGTTTGTATTCAAAGTTGGATAATCTGGACAGCTTTGTACATCAGTGCTGTGATGTATTAACAGTTGTTTGCAGCTAGAAACCTAAACGTTGGCTTATGCAGTTTTTGAGTAATAGCTTTTACATTCTAGCTTTTATCATGTTATAGTTATTATCATGTATTTTTCCCAAAGTAATTAATAAAACAAATGTTAGTAGCATATGTGCCTGGATAGTTGTTACCAGTATGAATAACTAGTTGGCATTTATTGCTTTTACAGATACACGTGCCTCAGAATATCAAGCAGTTTATTAGAAATGCTGATACTGTGAATCATCTGGAGGTAGAGTATAGTGTATTTTTGGAATTAAATTGCTCTGATTAAGCAGGTCAATCACTAGAAACGAAACACAAAGCCTGAATGTTGTTAGATGATGAGTGAATGAGCACTGAACCCTGTATATGTGTATGTTGAATGGAACATTGCAGTTATAATGAATGTGATTTGCGTATACTAGTCGGAAGCTAAGTGCAATGTAAGTTGTTTTGAGTTACAAATATATTTTTCTGTTATTTAAGATTAGTGTGTTTTGACTCGTGTTCACAATTTATGTATATTAAAGCTTCATCTTCGTGACTTTGAACTATCACTTTTCGAGTTTGGCCGGTTACTGAAAACGCATTTGTTTGGCTGAAGACCGTGACGCCTAGTGACCTACTTTAGATGTAGTGCGCTTTATAAATGTACTAACTTACTTACTTACTTATTGCCACTGCTCATTTGCAGTTGATGTATTGTATTGTAATGTTATGCAAGTACAGGTAACATAACTTTTCAATTTGTGACAAGAATGTTGTATACTGCACATATTGATTAAAGAAAAATACAAAAGATATACGCCAAGGAAATGTCTCCTTAGTATTAAGTTTATAAATTATGAATTACGCTGATGAAAACTGCTGCTGTTATGTTGAATATGTTTAGGATGCCACTGAATATACTGTGAGGGATGCAGCCCGTGAAATTTCGTATGAAGCACCAGTTAATCTTTCCTTGATGCATGTAGCTTAGTAGATGCAATATTGGGCATGCAAGCAGACTGCTTTTGTCACCGTTGCATTTCTGATTTTTTTTTGTAGTTGAAAGAGAGGTTGCATAGATTGCTTAACCTGTACTTCTACAACATGTTCCTTACAAGACCACTGGAACAGGAATCTGACACAGAAGGCAGAAGTGCTCAGGTAAGTCAATTGCTGTTATCAACAAGAACCTCACATGATGCACTGTGTCAGTCAAAATCTTGTCAACTGCTTCAGCTTTATCAAAGAACCAATTTTTGTTATCGATTGTAATGCTTATGTTATTGTTTCATATTAGTTGTATAACCTTGGGTTTTACATTTTCTTTTTACCACTTTTATTTCCATTTGTTAGTTGTCATCGGATTTTTTTTGACCAGCCTTTTTGTGGCACCGAATATCCTATAGTATTCTGATGTGCCGTTAAAAAACTACTGGCCCTGGCTTGGCAGTGATGACCGCTGTTTTGCCACTGCTGGGCCAATGCTGCGGAAAAGTCTGTCGGAACAGCTTCGGCAACCGGACATCACCTTCGGACAATTTAAACGATCGATTAAAACGTTTGTGTTTGGTTGTCAGGGCCGCGGCGCCCTATGGCTAGATGTTAAGTGCGCCGACTGGAAATCTTACTTACTTACTTACTTACTCAGTCGCTCACTGCAAGGACCACCATAAGCTCTCTGAGAGCCTTCTTGGTCCTTTTAGTATATGCATTCCATCTTGCTTGTAAGTACTTTTGTGAACAAATAAATGATTCATTGATCGATTGATTAAATTGTGACAGAAAGAGGATTGGTTTTGAGGTGCAGTCAGATGTTCAGATTTCAAGCAGCCACTTACTAACACAAGTACCGTAGTTTATGTTAGAGTTGTTGCCATTGATGCTACATATATGCTTTTTGATGTTGTTGTAGAAGCAAGGATTTGGTGTGAAGACATGGCAAAGAGGCATGAGAGTGGAAGCTTTGGATCGCAAGACGCCGACACTGATATGCGTTGCAACAGTTGGTATGAACGCCATGACACTGTTGGGTTTTATTGTATTTGCATGTTGTGTCACAAAACGTGATTTTATTTTTGTGTACTCCCTGTTCTATTGTAAGTTGAGAACTTGAGACGATTTAACAGTAAGAAGATAAGCAGCCATAGCAGTGGTCAGATGCTGTATAATTACTTTGCTACAGTAGCACTGTGAAGTATTGTGATTAGTGATTATGTCTGTCTGTCTGTCTGTCTGTCTGTCTGTCTGTTTCTCCACTGGCATATCTCAAAAACCACACGTCTAAATGTTATCAAATTTTCTGTACATGTTATATGCAGTGGTTCACTCATCCTCAGATGGCAGTGTTATTACTTCCAGTTTTATGGATGATGTCATGTTTTGATATAAAAGAGCGAATGGGTCAGAATCACAGACAGTGCATATGTTTTGACCAGTTCTGCAGCTGGCAGCACCAGCCAGACGTCAGACAACGTTGTTTGGTCAAGTTCGCCATGCAGATGTTGTCTCGGACTGCATCTTGTTGTACAAGAAATTAATTTTTAAAATTTGAAAATTTATGAAGGAATACTGTAAGCCAAATGACTAGACGGTCAGCCAAAGTCATTGGAAATAATGCAGTTTGGGATAGCTCAACAAAACTACATCTTCAATACACCATATCCATGCATCTCTTCAAGATGTTTGGGAATACATTATTTAGTCTCTTTGCTGAAAGAAATCATCTCATGTAACTAGAGCCTCAGCTGTCACTGAAAGACCATGTGACATTATGTTTGGCCAGAAATCTGCATCATACTTCGAGTTGCATTTTCGTTTGGACGTAATAAACTGTGCAAGTTTTATTGTAAAGTAAAGTAAAGTAAACAGTGTATAGCAGTTTTAGCATCAACTTAGCTCTTCACAGCTACGGGAAACTCACATGCCATATGGGATCACACAGTGTTACCTGCCACCCGACAGTGGTGAGAATCCCGCCTTTACCCCCAGCCGAAGCAGGTACTCGATTCAGCGACCCCGCAGGGATGCAAGGCTGAGTTGACCTATGTTATGTGAAAGCCACCGGCCGGGAATTGAACCCGCGACCTGTAAATCGCAAGTCGAACGCCCTACTGCTGAGCCACCATGCAACACGATATTGTAGTCAGATTTCAGCTTTAATTTTGTATGGAGCGGTTAAAATTTGTACCTGTTGCATCAGATTAAATGAGTGTCCTATAACATAGGGTGTGCTATGCACTCTGATGAATGTGTGGCAATGCATATCATCGCTATGGAAATTACCATTGAGGACTGAGATAAAAACCGTGTGTGATGTTCCTGATATTTTGTATTGCAGCTAAAGTTCAGAATGATGGGCAGCTGTTGATTCATTTTGATGGATGGTCCAGTAATTACGACTATTGGACGATGCCATCGACCTTAGACATTCACCCAATTGGCTGGTTTGATCAGTGTGGTCACAAGTATACGCAGTACAATCAACAGTTGCAGCCGCCAAAAGGTAATAGCACCTGTGATGATGGTTGTTGTTCTGCTGATTGACAGCAGCTGAGTTATTTACTCAATAATATGTAACAACACTGCAGCATTTATGTTTAATTTTGCTGATAGAAGAGTCCTCTTCATTTTTGGCTTGGTTAATCAGTCGAGACATTTCTTATCTAAAAGTAAGATAAATCATTCTGTTGGACCCACTGGAACAGACTGTGTGGCTCTTGTGATCCAGTAATTTAGTTTAATCAGTCAATAAAACATTTTTAACGTGCACAGTAATCAAACACAGGCACGAATCTGAGGCGCGGATGCTTGATATACTGATATGCTGGGATACTGAGATATATGACAGAGTGGAGAGGTAAGTTTTAAGATGAGATTTGAACGTGGCAAAGGTTTGAAGAGATCTGCTGGTAGATTCATATAATGAGTTGCAGACACAGCTATTTATTGGCCCTTTTTCAGGTTACCAGAAAACCTAGAGGAAGATAATCGCACCATAAATAGTTTAGCACCAGTCGCCTTTGCTTTTTTGATGTCAAACAACCAATACACGTACACTAAAGGTATAAAGGATGCAACTGTGGAGATGAGTGTAAGTATGGTGCTTACCTGAGTTCTTTAGGCTAACGTAGGTCTGTAGGTGGATGTGATGTATGGCCGGTGCAATGCCTCACGTACAGTTACCTTCCCAGTCGCAGAGCACTGCACTACTACTCCTTGACTGGTACTTATATCCAATCCAAATGAGGGTAGAAGACTGTGTTGGAGTTACACTGAGTGGCTACTGGCTAGTTACTTGCCAATGTGTTACACCCCAGGGTGGAGGGGCAGGTCTGGTACTGTGGGTGGGATGTTCCCTGAGGCATTTTTGGGTTTTACCTGCGAGAAGCATTCCAAAGCCAGACTAACACAGAAACGATATTACAAAACAAGAGTCGTTAGGCACTGATATGTTATAGGAACTGAAAAACAGCAGTTACACAGGATATCACATTGAACTGATAAATAGGTCTTGTGGTGGTTGGTTAGTTTCCACCCTGTTGTAGGCGCTAGCGTAATACTTAGATGAGCCTCCCCATCCTTTCCCATTCTGGGTCGTCGCTAAACAAAAAGGCAACGAGGTCTGGAGGTTACTGTATCGTTGGCCATCCTTAACCTGGCAGAACTAAATCTCCACCTAAGACCTTGTTAACGATATAGCCTATATTTTTGTGCTGAAAGGGGACGTTAATATCTCAACCAACCAACCAGGTGGTATAGCTCAATGGTCATCCACCTCACTAAGATTAGGTTTGACATGGTAGGTTTATTGATGTGTGCAATGCTGTTGCCAGGTGGGTTATACTGCCACCACAAAATGTGTTGGCTTTAAGTGCAAACTAGTACTAGTAATGGCATATGTTCTTCAATTTATTTAACACTTTATTTCAAGTTGAGGAAGTCACGAGAAAACTTTGCTCAAAGAGCAAAAAGTAGAAGTAATATCTGCAGTTGCTAGCAGAGAGGTCTGGAAAGAAGCTTGTCTGAAATACAGCATATACCGGTACCACCTATTTTCTGTTTATATTTATTTATATTTGTAATTTAATGTAATTTACGCAATGTTTTTTAAATTTTACGGCAGGTTATCAGAAGAAGTTTACGTGGGACACATACCTTGTGGATGTTTCTAACATCCCAGCACCTTACGAGCTCTTTACCTCGGTTTGTTTTATTTACTTTGTGAAAGGTAGTAGTCAAATGTGTATTTATTACCATATAACAAATGTACAGATTTTTGTTGGCTTAACATGATGGGTCACAAACACATTTGCTTATTGAATTTTATACCATTTAAAGGTTGCTAACAGTGCTATACAGAAACTTGCAGTATGACGCATAAAACACTGATGACATTTCTGTTGAAGATAAAGGATGTGAGATAGAAGGCATTGCTATGAATTTCTAAGGCTACACTTTTGAAATGTACAGATGTAGGTAAATTTAGCGATATCAGTTTTGTGATGTGCAGTACGTTGCGACGTGATAAAAGTGTTTGCGTGCACTAAAACTGATGGATAACCGGCTTAATCCATTAATGGAACTACAACAAAAAAACAAGAAAAATCCAATTAGCACAGACAGTTGGGTTCAAGTCATAGCCTGTGAAGACAGTCTAAGGTGGGAGGGATTTGTGGAACAGGTGAAAAGGTGGGTGATAAGAAAATACTTATGTAACCCATGTTTTTGTGCATTGTTTTTTACTTGTAAATCGTTTTAGACTGTTGTTGTTAACAATAACTTGTGATGTAGCTGGTAAGTTATTTGTTGACAGGAGCAGACAGAGAATTGTACACCATTTCAGTTGAAGAAAGAAACATTGGACCATCTGCATTCATTGCAGTTAGATCCTCACATGGCACCGCAGTGTCGTTCGGACCAATACCACCAACATGGTATATTTTTGTTTGTTAATTTGAATTTGTTAGTTTCACGGCATTGTACTACGTATTGTGTTTTTTCCTGTCTAGTAATAGACTGTCATACACATATTAAACGTGTTGATGAGTAAGTGAGTAAGTGAGTGAGTAAGTTTTTGCGTTCCACTTGACACAGTATGGGTATTTCTGAGATGTCATGTAGTGATGACCTGTTGCAGTACCTGCCCATGTAGCTCAATGGTCTACCCACTCGGGCACCATGTGCAGTGGAGCATGACACGCCTTAGGAGCCGGGTTCAAAGCTCAGTCCAGGGCGCATCCGCCTTCCACCAAAGAATTATTTCAAATAATCCCTTGACAAGATGAACAGGGAGATAATTCCGGGCAGGAAAAGGAGGGTTCGAAGGTGTCCTCTATGATCTGTGACCATTGCTGACATATTGAGTAGCAGCGTCAAGGTTGTTAGCCACGCCGGCGTGGTTGAAGCTGAAAGGTGTGGCTAACCACTGGCTGGTGCATCACACAGCACCAGTCAGGGCTAAGCCAGACAATAGGCTACGTCTAGAGGGGGCGCGCTACAAATACCCAACAAGCTGCTCACTTTGTATGTATCTCTCCTGCACCCTACACGTCACGCATACACTAACACACACCTACCAATAGCCCTCCTCTTCCTGAGTTAGTGCACTGGACCACTATGAGGTCTCAGCGCTGAGGTCTAGAGTAGGCTGGACCACTGCCCACAATAACTAACGAACAAACGAACCAACCAGACAACCAACCAACCAACCAACGAACCAATGACCTGTTACAGTGTAAGTTACTGGTAGGTATGAATAAGGACATTTTGTGTGATTATATAAAAAGCTAAGGTCGCCATACTCGATAGAAGAGTCGGGGTGGTCATCTCTCATGTTTAGGCCATTGAGCTCTAGGTGGACATACCACAGGGACTGTGATGTATGGCTAGAGTGACGCCAGCCTACGGTTACCTTCCCGGCTGTGAATGCCTTGCTGAGAACATTACTGATCTGCTCGGCGTTCAATTACATTTCTATTGCTGTTTGTGTGTCAAATTTTTTAGAAAGTGAAATTGATAGGTGGGTGAAGTATTGTAATCAGCTTTTCTGTATGTATGTTTGTTTGTTTGTTTACCTGTCGGGAACTGAAATCTGATACTGAAGGCAACAGTGCTGAGGTAAGTCAATTGCTGTTATCAACAACAGGCTCAGATATTGCAGAGGGACCACACGATGCACTGTGTTAGTTGAAATCTTGTCAGCTGCTAAACAGCTTTATGAAACACATTTGGAAAGGACAGCAGTAGATGAATGACCTTGAAGGTTACTGAAGTCATCGGAATTCCCGCTATTCCACGGGCCATACATGACTTCCTATTAGTGGTCCATAGTAACAACTCCATTTTGCACTGTTCGGAGATATTACCACATTTGCAGTTATATGATGGCCTGCGACCTCCAGAAGTCATTTATTTCCAATTGATTTTTCAAAAAGACAGTTTAAATTGCAAGCCACATTCATTTTGTGATTTTTGTGTAAACATTTCAAAGATAATAATACGACATTTTCTGAGGTGTGGGAGTTAGAAAGGTTTCAAACAGTAAAAGTGACCTCCAGGGCCATTCAAGGTGTGTAAGTGGTGCTATTTGATAGGTAACATAGATTTTCTATTAGTCTTTTATTGCAAGTATTTCCCAAAATTTAAAGAGGCCACGTGACCCTAAACACATTCCCCTTGGAGAAAACTATCGTGCGTGCACTAGTACTCCTCCCAATCAACCAGAGCACAAATTTTAAGTGACTCCAAAGGTATGAGTAAGGGCCGGAAATTTAAAAAATAGCTAACGTACTATGACCATGCTCATTAGGTGCTAGTTTGTCATTCTATGGCAGTAGTGTAAAATTGAGAGTTCACTTGACATATGCAATACTATGTGTATACAAAATTTAACGACTCTAGTTTCATCCATTCCTCAGATGTTTGTGGCCCACAAAATTTAAAATGGGTCACGTGACCCAGACCAAATCTTTTAGGGTGTTTTATTGTCTGTGGGCCAGGACTTCCTTGGATTAACGTACCTACCAGATTTGACTTCTCTGTCTCAACCCGTTATGAAAATATGAAAAGCATTACAAAATGTGGAAAATGGGGTGGGGTTGGGGCAGTTAGAGGTCGTTCAGGGTCACTGGAAATAGCACCATTCGATAGAGTTCACAGGAGTTCCTATTAGCCGTCAATAGTAACTATCTCTCTTTTGCGCCATTGGGGGTTACGCCATGGGAATTTCGCCGAGGTCTATGACATGACATATTTATGGTTGTTTGTCAAGTTCTTTGTGCTAAAGTGGTCAGTGTGACTTTGAGTGAGGGCTTTGTGTTATTGTGACCAGTAACTTTGGCATTTTTTGTTTGCTCTGTATACCTAGCGGAGCAAGAAGCTGTGGGAAACTCACAAGGACAAAAGTGCTCTGAAAACTGCGTCGACGACGTCGTCTGTAGGCGATACGTTAATGTGTGAGGCTCACAGGTGCAGTGAGAGAACTGGCCAGGGACTCGCGGAGATCCCGCGGGATTCATTTGCCAATCATGCACATCTCATTTATAGTCTTGACTTCAGCAGCAACGTTCTGCAGTCGATTCCGGCAGATTTCTACGGTTTCTTTCCGTCGCTGTCATCATTGGCACTCTCTCACAATCAGCTGCAAACTCTGCCACCGGGAATCGGCAAATGTGCCTCTCTTGCATTTCTCGATCTGTCATACAACAAAATCTCATCACTGCCGGACGACTTTGCAGACGTCATGAAAACTCTCCGAGTACTAGTGCTTTCTAGCAATCCATTATTTACGTTGCCGGCGTGTATATTCTCGAGCACTGCCCTGCAAGAGCTGTATGCCAATCAAACTGGGCTTGAACAAGTGCCAGACGTATTTCCGGAACACAGTGAATTGACAACGCTGCATCTTGCCGACAATGCAATTTGCCGACTTCCGCCATCTTTTGCCAAATTGACACAAGTTGTTGATCTTGATCTGATGGGCGTGAAGTGGATTGAGTCTCAGGACTTGAAGGTGTCAGTGACGTCTGACACTTTCTCTGCTTTTTTGAATGCTAACCCACTTCTTGAGCGAATCAAAAAAGAGGTTTGTAACTATAAATTTTGTTCTCAGTTTTTTGGCAGTCGTTTTGTTATTTTATATACAGTAACTGTTCAATAGTTTAATGGTACAGATTAGTTGGGCTTATAAATGAAAATGACTTGTTATTATTGTTATTTATTTCCTCTTTACGTTATCTACCATTATCCACTTTAATTTATTTAATATTATGCAACAAAGGGCCAGTAGGCTTCTTACAAGCTGCATCAATTCACATGATACACACAAAACAGTGTTCTCAAAACAAAATGCACAATAAAAACGAAACTGAAAATAATCAGTACACATATA
>Ga0209363_1001282_pt1 | contig 11811 bp, 5 predicted proteins | sample WorMetexBAHAMAS3_FD_187385 | JGI IMG/M metagenome (GOLD analysis project Ga0209363, IMG submission 187385) | Marine gutless worms symbiont microbial communities from Max Planck institute for Marine Microbiology, Germany - Inanidrilus exumae... | ecosystem: Host-associated > Annelida > Digestive... | reverse complement strand
AAATCCGTTCAGGGGTTTCGGAACCCCAGGGGGTCAAAATTTGGCCTTTCCCATTACTTTGGCTAGTCGCTTTTACAACAGCTTGTACTACCGTACAAGCCGTGATATGTCCAAACAGTGAAAGACGTCTTATTTTGACGATGTAGGAAAGTGGTTGGAAGATTAAACTAAAACCAAGTGTCATTACGTAAGACACTTCTAGTGCATTTGCATCATCAGTCGAGTTCTAACAGATGCATCTTCAGATCCCATCAAAACTGGTCTTGCTTAACTGCTACAACACTCCGTCAGTGGCGACTGGCTCATGATAGTGTGGTTAAGTTTGAAGTAGTGAAAATAGATCTTGTGTTCAGCGTTGTAGGAGCTAGTTGTCTTATGTAGAGAACTTATATTTTGGTTGGCAGAATCGAATGGCGGAAAGCATGAAATTGTTCGATTCAATCTGCAACAACCGCTGGTTCATCGACACGTCTGTTATTCTGTTTCTGAACAAGAAAGACTTGTTTGCCGACAAAATTCGCACGTCGCCGCTTGCCATCTGCTTCCCAGAGTACAGAGGTACGGGCTGCTTATTGATGCGATGCGTATGATCCATTGTTCATGGTGTATATGATACAATCGTGTGCCTTTGTCACCCGACACTGTTGGTAAAGGCATTGTTTTTAGGCTGTCCCATTCCATTCATCTGGTCAGATATTGCTACCATGATATCTCATGAATGGCTTAAACAGTTTTGATGAAACTGACTAGGAATATTCAGTAGCCCCTACGGATGACCTGAGTATTCTGAAGGTCAAGGTCATAACTTGGTTCCAGTATGTGTTGGCAAAGGCATGTGTAGATGCATCGACGTCCATTGTCCAGTTAGCAAACTTTTTTGTTGTTCATCCATCATTTGAGTTATTATAGACTCGAAGAGCCTATATTGGAAATACAAAAACGGTCTTCACGCAATCGGAAACAGCTCCGTCGAACGTGAACCGATTTGGATGAAATTTGGAACAGTGTGAGCCAAATGTGGGGGCTGGCCCTAGCAGATTTTGGGCGCAATCCGTGCAGTAGCGACAGTTTGAGAGGGATCTTTTAAGAAAAACGCAAAAATATCTCACAAAATTTTCAGGTGTTGTGACTCCGCAATGATTACAGATCGCCAGAAATTCACTTCCAAATGGTCCCTGTACGAGATGTCTAGGTTCCATTTTTACCCTTAGAATTGATTCAAAGTCTTTCCTTGGGCTGTACATTCTGTACAAGAAAGGTACCTACCCAAATTTTCAGCACTGTTCGATTTCTGAAAATATGTATTAAAACCAACAGAAAGGCAGTGCTGGTGCTGGCGATATTTTGAAGAAAAGCAGACTGAATTGGAAACTGAAAATAAGTAACACGACATATTATGCTGGCATCACTCAGTTACAGGCACGTGACACTGGGTATCATCGAATGCAGGAAGTAAACCGCTTGTGCATCAGTAAATAAGTATAAACAGCTGTGTTAATTTTACGTTGTAGTATATTTTGTCGTGGATGTATGTCTGCTTTTGTTTTATGTGTGCTTCAGTTTTTTAGTACTAAGCCAAAAGTTTGGCTAGGAAGATCGTCTTCGAAATGACCTGTTTTGTGTTGGGTGGGGCGTTAATTCTTAGCTCGGCCAATCAAGCTGTATATGTTGGTGTGTGTCAGGTCGTAATACATATGACGAGGCAGGTGCGTACATCCGAACACGATTTGAAAGTCTGAACCGCAACAGCGCCGCAAAGGACGTCTACACGCATTTCACTTGTGCCACGGACACGAGCAACGTTAAGTTTGTCATGGACGCAGTTACCGACATTATCATTAAGAACAATCTGAAAGACTGCGGCCTTTTTTAGTGGTTGATGCTTTGTTGTGCTATGTCAACTGTGAATCCTATTTCGTTAATTTTTATCGAGTTACTGTCTGCTGCTTGGTTTTGCGCGAAATAGCTGAGATTTTTATGGCTTTGACATTCGACTGTGTCGGCTAAGGCTTTATGTTCTTAGGCTTTGTTTGTCAAGTCATATATTGTTACCACGATGTCTCACGAACGGCTGGAACAGTTTGATAAAGCTAGTCCCTACGGATGACCTGAGTAGATTCTGAAGGTCAAAAGTCAAGGTCACAGCAAGCCGTCAAGTCATGTCTTCTGAACACCACGTCTCATGAACTACTTGAGCAATCTCGATAGAATTTACAAGGAAAAAGAACCACTAGTCCCTACTGATGACCTGGTTGGATGTTGAAGGTCAAAAGTCAAGGTCACAGCTTGGTTTAGTTATATGGTGGCAAAGTCATCCATGTCGATGCTGGGGTGTCATCTTCCAGTTTGTGTTGTTTCTGTTCTTGAAAACTGATATCAGAAGCTGTTCTTGCCATTGGTAGTGAATGACCAAGTGTAACATTCAGTTGAGTACTCATTTCAATACTCGCTCCAATACTCCCAGCCTTATTGGCTGGATTTTCTGTCTGCAAGCCAATTTGGACGCAGCTATAGCGTAAATGTGCATACTTGAAGTAACAAAAAATGCTGTGCAGTAAGTGAGACATAACCAGTATATCGTAACGATAATTGCATCGTGAAAATTCAAGGGCTGCTCAGTTTTATTTTATTTATTTTGAGGCGATGGTTTCGGCTACCGCTAGGGAAGAAACAGCGAGTTCTGCGTAACAGTGGGCCCTGTTACCAGGACTGCTGGCATACTGACCGAAGGGTCATATGCTGACTTAATTGGGTCTCAGCACCCTCGCTGGCTAAAAGTGCCACAAATGTGGGGGGGGTGAGCTTCCTTTGCAAATCTTTAGGCCGACTCGGTCTACTCCTTTGAGTCGACCTAATAAATTGGGTCTCAAATGTCCGTCCATACATCCGTCCGTCCACAAAAAGTTTCTTCGATTTCAATGAGATTTGTTATGTGGGTAGAGGTCGATGAGTGATGCATGACGGCATGCAGTATGACCCGATTTAAGGTCAAGCAAGGTCAATGTCACGAGCCCTTGAAAGTCGGAAATTCGGCCATTTTCAACGGCTATCTTTTCCCCCATTTATAAGGGGGGCTGGCAAATGACTATGGATTCTTAAATTACAGCACAATACCTACAGCTTATTGGGGCCATATTTTCGATTTTTGTCCTAGTTTTTGTTTCACATGACTTTGAAGTTGGCAGTAAGTAGAAGTCGACCGTCAGCCCCATATGGGGCTAATTTTCTTCCTTTTTTCAGTTGTAATTGCTATTTCCTAAAACCCAGCCTGTGCTTTAAAATCTGCCCGACCCAGTCAGTGAGCAGTGGATGGTCATTTCAGCTCCAAACTGCCGAGAGGACTCCATATTTTATTAGACTTTGCAGCCGCATTGTCTTGTGTTAACGATTTCGCTTGATTTTGTTCGTTTTTTGGTGATATTTATTTTTCAGTTCTGAAGTACCGAGTGTTTTATTTTGTTTGAAATGGTGGTGTAATTTATCTCAAGACTGAGTTCTTTACAATTTAGAACTGATTGGTGTTGTTGCCGTCATCAGTACGACTGTCATTTTATGATGACGGTGAACATTCTGCCGAGAATGTTGTGTTTTCGGTTTGATGGATCAGCGAGTGACAAATTATTGCAGCATATGTAGTGAGTTAGTGGAGTTGTATGACAGTACGTGTATACCATTGGCAACTGTTCGTATGCGGGTTTTTCAATATGTTTCGTGACGTACATTCATAAAATGCTATCTTATAGACTACTCTCAGTGTTATTTTCCTGTTAGATATGCAGTTGTAAAGTTTTGTTACTCGTCCACATTGCATGGCAGACAGGTCTTTAGTTTCATTTCACAATGCTTTCGTCACCAATTCTTGCAGCTAGTTAGCTTTCTCATCATCGGCAGAGTGCGGAGTGGAGTCTTTGTTAGTGACTAGGACTCAATGTCTGACGGCATATTCACCATGTCCAATTTCAGCCAGCCAAAGCTTTTTGTCTGTGTTTTGAACTAATAGAAATCACTTTCAGCTAGATGTAAACTGTATAACAGATGACATGAAACCACTTTCCAACATATTTTTATTTGGTGTATCACCTGTGAGCCTTTATTATTATTTATTATAAAATCGTACACGAAGTACAAATATGGCATAAACCATAAAAACATCACACATCAAAAGATACAAATGGAGTCAACAACATTTTTTGTGCTGCCAAAGCTTAATACGTTTTTGAACTATTGCAGCCTTTGTAGCTGCTAAACTGTAGTTTTTCACACGAGTCACATGAATGCACCTGTTTGCTTACTCAAAAATGTTGGTATGTCGTAGCATGATATATTAACGTGACTTCTACAACAGTTTACATTTAGCTTTTGTTTCCTACAACACGGCAACAGTCCTGAAACTTATTGAACAACTGTCATATATGTATGTCTCCTGAGAGTGTATATATGTATGTGTGTCTGTCTCTGTATTATGGAAGCACAAAAAATAGACTGTTGGCCATTATTTTACCAAATTCCAACCAGTTCTCCAATTTTTTCGCGTTTTGACTCAGCAGTAATTTTGTGGTGTAGTCGTTAAAGACATCACATTGTAAATATATCGGACACTACCGTATGAGATATTTGACATCTTTTGACCTGACAGCCAACAGACCAGTTTTTTGTGACACCCTGTACTGATACCCATTACTGCCACTGTATAGCCATGTCTGTTCATACATATTAAGGGTATTTTGTGCCCAGCCTATTTGAGCCGGACCGGATTGTTTCTGACAGACTGTTCCAGTGTGAACGGCCACTGACTGAGATCGCTTGTTTGTCATACATACAAAAAGGCGGCCAGGGTTGAGGTTAATATATCGCTGGCCTTCCTTCACTGGGTAGAGATGGCTCTCCACCCTTGACCTTTTGTCTCTGATATAGCCATATTTGTGCTGAAAGGGGACGTTAAACTCGAACTAACTAAATAACTAACTGTCATACTTGGTGTTTGTGTGTGGTCTATCATAGTCAGTAACAGAGCCATTGATGGAAGGGATTGTTGCCGACGGGTGATAGGATCTGACAGATGTACGAAGGATAGCAGTGCGTGTGGACAAGAAACATGAGCAAGGATATATTTGAACTTGATAGACAATGGGGTGCCAGTGCTATTGCTTAGATGCTGGCCTGACATGGTCCCAAGACGGGCTGAGCAGCGGCATTCTGAGCACGCTGCAGCGCGGCAATAGTTGACCAAGGAAATCGTGAGAGGATGGAGTTGCAGTAATGTATTATTTGTCTGTCTGCCTCTAAACCTAAATCAACTTCAGTCACTATGTATTCTTCAGCAATTGTGTGTTGGTTGTTTGTTCGTTATTGCGGGCAGGGGTTCAGCCTGCTCTGGACCCAAGTGCTGAGACCTTATGTAGGTCCAATGTGTTAGTTCAGGAGAGGAGGGGAATTGGTTGGTGTATGCGAGTGTATGTGTGACGTGCAGGGTGAAGGAGGGTTAAGTAGGAGTGAACAGATCATCAGATATTTTTGTAGCGCACCCCCTCTAGGCGTGGTCGTATCAGTGGCCTTAATGACATGTTGCATGCGTTTTTAATATTCAGCATTATGTACTTATCCAGTGCCTTTCCTTGGTCATATTTTGAGGAAAGACATTACAATTACTTTATCCATACAGTGATGTAGCCAAGGAGTTATAAAATACACACCACTTACAGCCAGAAAGAACCATGCAGACGAACCTTATGCTTATTCACTTGTTTAAAAATTTGATCGTTTGAGTTGGCTTTCGTGCATGCAGAAATAATGTTGAGCCTGAAACTACTGGCAATAACTGTCCGGGCTGTTACTCATTCAAATCTCAATGTCTTATTGGACATAAAACAAAGTGTCGCCCTAACGTGATGTAACCGTACTGGCCCGCCGTGCAGTGTTGGCCGCTTGACTGCCCACGCGCCCAGCTCGGCAGCGGCCGACCACCTACTCGCCCGGCGGCCGGCCGGCCCGCCCGCCGACAGCGTTACAGACGCCAGGCAGCAAAACAATACTGACCCATTAGGCGGGCCAGTAAATATGCTAGCTTTAGCTTATGTGAATATTGCACATCAATTTGAGTGCATGTACCATACTGTGCTGTAGCTATAAATCATGGTATTTAACATTAAGCTTATGCTTACATTAATACTTGCACTGTTATAATTTAAGCATGTCACATTTATTATTGATTATGGTGTCATTATGTCAATCATTATTATTCTCTTTACATCTACATAGAAATGTTTGCAGCAGAATGTTTCGGCTACGTATGCCTCTGGTGCCACTGCAATTACTAAGGCTGTAATTTTTTGGTAGCCAAAAATAGATAAATTCACGGTGAGTTCGTGGCAGAAAACACAAAATTCGCAGTGAATTTGCAGTCGCGATCATAGTAATACAAACACGTTAAATACGGGTTTCATGAGTGAAAGAAAAATGCTGTTTTGCTTTCAGTAACAAACGACATTAACAGGACAGAAATGAAACGACTAGTGAGTTAATTACTGCAGTCATTTACGTCAAATGAGTCAGTGATTCACCATCCTGCTCTATGTCTTATTACGTTGGCCAAGTCGAGCAGAAAGCTAACAGTCTGTCGTCCTTCCATCCATCTGTCCCTTCCTTCTTGTGGCGTATTCTCAGTGTGACTCACCAGAGGCAGCATACGACATGGCCAATGTGCTTTTCTGCATGGTGGCTTAGCGGTAGGGCGTTGGACTTGCGATTTACTGGTCGTGGGTTCAATTCCTGGCCGGTCCGCTTTTTACGTAACAACTTCAACTTCAACTTAGACTTGCATCCCTCCGGGGGCGCTAAATCGAGTACCTGCTTCGACTAGGGATAATGACCGGATTGTCACCTCTGTCGGGTGGCAGGTAACACTGTGTGATCCAATATGGCATGCGAGTTTCCCGTAGCAGTGAATACTAAATTGATGCTAACTGCTATACACTGTTTACTTTACTTTTACTAATAAGGAGGACTAAAATACCTGTTTTTGGTCAGTAACGATATAGAAGATAATAATTGCACATTTTGTAGCATTAACAGATAAAATGAGTCAAATTTGCAGTGATTTGTAGCAAACCGCAAGAATTCACGACGGTGGCTCAAATTTGCAAATCTCGTGACGGCCGCAAAAAATACAGCCTTAGCAATAACCACTGCTGTGGAGCACTTGTTTTGTGCATATACTACCGCTTTTTTGTATGCCGTCGTTCTGCATCAGTACTCAGTGAAGTATTTACAGTGCCTATATTTGTTTTGTGGTTAAGGGATATGTGAAATATATTTTTAAATTTGTTCAGTATGTTGAGAGAGGCTAGTAATCTTCTTTCTGGACCACCGCTTACATATCAGCCGTAATGGCAAATGCCGTTACTATGTACACTGCATTTTACTGCATGACAGTCTTTGCCGCGCTGCGATATCAACTGTACAGTGATATTGACCAGCAGGCTTGCATTAGAAATCAGCCTTGTTACCGAAACGTCCGTCTGTTCACAACTTGTTGATGACAAGAAAATATGAGTATGTAATATATAAGACGGTGCTTCGCAAGAGCAACCAGGGGTGCCTTGAGCATTGTGTAAGGGTGCCGAAACCAGATGTCGGAAATCAAATTAAAATTAACCAACACTTGTATTGCTCAGTAATAGTCCATTATTTTGTGCCTTAATGTGAAGTTACAAACGCAAAATATTATAAGCTTTATTCACCACAAGTGGTAGTAACAATATACTAGAAAATATGGGCAGTGGTATCGACATGCAGACCCATGCCGGCAATGGCCGCAGGTAGAACATCGGCGTATAGGTGTATGGAATACTGGCCATGGTCACTAGCAACCGTGACAGTTTTCGCAACCGTATGACCTTGACCTTTGACTTTTTGACCTCTGGGTCAATGCATACCGAGTGACTGCTCTAGAGTATAGTACGTGTTCCACGTTTGGTGTTGATAGCTCAAGCCGTTTTCCTGTTACAGCGCGGACAAACAGACAGACGCGACTGAACACCCTACCCACGCCAACCGCTATGCCGGCGAGGGTAACTAACTAGATAACTAGAAAAATAAACTTAGTCTGTATTAAATAATTGATAATCACAGTTTAATAAGTGTTATTACAAATACTTTTAGTATAGCTTCAATGTGCTGCCACCTGTTGAATGGAAATTGGGAAGGGTGCCTCGGTTAATAAAAGTTGGGAAGCACTGTTGTAACATATAACGCCGTTCTTGACCAGATAAAGCAAATCTGGTCGTATATTTACTGGCGATATTTATGTCTGATGTATGCTGATTTCACGTTTCACTTCGTGCTGGATCATAGTAGTTTGTTATTAATTTTGACGTAGCGAAGAGCTCTGCACATGTTGTATTTACTGTGGCTACTTCAGCTGTACCAGTAGTTCAGACGTGGTGTGTATTTGACTCACGTTAATCTTATTAGTGCCGATAGATGATATCTGTAAACTTCTATGGTTTTTAGGTCGACTCTTTTGAGTGGACCTAATAACGTGGGTCTCAAATGTGATGTGGTTAGCCTTGGTGGATGTGTGTGTTCTCTGAGTGCTTTCTCGTTGCTGCATTGTTTGCTATTTATACAAGAGACAAACAGGCTGTTGACACGACATTGTGTGCTTACATACACCGCATGGCATGACCAAATCATCGTTGACATTCATCATCTGTCTTACATGTTGGTGCCTGCATTTATTATATTTTCCATTTTTATGGTTGCCGAAGGCAAGGCCATTATATTTTACCGCGGATTTTTTATTTCGTCAGCGTACATGAAAGACCAGCCATGGGATCTCAACCAAACTTGGCCAGTAGGTCGGAAGTGGTGTCGATTTACAAATGCCCCTCTCCCCAAAAAAATTGGGGCTCTCCCCAAAATTTGGGGTGCAAAAAACATCAAATTTTTTACCACTTTTTTCGCGACTTCCACACTTGACACCGCATATCTCCAGAACGAAACGTTGCATCGACAAACAAAAATGCTAGTGTCAATCTACAGTATGTCCCGCAGAAGTTGACCTACTTTTCGTGACCTTTGACCCAGAAACGGCTGAGATCCGTTTGCTCATTGTGACCCACCCTTCGGCAGCCATTACATTGCAACCATCATAGTTGCGACATCTCTAGTTTAGAATTGTCTTACTCCACAGAATTAAGCCATATGAAATTTTAATATTTACAGTATAGATCTATCTTAAAGGCGCGGTGTGACCTGAATTATGTTGAAAGCGCCGTTAAACCCAACCAACCAACCTGGTGCCTACATTGGCGTCGCCACCTATGGGGCACGTGCCCCCTTCGACTTACAACAATTTATTTTTAGTGCACTTTGATCTGTACAAAGTCTCTCGACAGTTGCCTCCTGTAAAAACCCAGTAACTTTTGAATGTGCCCCTCCTGGCGACGCCACTGGGTGTCTACATTTATTAATTGTTGTACTGATTTTTGATCTGTCTTAAAAATGAAGTTAAATAAATATATTGACAGTGCACAAGAGGGAAATATTTGTCCATGCACTGGAAGCCAGCCACATGTTTTCTGTTATATTTGACTGGTATGCATATGTGGGCATTTTGTTGCTTTATGACTAGGCATCAGATGATGTTATTGCTGATTCTGAGCTACGTGTGTTGAAGCTAATTTCAGTCACTGTTTTCCTGACTGGATATTCGGGACGTGATTTATTGAATATTAATGTGCCTACAAACTTTCGTAGCTGAATTACGTTCTCGTTCTTACAGCTAGTTACTGTTTTCACCATGCCAAAAGGCAGTGACATTTTAGTTAGTTCACTATTTCAAGTAACAGTTATTGTTTTTTTATTTTGTGACTACTTAGAATTAGAGATATTAGAACAAATCTGGCTTCAGTTTATCTTCGTTGTAAAGCCGCCACTTTAAAACAGCAAATATCAAAATTTTATAACAAATTCTAAGTGTACAAGATAGCCGTCACACTTTTATCACTTAACGTACGCCATGAATGTAGAAGATGATTATTCTGACCCAGACCACCCACTTTGTCACAGCGGCAAATAGATTTGCATGTCTGGTCATCCTGTGATATTGGCTTTTACTGTTTACGGTGTTATTCGATTTGTAGTGGCAGTTCATTATTAAGCTTTTTAGTTATAGTTACAGTTTCGTGATCACTTATGCTCGCTGAATTAGGCAGATATTGTACTAGTTCAGTTTCATGAAAACTGCTAACAGTAATGGCAGTGCAAACCTACAGCGAAGGGGAAGGAAGTGATGTAAGAAAACTGAATTTTCTATTGCACATGCAGTCATTGATACTGTGATAATATAAACGTTTTGTTTATTTGAAAAACGGTTCGCCATTGTGGTACTGGCTCAGTTTAATTACTAACTGAAAACGCCAGCGTCATAGAGGCCTGTGAAGCTTGGCTTTTTGGCAAATCCTTTCCACCATAGGCCTTTTCCTTACCTATCGGACTGACTCCACGGACTACCTGACCATTTCCGGCTTTACTTCGCTCAGCGGCTTGATTTGTTTACATAGTGTGTTAGACAAAGCCGGCTCTCAGTCGGTTTTCAAACGCACTTACAATCCTCGCATTTTCATTCATTCATTCATTCATGTTATGCACGTCGATTTTTTATGGATGACGTCACGTTTTCATGTAATGGAGGAAATAGGCATTTCTCAAGTAATGCGCAAGTTTTATGCTGCTGCTAATGCTATTTTTCACATTGCAAATATGCTTCAGGATTTACTAAGTTGCTTTTACTGGAGTCATTTACCCTACCGATGCTAACATATGGTCTTAATGCAATCTTCTTGTCACGGACGCAGATGTTAAAACTTAACTCATGTTGGAACAGTATCTATAAAAAATATTTGGTTATTTTAAATGGGAATCAGTTGAGGAAATCCAGCTGTTCTGTCAAAGGTTAGACTTTATTCATGTTGTTGACAAATGTAAATTTAGTTTTTTAAACAAGTTGTGTATGAATTGTTTGAACCGTACACTGTATGAATGCTTTTTTGACTTTAAACAATCCATTGCTAGTAGAAAACTTTATACAAAATATGATGTTTTTATTGGTGATTTTGTTTCTTATAGTGCTGTGTATTATGATTTTAATAATCGTGTTTTAGGTAATTGAAATGAATTTTTTTTGTGTATGTGTTTTCTTGTATAGGCCCTTATTGTATATGTACTGTATGTCTGTCTGTTTTTTATTTTACTGTACGTTTACTACCTTCGTGGTGAATAAACGTAAACAAACATAAACATATAGGATTATGTATAGGTTACGTGTTGGCGTACGTATGCCGTTTTCGGCCAATATCTCTGCATTGCACTGTTCCGATGTTCGTTGCTTACGCTAGTGCAACACATCGTATGTGTATATGTATTTTATTATCCGTATGTTATTTCATCAAGTTTACTGACTGTATTTAATGCATGATCAGGCACTCAACCATGGACCCGGTTCCGACTGTCCTGAGCTAAACTTGACAGCCAGTACTGCCAGTCCAGTCAGTGATGTGCGTACGGACGAGCCGTCGATTGACGAAGTAGTCGCAGCTGTGAAAAAGCTCAAAAATGGCAAAGCTGCAGGGTCCGACGGAATACCACCTGAGCTGTTGAAGTGTGCACTGCATCCTGTCAGCCACATGCTTCATGCATTGTTTCTTCGCGTCTGGCGCAGCGGTCATGTGCCCGCCCAATGGAGAGATGGCATTCTCATATCTCTGTACAAAGGCAAAGGAACGAAAGACGAGTGCGGTAGTTACAGGC
>Ga0209363_1001280_pt1 | contig 11818 bp, 10 predicted proteins | sample WorMetexBAHAMAS3_FD_187385 | JGI IMG/M metagenome (GOLD analysis project Ga0209363, IMG submission 187385) | Marine gutless worms symbiont microbial communities from Max Planck institute for Marine Microbiology, Germany - Inanidrilus exumae... | ecosystem: Host-associated > Annelida > Digestive... | reverse complement strand
GCTCTTGGTGCTGGGCGGCGCGGCGCGATCCTCCGACGGCAGAAGCTGTTCGTCGAGGCCGCGGAACACCTCGACGGCGGACAGCGCCAAGAGCGCCGCGCCGCCCAGCACCAAGAGCCGCGCCGACAGCGAGAAATCCATCAGCCGGCCGCAGGCGGCGGCCAGCGCCGAGCCGAGGCGGGCGAAGGGACCGGGCGCGTGATGCCCCTCATCGGGCATCCGCGCCGCCAGCATCGGCACCAGGGTCAGCGCCACGAAGGAGGAGATGGCCACCGCCACCGCCAGCACGATGCCGAACTCGGTGAACAACCGTCCCGCCTGGCTGGGCAGGAAGGCCACGGGAACGAACACCGAGATCAGGGTGGCGGTGGTGGCCAGCACGGCGAAGAACACCTGCCGGGTGCCGAGCACCGCCGCTGCCATGGGCTTCACCCCGTGGCTGCGGTGGCGGTGGATGTTCTCGGTCACCACAATGGCGTCGTCGACGATCATGCCGGTGGCCAGCACCAGCGCCAACAGGGTGAGAATGTTGATGGAGAAGCCCATCAGATAGATGGCAGCGACGGTGCCCACCAGCGCCACCGGGATCGCCGCCGCCGGCAGCAGCGTCGGCCGCAGCGCGCCCATGAACACATAGATCACCGCGATCACCACGCCCACGGCGATGAGCAGGGTGACGATCACCTCGCGCACCGAGCCGCGGATGAACCGCGCCTCGTCGGAGATGGTGACGATCTCCACATCGTCGAAGCGGCGGTTGAGCCGCTCCACCGCCTCCTGGACGCCGGCGGAGATCTCGATGGTGTTGGACTTGGCCCGACGCACCACGGCGAGGCCGACGATCCGCCGGCCGTTGAGCAGCGTGTAGGTGTCCGGGTCCGCCGGTCCGTAGAACACCCGCGCCACGTCGCCCAGCCGCACGTCATCGCGCAGCAGCAGGGACTCCACCTCCGCCGGCTGCCACACCGTGGCGTCGGCGCGCACCAGCAGCATGTGGTCGTCGGACTTGAAGCTGCCGGCGGGGATATCGAGGCTGGTGCCGCGGACCACGCGGGCCACGTCGTCGATGGAGAGCCCGAAGCTGGCCAGCCGCAGCGGATCGACGATCACCCGCAGCACCTCCTCCTGATCGCCGAATACGGGCACCGTCGCCACCCCCGGCACGGCGGTGAGTTCGGTGACGAGTTCGTCCTCCGCCAGCCGCGTCAGCCGTTCCTGGGAGAGCCGCTCGCTGACCGCCGCCAGCCAGATGATCGGCCGCGAGTCCGCGTCGGCCTTGACGACGGTGATGTCCTCCACGCCTTCGGGCAGGTTCGGCGTGACGGTGCTGACCCTTTCGCGCACGTCGTTGGCGGCCACGTCCAGGTCCACGTCGGTGCGGAACTCGATCCGCACCCGCATGTTGTTCTCTTCGCTGGCCGCGTTGATGGTCTTGATGCCGTTGACCCGGGCCACCGCGCTCTCGATGACGCTGGTGACCTCGGCGTCCATGGTCTCCGGCGAGGCGCCTTCGAAGTAGGCCCGCACGGTGACGATGGGCCGGTCCACGTCCGGCAGCTCGCGCACCTCGACCCCGGCCAGGCCGGCCAGCCCGGCGATGATGATCAACAGGTTGAGCACCACCATCAGCATCGGCCGGCGGACCGCCAGCGCCGGAAGTCCGCCCGCAACCGACATCAACTCGTTCCTTCGGAGTCGGGAGTGGCGGCGCGCCCGAAGGGCTGCGGGTCCACCCGCGTTCCCGCCCGCAGCCCCTGCACGCCCTCGACGACGATGCGGTCGCCCTCGGCCAGCGGGCTGTCCAGCAGCACCCGCCCGCGGTCCCGCCGCACCACCTTGGCGAACACCCGCTCGGCGCGCTGGTCCTCGGCCACCCGCCAGACATAGGCGCCGTCACGGCTCCACAGCACCGCCACCTCGCGCACCACCGGATAGCGGCCGCCGACGATGTCGAGGCGCACCTGGAACGAGGTGCCGGGGCGGATGCGACCCTCCGGGTTGGGCAAGAGCGCCCGCAGCCGCAGCGATCGGCTGACCGGATCGATCTGGCTGCCCATGGCGGAGACGGTGGCGGTCAGCGCCTCGCCGGGCAGGGTCCAGGCGGTGAGCGTCACCGTATCGCCGGGCGCCACCCGGACGGCGACGCTTTCCGGAATGGTGAACTCCACCTCCAGCGCCGAGCGGTCGTCCAGCGTGGCGATGAAGGTCTCAGGCGTGATGCGGTCGCCGCGGTCGATGTCGGTGAGGCCAACCACCCCGTCGAAGGGGGCGAATACGGTGCGGTCGTCCAGCGCCTCCCGCGCCTGATCGAGCCGCAGGCGGGCGCTTTCCAGCTCCGCCCGCGCCGTCTGCAGCCGCGCCATGGCCACGGTGCCGGAGGGCGCCAGCTCCTCGTAGCGCTGCACCTGCCGGGCGGCCTCCTGCACCGCCACCTCGGCGAGGCGCACGGCGATCCGCTCCTGTTCGGCGTCGAGACGCAACAGCGGCTGGCCGGCCAGGACCTCCTCACCGGCGACGAACGCCTTCGCCATCACCTCACCGGAGGTGGAGGGATACAGATCCACCGAGCGCAGCGCCTTGCCGGTGCCGATGGCCCGAACCACGATGCGTTCCTGTTCGAAGACAACGGGCTCCACCAGCACCAGGACCCCGGCGCCTTCGGCGGCGCGGCGGCCGCGATCGGCCTGGGCCGCGCCGTCGCCCGCGGCAAGCCACCACCAGCCGGCCAGGAGCGCGGCAGCGATGCCGGCGAGAATGATCAACTGAACGCCAACGCGCATGGTTGCGAGAACCCGCCGACCTGGTCGGCGTCGGTTTCTCCGCCGGTCAGATACCAGGGGTCATTCTATACACGCCGCCGCCCACCCTCGATGACTTTCGCACGGTGCGGTATTGAAGCCGCAGCCGTCAGCAGATCCTCCTACGGGATCCGGATGACGATCTTGCCGATATGCGCCTTGTCGAGGAATGCCTGCTGGGCGCGTCGCATGTCCTTGAGATGGAACGCCTCCGCGATCAGGGGCCGCAGCTCGCCGCGTTCGATGTAGCCGATGACGTCGGGCAGGATGGTGTCCGGCTGGTGGGTGGTGCCGAAGAACGTCAGGTCGCGCAGGTACAGGGTCCGCACGTCGAGCTCGACGATCGGTCCGGCGATCGCCCCGGCCGTCACGTACCGGCCGCCGCGCCGCAAGGCGGCGATCATCTCCGGCCATCGCGGACCGGCGACGAGATCGACGACGGCATCGAAGGCATCGGCGGGCAACGGGTCATCGCGGCCGACTGTGCCATCGGCGCCGAGCGAGCGGATGGCCGCTGCCTTGTCGGCGCTGGTCATCGCGGTGATGTGCGCCCCCCGACGTTTCGCAAGCTGGATGGCGGCGGACCCGACCCCGCCCGACGCGCCGGTTATCAGCACCCGCTCGCCGCCGAGGACGATCCTCTGCAGCATCCCTTCCGCCGTGGAGTAGGCGCAAGGGATCGACGCCAGTTCGGCATCGGACCATTCGGACCGCACCGGCAGGGCGTCCGCGGCGGTTGCCTTGGTGAACTGCGCGAAGGCACCGTCGCATTCCGATCCGAAGGTCCGGGTCGAGTACGGGCCGCCGGACTGGAGCGCCCGGATCAGGACGCGCTCGCCCATGCGGTGCCCGGGAACGCCGGCGCCAACCGCGACGATCTCCCCGCAGCAATCGGCGCCTTGAATCCGCGGGAAGGCGATGGGTTCGCCGGACCAGCCTCCGTCCGCCGCATCGGCCCCGGTGTCGCCGGTCATGGCACCCGAGGCGGTATCGCCCCGCACCGCCTTCGAATACCAGGCCGTCCGCGTGTTGATGTCCGTATTGTTGATCGACGAGGCGAGAACCCGAATGAGAACCTCGTGCGGGCCGGGCCGCGGCACCGGGAGGTCCTCCCGCCATTGCAGCTTGTCCAGGCCGCCATGACCGGTCAGCACCACGCCGCACATGGTCTCGGGGATGGTCACCATCAACGCCTCACGTGTGCTCGCCAAAGGACCCGGCAACGGGGCCGCTACCTACCCCAGTTCCAGGGTCGCCACCGATTGGACATACCCGCCCGTGGTAGGAGCCGCGCCCTTATACATGCGGGCGGTGTTGAAGGAGACGGTCAATCCGATCCGCTCACAGTAGCCGGACAACGCGGTCTGATCATGCGGGACATCGATGATCAACGGGCGGTTGCCGGCGTCCTCGGCCGCGGCGTGCAGCAGGGCGAGTGCCGTGTCGATATCCTCCGCCAACAGCGGTCCGATCTTCACCCCCTGGCGACATTGCCGGTGGGTGGCGAAGCCCGACGCACGGCCGTTCGCTTCGAAGACCAGGGTGCGGCGCGTCGCCGTGTTCGCCAGCCAGGCCCGCAGGAACGATTCCCGCGGATATCCCGCGGCCCGCCGTCGAGCGCCAGCAGCGCCGGGATATCGTCGGCCTCGGCGCGGCGGACCGCCGGGTTGGCGGCAGACGCCACATCGCCGGCGAAGCGCAGGGTTTCGCCCGCCCATTCGAACCCGGACTTGCGGTAGTTGTCCTGCTGCGCCGGCACGCCGTCCAGGCCGATGGTGCGGTCACCCGCGTGATCCAGCGCTTGGGTCCACAGCGCCAGGCCGATGCCGCGGCCGCGGAACTCCGGCCGGCAAATGTAGAGCCCGGCGAAGGAGAACGTGTCCGAATGGTTCACCACGGACATGGAGGCGGCCAGGGCACCGTCGATCTCCGCGGCGAAGAACCCTTCGGAATCGGCCCGGAAGAAGGCGTCGGCGTCCTCCAATCCGGGGTTCCAGCCTTCGAGCGCCGCCCAGTCCAGGGCCGTCGACAGGTCCTCACGGGTCATCTGGCGGATAATCATGATGTACTCGTGGTCCGGTGGATGAAGAGGCCTGGAACGTTCGCGCTGCCGGTCCGACTGCCCGCATGGCGGAGCCTATGCTGAGGGCATTGGGTCTGTCTTGATGTTCTTCGCGACAGGCATGGTCTACAAGCGTTCGGGATGACCGCGAAGCGCAGCGAACCGAAATGGCGGGAGCGGTGGGAGGCCATGGCCGGACCATTGGCCCCGCTCGGCGACGTGCGGGTGCGGCCCATGTTCGGCGGCGCCGGGATCTATCTCGATGGAACGATGTTCGGCTTGATCACCCGTGACTGCGTGGTGTGCTTTCGCACCGATGCCGAGACGCGGGGGCCTTACGAGGACGCCGGCATGGAACCATTCGTTCCCTTCGCCGACGGGCGCATGGTGATGCCCTATCACCACGTGCCGGCGGAGGTGCTGGCCGACGGCGAAGTGCTGTGCGCGTGGGCGCAGACCGCCTGGGAAGCGGCCAAGCGGGCCGTGGCCGGACGAGAGGCGGCTCGACGGACGGTGCGCCGCCGTCAGTCGCCCCGGCCGACCACGCGGCGAGGGCGAAGATAGGTCAGCGCAGGTTTGGGAGCCCGGCGCACCGACAGCGCTGACGGAGGTCCCGACCACCGTCAGCGGCTGAACTGGGACGCTCATTCGGACGTATCTCAGCGGCCGTTGACCTCGGCCACCGAGACGTGGTGCATCGCCGGCCAATTTTGCTCTGCCTTGGCGAGGGTTCCGGCCTTGTCTTCCTTGTATTTCCCGAAGGCCACGGCGTTCAGGAACACGTAGAGCTTGCCGTCGACGATGTCCGCGAAGCGCGGCGCGGCGTCGAGCTTCTTGCCGATGGCGACGCCGAATGCGCAGTAGCCCCCATACTGGGGCAAGTAGCGCTCGGGGTCCGCGGCGAACCGTTTTATCGTCTCTTCGGACGAGAAGTAGTAGGCGACACCGCCGTGCTCGACCGTGAACTTCGCGTGGCCGGGCGTCACCTCGAGGCCGGTGGCCAGCGCGACGACATCGTCGCCGCGGAGCGCGACTCCGGCCCCGCTGAGGGTCGTGCCCGTCGACACATTGTACTCGTCGACGGCGAACGCCGCCGAAGTAGCCGAGACAGCGCCGATGAAGGTTGCCGCGGCGATCAGGGTATTGATGGTTTTCATCTCGATGCTCCTTGTTCAAGGTTCGCCCGTTTGGGCGGGTTGGTGGTTTCCGCGAGCCGGCGGCCAGCGGAGGAGAACGCCTGTTTTCCGACGGTTTCGGAGCGTGATCGGCGGCACAGGGCACGACGATTGCGCGACCGAACTTGGTGGTCTCGCCGGCATCCGGCGCGACAGGTGTCGGGGTCGGGTGAGCGTCGGAGCCTACGCGTCAGCCCCAGCTCACTGGATGTTCCGGGCCGGCCGTCAGGCGGTGAGCGCGGAGATGCGCTCCACCGCCTCGTCGGTAGCCCAGACGGCATTCGCGATCATGCGGAAGTTGATGAGCGCCGCGAGATAGCCGTCACCCTCGGGCACCTTCGCGCCTGCGGTGGCGTCGCGCACCACCGCGACCTCGAAGCCCTGCTCGAGGAATTCGCGCATATGGCTCTCGACGCAGAGATTGGCCGACATGCCGGCGAGGACGATCTGGTCGACCCGCAGCTTGCGGAGCTGCAGGGCCGCGTCGTTCTGCTCGGGCCCGTAGACCTTGTGCGGCGAGGCGATGACCGTCTTGCCGTCGAAGATGTACTTCTTGTACTCAGCCATGAAGTCGGCGCCGGAGCCCTCGAAGTCCGTCATGTCGAGCGGGCCCGGGCGGTCGAACATTCCGAGCGAGTGCATCACCTTCTCGAGCGCGCCCTCGAACGTCCAGCGGTGGTCTTGGGGGTAGTAGTAGTGCGGCGAGATCACTACCGGCATGTCGGCGGCCTTGGCGGCTTGGAACAGGCGGCCGATGTTCTCCACCACGTTGTGCTCGGTGACGCTCTCGCCGACCACACCCCAGGTCACACCGTCGGGGCTCAGGAAATCGATCTGCGGATCGACCACGACGAGCGCGGCATGGCCCCTCTCCAGCGCCATCGTCGACGGCGGCAGGGCGGGATTGGCCGGCTCGGCATAGGCGGCGATGTCCGCCGCATCGGCGCGTGACGCGGCAAGGCCGATGGTGGCGGCAGCGGCGCCCGCCGCGACGCCGGTGGTCAGGAAGTCGCGGCGGTCCATGGCCTCGCCATGGCTGTCTTCGTGCTGATGTTGTTTGCGGGTCTTCATTGGTCATACTCCTGTCAAGATGGGCACGCGGCCCGGTGCGATGGTGTCACCGACCCACGCGGGCCGGCGGGGTGGTCACAGACCGAGTTCGGAGAGGCCCGGGTGTCCGTCGGGTCTCGGTCCGAGCGGCCAGCGAAAAAGGCGCTCGCTTTCGTCGATGGGCAGGTCGTTGATCGAGGCGCGGCGCACGGCCATCAGCCCGTCGGGGGCGAACTCCCAGTTCTCGTTGCCGTAGGACCGGAACCAGTTGCCGCTGCCGTCGTGCCATTCATAGGCGAAGCGCACGGCGATGCGGTTGTCGGCGAAGGTCCAGATTTCTTTGATCAGCCGATAGTCGAGTTCACGTGCCCATTTGCGCTTGAGGAAGGCGATAACCTCGTCGCGCCCATTCAGAAACTCGATACGGTTCCGCCAGACCGTGTCCGGCGTGTAGGCGGCGGAAACCCTGATGGGATCACGGCTGTTCCAGGCGTCCTCGGCGGCGCGGACCTTGGCGGCGGCCGAAGCCGGGTCGAACGGAGGAAGGGGCGGGCGGGTCATGGTGGCGCTCCAATGTGAACTGATCTGTTAAGTTTGATGATTAACAGATCGGTACATCTTGACAAGCGCTTTTTTCGGCCCCTGCGCCAAAAAAGGCGTGAATCTATGATACCTTGTTGATAAAGAGCACAAAAAATTTGGCGCTTGCTATCGCTTGGCCGATATAATATAAACCGATCGGTTCATATATGGAGAGATTATGCGCCCCAGCAAGCGAGACGAGCTGGTCCGGAAGGCATTCGACATCTTCTACCGCGAGGGCTTCCATGCGACGGGCATGGACCTTCTGTCGGCCGAGACCGGCATCTCGAAGACCACCATGTTCAAGCATTTCCGCAGCAAGGAGGAGCTGATCCTCGCGGTCCTTCGGCTGCGGGACCAGGATTTCCGCAACTGGCTGTTCCGCCGCATGGAGCAGGCGGGGCCGCTCCGCGCTCAACTATCTGCGATGTTCGACGCGCTCGCGGAATGGTTCGCAGCACCCGAGTTTCGATCTTGCATGTTCATCAAAGCCGCCTCGGAGTACCCCCATCCCGACCACCCCATCCACGCGCAGGCGGCCGAGCACAAGCGGCTGTTGTTTCTGCAGTTGCGCAGCATCGCAGCCGACGCGGGCGCGCAAGACCCGACGGCATTGGCACGCGCCTTGTTGCTGCTCAAGGAGGGGGCGATCGTCACCGCACACCTGGGTCATGAAGCCGATCCAGCAGCGGACGCGAAAGCGACCGCCGCGGTACTGTTATCCGCCGCCCTGCGCTGACTGCCGAGCCCGTCCGAAGCTCATTCGGGAGCTGACACGAGCATATCTTTGGTGGCAAGCCCACCGACACTTGCGCCAACCTCGCCCCATCTAAGCGCAAGGCAAGCGAACCCTCACTGCACTGGCTGAACGGTCAGGAGCCTATCAGCCCATATGCGTGAGCGCGCGGTTGAGGTTGCTTCAGGTGGCTCAAGGTATAATCAGACAGAGTGTGTGTTTTGCCGCCCTCACGGCTATTGAGGGGGCTACTGTGGGGGCTGTTCCAGACAACGCGATCAATAACGCATATTTATCAGTATATTAACGCGCCCCTGTGGGTGATGCCCTATCACCACGTGCCGGCGGAGGTGCTGGCCGACGGCGAAGTGCTGTGCGCGTGGGCGCAGACCGCCTGGGAAGCGGCGAAACGGGCCGCGGCCGGACGAGAGGCGGCTCGACGGACGGTGCGCCGCCGTCAGTCGCCCCGAGCTACCGGTCAGCGCCGTCGCTGGTAGACGGGCGCCGATAGACGGGCACCGGTAGACAGGCGCCGGGTCAGGCGCCCGCCCGGTGCGGCGTCGCCGGGTGCGTTGTCCGGGTGATCCGGCCGGGACGGCGGAACACGGCCCGCCAGTTGCCGAACAGCCGGCTCAGGTAGTCATGCACCGTCGCGCTGCGCAGGGCATGGCCGCGGCGCACCAGCGCGCGGATCTCTTCCGCCGACAGATCGTGGATATGGCCGCCGGCCGGCGGCTCGCTTCTTCGGGATTCGGGACCCGGTTTGCTTTGGTATCCGGTCATGGTTGTACCCTCCTTCACAGGGTTTGATGCCAACCTTGAGACGGATCCTCCCGAAATCCTCCGACCCGTTGTTGTTCTTATTGCGGTCGCGTTCGTCTTACGCACTCGCACGCTACGTCGCGCCGGTAAACATAAGGATAAGCGCGGGACGCCGGACCGCAACCGCGTTTGTTGCAGGGCAGCAATTCTACCTCGGCATGCTTCGGCGACAGCACACCGGCGGCCGGCGCTGAGTCAGCGGATGAGCTGTCTGAGGATATCCGCCGGCGACGGCGCCGACCGCTGCTGCTGCGGCTGTTGTTGTGGTTGCTGCTGTTGGGGCTGCGGCTGGGGCTCGGTGCGCGGCCGTGTTCCGGGAATGATGGCGTTGAGCACGTCGCCGATGCCGCCGACGTCGCGCAGCCGGTCGAGGCCGGGAATCTGCAGCCCGGCGGCGGCCAGCGCGGCGGTATCGAACTGGTAGGTGGGATCGTCCATGGAGCCGTAGACCCGAAACGGCACCGCCTGGGTGGTGGAGGAGCCGGTGGCACGGCCCACCAGGGCGTTGAGTACGTTGGTGGCCACCTGCATCTCGCCGTTCAGGTCCGCCTGCCACGCCGGCAGGTCGGTGGCGCCCCGGGCGACGCCATCGCCGAGATAGGAGGTCAGCTTGATGTCGTCGGAGCGGACGATGCCGTTGGTGATTCGGTAGGTGCCGGTGATGGTGGCCTTGCTGGAGCCGCTGCGGCCGGCCACCGCGGCGCCCGCCTGCCCCAGTCCTTTGAACAGGCCCACCAGTGGCATCAGCAGCCCGCCACCGACGTCTCCCTTCACGTCGGCGTCGGTCACCGCCACCGATCCCTGACCGGCGAGCGCCGACACCAGTTCCAGGACGCTGCCACCGGCGGTAGCCAGCCGGGCATCCAGGTCGATCTTGCCTGTGGCCTGCTGCGATCCGGTGGAGGCGGCGGTAGCCCGCGCCAGATCGCCGCCGGCGAGCGCCACCGTCGCCTCGATGCGCGGCACCGCCCGGCCGTCGACGGTGGCGTTGGCCTTCAGCGCCCCGCCCAACAGGGCCCCCTCGATGCGGTCGGCGTTGAGCACGCCGTCGGTGAGCACGGCATGGATGGTGGCGTCCTCGAGCGCGTAGGGCTCCATGACCAGGGCCTCGGACGCCAGCGTGACCGTGGCGTCGAGGCCCTGCAACGCCGTCAGGTCCAGCGGATCACGCGACCACCGGGCGTGGGGCGTCACCGCCACCGGAATCGGCCGCAGCGCCGCGCCGGTGGCCGGCACCGGCGCCACCGGGAAGCCGGCCGGAACGAACCGGGGGGTTAGCGCCGCGGTGCGTTCCGCCGGCAGCAGACGATCGATCACCACCCGCCCGGTACGCAGGTCGGCGGTGACCTTCGGCCGCTCGCCGCTGAGGTCGGCGTCGGCGGTTCCGGCCACGGCGATCCCCGTCAGCGTGCCGCTCAGCTCGCGCACCGACACCGCGATGGGCCCGGCGGCGATGCTCGCGGACGCGTCGGTGGGTCCCAGGGGCCCGGCGGGCCGCCAATCCACGCCCAGCGTCCGGGCAAGGCGCGACACGTCGGCGTGTTGCAGGCGCACCCTGCCGTCGAATCCCGGCGCCGCCAGCCACTGCACGGCGCCCGCGGCGGTGATTTCGCCGCCGGCCAGCCTCACGGTCACATCCACCGCCGGAGCGGTCACCAGCCCGTTGACCGTGCCACTGGCCGCCACCGCGCCAACCCCGGCCGCCATCGGCGTCAGGTCCACGGCCAGCAACCGGGCGAGGCGCGGCGGATCCGGCACGTTGAGCAGGAATGACAGGTCCTCGGCCACCGGCCCGGCGTCGCCGGACCGCAGCGTCCCGGTGAGGTTGGCCGACGCGCCGGCGGCATCGCCGACACTGGCCCGCCGCAGGGTCAGGGTTCCGGCGTGCAGGGTGGCGTCCACCACCACCTCGGACAGCGGCGTGGCGTTGTACACTAGGATCTTGATGCGGGCGCGCAGGTTGGCGTCGAAAGCATCGAGGCCGCCGGTCATGTCGGCGACACCGGCATCGGCCCCGGCGCCGGAGTCAGCGCCAGCGCCCGCCCCACCTGATGGCGCCGGCTCATCGGCTTTCGGCAGATAGGCGTCCAGCGGCAGCCGGTCGATGGTGACGTCGGCGCCGAAGGACGGCCGCGCCGACAGCGCCACGGCGACACCGCCGCTCAGGCGCGACCCGTCCACCCGGAGGTCGATGCCGCGCAACTGCACCTGATCGGGTGTGCCCACCACCGTCGCCTTCAGCGACAGGGTGCGCAGCCGGTCGGTGGGCACCGCCGGCACCTCCACCTGCAGCCAGTCCAGGGCGCCGCGCAAGTCGGCGGAGGCGGCCTCCACCTCGCCCTCGAACCGCGGCTTGCCGTCGGCGACGGTGACAAAGCCGAAGGCCGCGGCCTCCGATCCGGCGGGAAGCTGGGCGGTGAGCTGGCTGACGGTGATCTCCCCGGCGGCGAGATCGGCATTGGCTCGCGCCTGGCGGATCACACCGCCGCGGAAGGTGAGCACGTCCACCGACAGCGCGGCGGAAACGTTGAGGTCCGCCGGCAGGGCAAAGGCGTCGGCGGCGGGCGGGCCGGCGGCGGTGGCGGGTGTGGCG
>Ga0209363_1001279_pt1 | contig 11819 bp, 6 predicted proteins | sample WorMetexBAHAMAS3_FD_187385 | JGI IMG/M metagenome (GOLD analysis project Ga0209363, IMG submission 187385) | Marine gutless worms symbiont microbial communities from Max Planck institute for Marine Microbiology, Germany - Inanidrilus exumae... | ecosystem: Host-associated > Annelida > Digestive... | reverse complement strand
GTGCAAAACAATACTGGTCTATTAGGCGGGCCAGTAATAAATATAGAACATTAAGCGTTGGAGCTTTATCAACAAACAAAACAAAAGTTCCATAACTCACAATAACATATGTTTACAAACAAACAAGTTCTCAAACTTCCGGTTGGCGTGGCAGTAACTACGAAGAATATTTAACAATTTTTACCAACGCAATGCCAGAGTCAATGCCATGCTAGCGGCGGAGCGCAGTTTTGTTGTCATCGCGTGTGACGGACTGACGGTGTGATGTGCGGCGTGTCGACTGTCTGTCTGTCCGACAAAAACCGACACTGCACTAAAACGCATAAATGTATGATGTCACAAAACGGCGTATTATAGCCAGGGACTCTTAGTTTCATGATGCAAAAGGTATCTATGTAAATTCGATGGGATCACCTCAAACGGAGGCGCCAAATGCTAGTGAGGTAGGGAAATTGCGTTTTTCGACCGGTCTAGAAGTCTCTTTCTTAGGGCGTATTCGATTATAAAATACGGATTCGGATTCACACTGAATCTCCTTTCAGATTCAGTGAAAAGTGCATTCGAATAACGAATCCGGATCCAGATTCGGTGAAACCTATACCATTGTTCATGAAATTAACAAAATATCGCCATTTTCTCAATATTTAGCCTAACTGTTATCATAACAGTTAAAACAGACGGGTGTACGTTTCTGGCCTACGATACGATAGATTAAAAAAGGTGCGCTTAAAAGCTGATAATATGGGCAGCTTAATCTACCACACGGCACAGAAACGATGAAATAAGGGAAAATAAACAAATACCGAGTAGCTACGAAGAAACGTTCCAGGCAATAGTCCGTGTAGGCAGTCCGGGTGAAGAACTGAAACTACAGGGGTGTAGGATTTGTAAAACAGATAGGTTTTAAGCCGGGAGTGAAAGAGAGAGAAGTTATGGACAGGACGAAAGTAAGGGCACTAGGGGGCTCAGAGGGAGAGTGGGGTGGTAGACTGAGGCAGGGGATAGAGGTAAGTGGTGAGAGGGAGCCCCCTCCCAGCTTTCTCAAACTACTTTAAGCACTGGCATGGATAAGCAGAGTCGTGAATCAGAAGAGAAAGAAGTAATGACAGAACGTGTATTACAAATTAAAAGTAGCTACCGGGCATCAAAGGCAAACATGAAATATAGTCGAACTGCCTTCAACGTTCTTTTGCCTGCACCGTTTCTTCTGAGCTAATCGTTTTTTGTTTTTCGTTAATTTTTGTTTCTGTGCCGTGCACTAGACTAAAGCCCGGTACGGGCTAGCCGTCTGTCCGGGCGAGACGGGCGTCAGGGCCGGACGTCCGGGAGCACGTTTTTGCTCCCGGACGTTCGGCCCTGACGTCCGACTAGTCTGTACCGATACCCCTCGTAGGTGCCGGATGTCCGGGGCCGTCCGGCAAAAAAGCAGTCTTACAATGCTTTTTTGAGGACGGCCAGGACGTCAGGGTAGTGGGTACCAGTCACCCGGACGAGCGGCCCACGCAGATCCCTAGGCGACTAATCGGAATTTTTTCTCATTTTGTGCTGCACTGCATTGCTTACATAGCAGACGGATAAACAAAACAAAAATGGACAGCGATGTGGAAGTGCACCGTCATCCCTATGCAATGCGCATATTGTCACCCATACGTCGCTCCGCTGGCCATTTTCAGCTCTTGCTTGGCTTGTTAGCTACATAACAATGCCTTGGTCGAAATGTCCAATTTACTGTAATAATTTTATTGACAACGGCCACCAGTGAAATAAATAAAATAAAAGGACTCTTTCGTTCACATTATTAGACCTACGTTTATCACATTATGATTACTTCGACACAAATACGACGCAGCCGCGCTGACGTGAGAGCTGAAGCAGATAGATGTGACTAAGTCTCCTGGCTAACGCTGCAGAAGTGTCAATCAGGTGGCCGGGCGCTGAGCGGCAGACCGATGGGGCTGTCGCTACATAAGTGCCAGTCCGGGCCAGGTGCTGAACGGTGGACCAGTCAGGGCTGTCACTGAACAAGTGCCAGTCCAGGCTTAGACAGACAGTACGCCACACCTATAGAGACACGTTTAGAAATACCTGACAAGCTGCTCAAGGGAGGTGGTCATAAAGCAGAATATACAGTTTTAATGCTAGCAACTACACACACAGGCAGTGACAGGACAAAATTATGATACCGTATTTCCTCTACTAGAAGCCGGGTCTCATATACAAGCTGGGTCTGTAATACAAGCCGGGGTCAGACTTCATTTGTTCCAATAGAAGCCGGGTCTAAGGGCGAATACACTGCCAGACTGGTAGGCCTACCAGGTATTTCGTTTTGCAGTATTAAATATAAAACCAAGAATCTTGGTGTTTTAAATATATGTTCATCGGTGAACCGGGTGGTTCTAATACAAGCCGGGTCTCTAATAGAAGCAGGGGGTCTGATACTATTGTTCTATTAGAGGAAATACGGTATTATGAAATAACTAAAACAAATGGCCACACATTCCAATCATCCAGATGACGACGGCACATGACTAAGCGTACATTACAATTCACATATTACCATGCATTCATAGCACAGCTGACAGCTCTCCTTTACAACAAATGCATGTCTTGTTTCGCAACAGTAACTAACCGATGTGATTGCAAACTCGAAGATTTTAAACACATCACATCTCACACATTCACTTTATTTACATTTACTTTACGTACGTTAACGTAAATTTGAACGAAATAAACATTTCCTAAAACGCCAACCAATAGTTCTAATTATTCCAATTATTCTAATGAAATGGACATTCCCTAAACTGTCAAAAAAAACTCCCTGAAAGATACAATTTTTTACAGTCTGGACTCTGAACAGTTGCAGTAAATTTATATTTTAATCGTGAACTGAAACAGTACAAGCATAGCCGAAAGGCAAAGAGCAAGTTGGACGATAGTTGTCGATCAGTTCTATGTAGCATCTGATGGAGGAGTGTGACTCCGCCCGAGCAGTCCAATCCCGTAGCCGTCTCCATGATCGATGCCGGATGCATCGTCATGTGAGTTGGAGCGGCGCAGACCCTGTAGTCGCAGGTAAGGCTGACGATGCATTGCGCTGTCACTTGGCTGTGCTGATGCAATGTCCATTGGCTGCTGGGACTCATCACTCGCTGCTGCAGCTGACTTTGTCTTTGTCTGCTGCTCCGACGTGGCTACAGCTACAGCGGATGGATCCGCAGGACACTCAAAGTGAACACAGTGAAACACCTACAACAGGTACGTCAGTGCTCACCAGATGGCGCTCAAAGAATGCAAACCTTTGTAAAGTGCCATCTAGCGAATGACTGATTGAGTTAAGGTTTTACATCCCACCCGACACAAAATAGGTCATTTCGGAGATGTTCTTCCCAGCCAATCTCTTGACTTAGTACTGAAAAACTAAACCGAACACTATAAAAGCCAACATGCATCTATAACCAAATATACTACACATAAATTAACACAATAAGACTAAAAACAGGTTTGGTCGCCTCCTATGACCTTCACCCTGAAACAAAATGGGCCTATTCTGGAAGAAGTAGATAAAAGTCAGGAAGTGAACGAGTAAGGAAGTAAATAAGTAAGGAAGAAAGTATAAGGAAAGAAGACAGTAAGAAAGGAAGTTAAGTAAACAAACACACAATTCATATAGTGCTGAAATCAACAAATGAAACAGGGCGGATTACGGGGCCCCCAACACCTAAAGGACAGTTCTAGTTCTTAGTAGCAAGGTATGATGTACACTGATGATGAGTCTGGCCAGGTGAAACCACAGTGGAGACTTAGCAGGACAGGACAGCATGATTTGAGTGCTGGACTGGCCTAGGCATGAACGCCTGGTCATTTGCTCATCATGTCTACAAACGCTAAATCCTCCCAGTGCCTTTGTGCAGTCAACCAAAGGACTGGTCAGTCAGCCCACTAGACCGGGTGATGAGTTGTCCAAAACACTTCTTCATAGAGGTGTTGCTTGCATCCAGCATGACACGTTGAACTCTGCTCACACGCTCAAGGAGGTAAACACTCCATTGGCATCAGTCACCCCTCATTACCTTCACAACATGCATACACACCGTCTACGGAGTTCCCACTTCGTTACTCCTCAGAATTCCAGGACTTTCCCAGGACCCCAAGTTATATTTTACTAGACGTTTCTGTAACGCGGCTACATTTAAATTTGGAGAAAAACAGCAGCTGTTAAGAACTGTCAACTGACGTGACAGCAAAGTGCACTATCCTGTGAATTAGTCAGTGGGAGTTTAACGTCCCTTTTCAGCACAAATATGACAAAAACAAAAATGCATCCTTAACTAAAAAATACAAATACAATCAAGACAAAAAACTAAAGCCAGGTTTAGTCACCTCCTATGACATCCAGACTGAAAACGGGGTGGGACTATTCTGGCAGAATGAAAGGGATGGAAAAACAAGAAAATAGATGAAGCGAGTAAGAAAGGGAAAATTAAAAGATAATAAAAGACAGAGTAAAAGGTGGGGAAGTGAAGGGATAAGGGGAGAAGATGATTGCCCGGGGGCAAAATCTACTTAACTACTATATATAGGCACAAAAATACAATGTTTTTATATTTTCGTAAGCTACAGAAGAAGATCATTACACCAAACCTTCCAGGACCATGTCAAATCATTTCCAGGAATTTTATGACCACAACGATATGTATGTTCCGTGACTTTTCAGGCCGTTAAATTTGAGCTAAAAATTCCAGGACTTTTAAGGACTTTCAATGAAGCGTGCCTGATTACGACATCACAGCAGCAATAAAGATGACCATGCAACAGCTTCAGTGCGGACTACCCAGCCCAATGGATAAAAGTGTATTGGGCTCGAAAGAGAGGCCCAATTTACCAACAAAATCTTAGGACAAACTTAGGACAAAGCGTGACTTAGGAAACTCTTAAGAAAAAGTTAGGACAAACTTATGCTAAACGCAAGATCAACTTAATAAGAAAAATGCAATTTCTCAACAGTAACTTAACATTTCTTCATAGAATTGTCTGCACTATATAAAAAGCACTTAGTAAGTCTCAAGATTGCTTTAGTAAATTACATCTTCATCTTCATCTTCCAGGATATGTGCGACTTCGAAATTACTCAAAGACTAGCGCACAGCATGTAAAAATCTATGAAAATTATAACTTTATAAATTAGGATAAACTTAAGATAAACTTAGAAAAAACTTGCAGGATTTTTCCTAATTTGTTTTGTAAATCAGACACATGGAAAATTGGCACTGGACTGGTAGGTGCACAATGGTTATGTGTTACAAACTTGCCGCAGTCTACAAGGCTTTGGACATGAAAGACGTCCGTCGTGCCATGTTCCCAGCATAACACCAAGGTCTCAGTTAGTTAGTTAGTTGGAGTTTAACGTCCCCTTTCAGCACAAATATGGCTATATCAGAGACAAAATGTCAAGGGTGGAGAGCCATCTCTACCCAGTGAAGGAAGACCAGCGATATATTAACCTCAACCCTGGCCGCCTTTTTGTTCAGCAGCCACCCAAAAGGGAAAGGGATCGAGAGGCTCATTTAAATTATTACGCCAGCGCCTACAACAGGGAAAGACAACTATCACACCGCAAAACTAAACTAAACCAAATACAACAAAATACCAGAATAAATCTTAACTGAGCAATACAGATAACACAATCATAAAACAAAACAAACTAAACCCAGGTTCGGTCGCCTCCTATGACCTCACGCCTAGAAACGGAGTGAGGCGATTCTGGTAGAAAGGGATCGGATGGACAATAGAAGAAAATAAGTAAAGTGAATGAGAAAAGGAAAAAGGGATAAAGTAATAAAGAGCAAAAGATGAGGAAGTGAATGGACAAGGGAGGAGCAAAGACGGAAAGGGGGTACCCCGGCCCCACGCGGGGTACCAAGGTCTCAGACAACACCATCATCAGACGCAGGCCCACCTCATTTGCAGTGTTGTGTGTGCCAACAATTCTGATGAACGTGACTGGCTGCTTGTCAAATGCGATTGTCTGCCACGACCGACAGGCTTCGGTCGTCTTGTTCACAACTCGCGACCAGTTCTGCTGGTTGTTGGACACGTCGACGTAGTAGCTGTAGCAGCGGCCGTCGCAGTCCCATAACAGCAGCCTGAAACATCCACAGGGGACTTAACGAACAAACAAGTTGAAATATCATCATCACCAGCAAGGTTACCGCCTCCCAGACAACACAACTTCCCTGACTTGTAGTCATCCAATGACCAACCACGGCAATCTGTTCACTAATATCGGCAGTCAGTCAATGACAGCTCAAATCATGTTACGACATCTAAGACTATAGCTGTGTGACAGATAGCTGTGTGACAGACTGACAGACTAACTTTAATACTGTAAGGTGCCCCTGTAATGGACTCTGTCTCGTAAAGCATCACCTTAATCTTTACATTGACATTACATTACATTACTATAAAAGTGCCACTTAAACGCTACTCTGGTCCACAGTGTGATTTAAGTTAACGGTAACAGAAAAGGATTCATTTCTGTTAATGGACAAAATTTACTTACGTTAACGATAACGGAAAATAATGAAATAATAAGAACGAAACAAAAACGTAAAAAATAAAACAAATGACACCGAATAAATGTAATTTTTCGCCGTACAACCGTCGCCGAAATTGTACGACAAAATGCCACACATACATACACACACATACAGTATATATGTAGGTGTACGTCATAAATTTTCAGTTTTTGGCCAAACTGCTCGGCTGGTGCAGTTCTTTTGAATTGTACCGGCTATTATGCAGACTGTAGCTACAGTGTGATTTAAGTTAATGGTAACAGAAACGGATTCATTCCGTTAACTGACAAAATTTAATTACATTAACAATAACGAAAACTGATGAAAAAAATTGAAAAACTAAAACTGAAAATTTAGACTGATAACTTAACTGAAACAGAACAACTAAAATGACACTACTGGTCCAAGTCCTGAAGTTCAACTAATGCAATATTAAAGGAGCCATATCCCATAACCATAACCTTCCCAGACTCTTCATAAAATCCCCAACATTTCCTTGACCTATCTCTAACAATTCCCTGACTGTGGCAGGTTTTCAAGACTGTTGATCACTCTGCACTTATGTGATTGTCCGTCACGTACACACACAATCATACACTTCTGTCTTCCAAGTAAACCGGGATTAACCAATGTCCCTTGATTTTCCTTCAATTGCTCCAAATCCAAGGCCAACTCAGCCTTCCACCCTTTGTGTGACGACGGTAAAACGGTCCAGATCAGCAAGTGACCAGACATCCACACCCAGATCAGACTGGTGCTCACAGCTCTTCATCAGACTGCAGTGTGATCCGTTCTGGCAACACAATGTCGTTAGTGAACCGACCGACCACTTGGTTGGGTTGGTTGCATGGCATAGCGGTAGAACGTCGGTCTTTGGCCGGCGAACTTTATCTGTCCTGCGCTCGACCTGTAGCTGACGGGTGACCACTTATGTGAGTAAGCCGTCCGCCATAGGTCAACCAACCAGGCCAACTCAGCCTTTCATCCCTTCAAGGTCGATAGATGAGTAGTAAGCTGCAATTAGATGTCTCTTACCTCAGTTAGAGGTGGCGCCATCTAGTGAATGCTTACGAAGGAAAGGCAGGCATGACTGTGTGATCCATGCCTGAGCGCTTTGAGATATACATAGTATATAAAAGGCGCTATATAAATACTCTTCCTTTTTTACTCATTAGCGTACCTCATGGAGCCAATGACATATGGCTGAGCGAGCTGGACAACAATGGACCCACTGCCGAGCTGGTGACACGTGTAGCCGGAGTCCCAGTCGTAGTTCTTTGTGTCACCGTTGATGAGTGCATTACGACTTCGACTGACGCCTTCAATCACACACGCACTGCGCTCCATCGTCGCCACGTTCTCTGAAGGCACTGCAACAGAAACACAATTACATTAACTGACACTGATTAATACTAATACTATTAACTACTATAATTATCACCAAATTATTCCCTTATTTAGTGACAGGTACAACACCGGACATGTAAAAAGCTGTGGCTAATATCCCACAGGTTCCGTTTCAAACAGGTGAAGGAAAAGAATAAAGTTAGTTAGTTGCATTTTAACGTCTTTCAGCACAAATATGGCTATATCAGAGACTAAAGGTCACGGGTGGAGAGCTATCCCTACCCAGTGAAGGAAGGCCAGCGATATATTAACCTCATCCCTGGCCGCCATTTTGTTCAGCAGCCACCCAACAAGGGACAGGGATCGAGATGCTCCTATAAATTATTACGCTAGCGCCTACAACAGGGGGAGACAACTGTCACACCGCAAGACAAAACTGAATGAAATGCGACAAAAACAAGCATGCATCCTCAACTAAAAATACATACAATGCAAAAAAAACACCAAAAAAACTAAAGCCAGGTTTAGTTGCCTCCTGCGACATCCGGCTTGGAAACGGAGTGGGAGCATTCTGGTAGAATAGAAAGGGACGGAAAAGCAAGAAAATAGATGATGCAAGTAAGAGAGGAAAAAACGAAAAAGTAAAAAAATACTAAAAGATACAGTAGAAGGTGGGGAAGTGGGGAAATGAAAAGTTAAGAAAGGACTGCCCCGGGCCCACACGGAGTGAAAAGAATCCAGTGGCAACCAGCTGACACAGGTTCAGTTGTAGAATGACCGATAAAACAGCGTGTGTATCATTATCTGAGAAGTTCTATTTATGTGGTCTATGTGAACCCAGTCCAAGTAGAAATAATACAAGAAAGGATTTACATAAAACTAAAATTGGACGTACTATGCCAGACAATGCATTCATCTTGTTTGTCTTTGTGTTTGTCTGTCTGTCTGCTCGCATGTCTCAAAAACAACATGTCCAAATTTCACAACATTTTCTGTACGTGTTACCTCCGACTGTGGCTCGGTACTTGTGAGCAGCTACAAGTAGCTTTCTACATTTCATCAACCAACGTACTGCAGTTAGTTAGTTAGTTAAGAGTTTAACGTCCCTTTTCAACACAAATATGGCAATATCAGAGATGAAAGGTCAGGGGTAAAGAGCTATCCCTACCCAATGAAAAAAGGAGAGCGATATTTTGAAAATGAAGCAAATCATCGCCATTTTGTAGCACTTGTCATCTAAATTTTGTTGCATTTTGTTAAGTTTCACCAAAAAATGGATTAATTTGAATGGCAGGAGTAAAAGTTCAGCCATAATTTTAGGTTCTTGAATTTCGCAAGGTAGTGTAGTAACACAAATAAGGTGAGGTGAAAGACCCTGCAATAGTTACCCAGAGTTTCCTTGGGAATGTCAGTGAAAGGATTTTGAAAGTCAGTCTACAATTGTCAAAAAAATTATGATCAAAAGTTAAGTAGATTGTTTTTCTGAGACACTGCATATAACAACCTCAGCCAATTAGCCCAAGAGATTCTCTTTTAGAAAAGTCGGGGAAGAGAATCGGGGGCAATCAGGTCATGTGAAAATTGGCTGATAAAATGGTGGGTGTTTGTGAGAACTGGTCGGTGGCATACCAATGATGCCATTGTCAAGTGTGCACAGCTCGTCGGTGTAGAAGCACTCAAACGAGACAAGATGAAATACGCGATTCACCGTGTTGTGTGTTCCAACCACGCGAATGTATCTGCATCAACAACACACCGCACTTTAGTGATGCATCCATCACACTTGGCGGCGTGGCGTAGTGGTAACGGCGTTGGTCGTATCAACGAAGTTACTCTACGTCAAGCCCGGTTAGTACCGGGATGGGTGACCGTGTCCGGGTTCGACTCCCGAAGGCGGCACTTTATTTCGGTATGTAACCAACCACCCAGGTCGACTCAGCCTTCTACCCTCCGTGGGACGGTAAAATGAGTACCAGCCAAAGGGCAGTGATGCTCTGCGGCTGGAGAGTAAAGGCAGGCATGGTGTAATTTGCAGGTAAAACTGTGTGATCCATGTCTGAGCTCATTAGAGGTAGTTACGACGATGCCCTATACAAATCGACGTATACTTTACTTTACTTTACTTGGAAGTCATTCCGTTTTTGATGAATATGCTGCTGCCAACCCGTTGTCCCACTTTGCCAAACTACTTCGGCTTCGCGATACGCTGGCTAACATACAGTCACTACAGTACATATCAGTGGTATTTTACTTACTTCAAAACATCAGTTACTAGTCACTTCTAGACAGACTAATTTTAACTTCATTTCAGTTTCAGGTCTCAATTATAAAATAATTTATATTTACCACGCAACAGTCCATATCTCCGCAATTGACGTTACTGCATTCCCTTCCAGTATGAGCTCGTCTCTGATATAGCCATATTTGTGCTGTAAAGGGACGTTAAACCCCAGATAACTTCCAGTATGAGCATAAATAATGTAACAGTTTGAGTCGTGCATCATTTCGTAGCAGTAAATTAACTCCCAACCACACTTTCCTCTTTGCTGTCAGCAAAATTTTCAGTCAACTCATTACTAGAAAATTTACAACACTGCTTTGGCAGTCTTATGCATATCAGTAATGTCAGCAGCTCAGCTATCGTAGAATGGTGCACAATGTACTATGTCAGTTGAAAACGTTTCATCTACTGCACAGCTTTACAAAAAGATCACATTTGGAAAGGCTTGCAGTAGGTGAATAAACATAGCATACAAAGGTTTCAAACAGCAGAGTGCCCTTCAAGATCACTGGTAATGGTGCCATTCAATAGGACACACACGATTTCCATTAGTCTTCCATTGCCACTATTATGTCTCTATCTTCATCACTTCCAAAGATATGATTGGTGCCCCAAAATTTAAAAAAAATGGGTCACGTGATACTAACCATGTCCTTTACTTTAGGGGTAGCTTGTCACCCCGGCATTAACATGACTTAGCACCAAAAATTTGACCTGACCACGTCCCTTTCAAGGATCATTTGACATCCTTGGCTAGGACTGCTTACGATAAACCTGCCTACCAAATTTGAAGTTTCGATCTCCACCCTTTACAAAGATGCGGAAAGCAATATAAAATGTGGATAATGGGTTAGTTTCTGGTAGTTAAAAATCATTCAAGATTGCTGGAAACAGTACCATTCGATAGAGTGCTATTACCTCCCATAGTAACTATGTCCCTATCTTGCACCGTTTCTCAGATATGCCTATATGTTGCTTGAAAACTGCCCATTTTAACCCACCGACCTGTCTATGGCACCCCTTTGGTGGTGCCCCCATCAGAATTTTGTCGAGATCTTTGACATCACAAAACTAGAGTCGCTGTACTATTGTGCACCATGGTTTGTGAGATCCTACGTTTAACCGTTTTGGTAGAACTGACTTGTGACAGACAGATGGACGTATGGACAGACACATGACGACACCATATACTGCCCGAGGTCACATTAAAAATGAAATTTCACCGCTCCGTTAAGTACATGTTATGGGATCATAAACGTCTTTTATAATTAATTTTGACAATTGACATGGCATTAAAACAACTGCCATTTCCATTCAGGCTCACAGTAATATATCACTGCTACAGATGCACACGAAAGTAGCATGTTGTATATAAATACAGTTTATTCTGAGTGCAGGAATGTGTTGCAGGTGATGCAGTAGTAGAAGGTATTAGGCGCCTTCGGTTTAATCACTAATTTGCAGACTTAGCTGAAAGTGGGTCGGGTAGTTACAAAGTAATAAATAAAACTTTTAAGGGGCCGTCCATAAAGGACGTCCGCAAAAAATTGGTAATTTTTAATCCCTCTCCCCCTTGTCCACTATTGTACGCATCTGGCTGACCCCTATCCCCCGCC
>Ga0209363_1001278_pt1 | contig 11825 bp, 7 predicted proteins | sample WorMetexBAHAMAS3_FD_187385 | JGI IMG/M metagenome (GOLD analysis project Ga0209363, IMG submission 187385) | Marine gutless worms symbiont microbial communities from Max Planck institute for Marine Microbiology, Germany - Inanidrilus exumae... | ecosystem: Host-associated > Annelida > Digestive... | reverse complement strand
CACATATTATGTTGACTTTTAAAACGGTTCAGTTTGCTTCACGTGGCCACTTTTAAAATAATTACAATGGCAACAAAATGAGAGACAGAGACAGAGGCGGCAGACTTCACCCTTGGTGCCGCCACCTGGCGAAGTGGACGAATCATACACATCCTTTTCAATTATGGCCCATTCGCTTCATTATGTGAAAACAAGACGTCAGCCGCAAAACCGGAAGTACATAACATATTGCATTGCCATTTGCCATCACAGGACTGAGCCATGGCCACACATAACATGTACAGAACATTTGCTGAAATTTGAGGCATATTTTTTAGACATGACAGAGGACAGACGGACAAACAGACATGCTGATCATGACACCTAACACCCTTACTGGGAACAAAGTAACAATGATGCATAATAATCATTATCATCATTTAAAAAGTGCTGAATTCACAAGTACTGAAAAGTAACGAAAGTAAAGTAGCTGAACCCTTTATTACAGTAACAGTTATCAGTAGCTAATAACTTCTTCCACAAGTAACTAACCATTGTATTTAACTAATTTCACAAACTAACTGTCAATACTGGACATCAGCAACATTATTCGGCACTGATCGTTAACTCTGTTGATCATGGAAACACAAATCGTAGTGCACAAGTTCAGTTTACAAGAATCAAGTATGTAGCAGACATGGTTACCCAGGCTTTAGCACAACGTCATAAATCCTGAACCATGCATGTCTGATTTCAACGAGCAAAAAATTATCATTTCGATTGCCAATATTAACGAATAACACGCATCACATCACCACATCTCCAGTTTAGATTGATGACTGACCACAGAATCAATAATCAACGAAGGATAATCAGAGGCTTGTTATTTGCCTAGTAGTGCAACTGCATGACAAGAGGGTACACATACCTAGAGAAAGCAGAGGCGGCACCACAGAGGTAAAAGATGGCATAGCAAATTGGCAAATGTGACATACTAACCTTTTCTTTCTTTATTGTGGGCAGAGGTCCAGCCTACTTCTGGACCTCAGAGCTGAGACCGTGTAACGGTCCAGAGTGCTAGCCCAGGAAGAGGAGGATAATTGGTAGTCGTGTGCGATATGTGCGGCCAACACCTTGACGTTGCTAATCAAGGTGTTGGCAATGGTCACAGTTTACACAGAATACTGTTAAACCCCCTTTTTCTTGCCTGGGATTATCTCCCTGTTCATCCAGTGCGTAGGAATTATTAGAAATAATTCTTTGGTAGGCGGACATGGCCAGGCTGAGGTTTGAACCCTGGCCCCTGAGCGTGTCACACACTACTGCACATGGCGCCCAAGTGCTTTGACCAGTGGGCTATGTGGGCAAGTTAAGATACTAACCAATGACAATACAATGCAGAGGTTGCTGCTGCTGATTCATAGCTCACTGGCTGTAGTAAGTAAACTGCAACTTTGTTTGAGTAGATAAAATGAGGAAGCCAGTAACGATCCATGAAACACTTTTTCCACTATCTTTTCCAATCATTTAGTGACAAAAAGAGACTGGTAAAACTCTAATATTATGTACTCCAAAAAATGGTACAGCAGATAACAAATCAGTCCTACCACTTTTAAAACTGGTACAGCAGTTGCCATGCCATCCATGCTGGTGATGCCACCAATGAAAGAGAGACTAACAGTATCCTCTTGTAGTCCCCAGTCATCCACCACAAACACAATCAAGCATAATATAATATTTAACCCTAAATAGCTGAAACAATAATCACTGTTTTCCACAAAATTCACATCAATTTCAATGAATATCTCCCCAAACAAACAAATACGAACACCACAAACTAATGGAGGAAGTACCGTGAAAACCGCCCGACCTACCTTGCGATATATTATAACTGAGCCCCAATCAGACTATTAATGCTAACTGTTATCATAGCTACCATTGTCATAAATGTGCTAAGGTGGAGAGGCTAACGACGGATTGTCGTTTTCTTTGTGAAATTTTCCTACCTGTAAACAACACACACACAGAACCACTTCATATGTAAGACAGTTAAATAATGCTTCAACTGCTTTCACATTTACGATGTGCATCCATCGAGCGAGATACAAAATCTGGTTCCGTTCCTCAAGTTAACTAGGAAGGCGTTTTGGGAGGATACAGTCAGAAGAGTTGTGACGGTGGACAATCTGCCGGTAAAATTAACAACAATAAATTCATTTTAACAGCATCATTCTATATGCCATTTACTCCATTTTATATTTAGTGACCAGTACTTGTACTTAATTAAATTACAACATCAACCGCTGTTAATCACAATGACCATTTTTCAATGAACCTGAGTCAGCCAGTTTTCTGCCTCCATTGTTCCGGAAAAGAATCTTTGGCAATTACTGGCATAGGGTTTTTAATTGGCTGGATGTCTTTTCCAACCAAAAATGTGCTCCATATCATCAAGTACCATCTATAAAATGAAAGGGATGAAAGCAACTTATAAAAAACATATTACCAGTACACCCCTTTTATGTCACACGTTTGAACTGCAGGCAATGTCAATAACATTTGAAAACAAAGATAAACAAGTCACAATTAATGCCATCATCAGTTCTACTATCTACATTCATTCAGCATGAAAATGATCGATTAATATTCCTCCAACAAGTTTCATTAAATAAAAGACGTGAAATTTTGTGAATCACTTAGTCCGGTTGCATAAAGCTCAGTTACGTTTAACTGTCGGTTAACACGCACATGTTTCAACACTGCTGATGATTGATATGTCACATAGCCTATCACCGTTATGACAACACTGCTGAGTTAACTTACGGTTAAATTTAACTTAGTATGGTGCAACCAGACCTTAGTAATAAAATACCAGAAACAAATAAGTAAGTAATAAATTTTTAATCGACTGGTTAGTTAATAAATTAAAACTGCAACCCTAGGTAAGATGTTCAAATCGAACTTAGTCAGTAAAATGTTTAAAAAAAATGAAATGTGACATGTGTCAATCTGAAGCTATCACTGTGCTAGACTCATGCATAAGATAAGGCAGCCAACCTGTATTAGTAATATGTAACAATAACATATTACTTTTTTCGACCAGTAACATGTAGGCCTAACTAACATATTACATTTCACAAGTAATCCATCCAACACTGCTAACAATTCTTTCACCTAAATAACAGTAGAAAGCCATCACTTGAGCTAAAACTGACACTTCTGCAAAATTGTCCTCTTACGACCTTGAACTTTAACCTATGACCTTGACCTAAAAACTTAACCTATACAGAGTAAACTATCAAACCAATATGTAGGTCAAAGGTCGTTTCGTTTGAAAACTATTCCCACGCACACAGATAAATACACAACCGACCAATTGCTCTACAAGGCCACTGAAATGGTCAGTAAACAACTAAATATCTAATCTTGTCTCAATAGTAGGTCCTTGTCGCCTAATCCAGGATTGACAACATGGCCATAAACTGCGATCGGCCACCACGGTGCGGTGTCAACCATCTACAATGATGACATTTGCAAAGCGGCCCGTCTGATGCTCAACTCTGGCTGTCTGGAACTCGCTACCGAAAACTGTTCTCAATAGCGACTCTGTTACAGTTTTTAAGTCTAGGCTAAAGACATTCCTCTTCTCCCAGGCTTTCTCTTTCCTCTGCTCATTAACATGCTGCCTGGCCCCAGCGCCTCTGAAGTCACGACCTAATGGCGCTATACAAATCTATTTATTATTATTACCCATGCCAGCTGTATAGCTGCCGGCGTGGGTAAAGTGTTCAATCGCGTCTGTCTGTTTGTCCGCACTCGAAAAGGAAACCAGCTTGAACTATCGACACCAAACTTTGTACACGTATACTCCATAGCAGTCACTCGGCATGCATTGACCCAGAGGTCAAAATGTCAAAGTTCACACGGTTACTAAAACCGTCACGGTTGCTAGCGACGCTTCTGCTACGGCCGTGTGCTGCTGCTGCTGGCATAGGTTTGCATGTTGATGCGACTGCCTATGTTTTCTAGTTATTATTATAATTATTAATAGTAAATTTCTTCTTTTAATAAACTTATGCTAGAGTTCATTTCGCCAGCCAGTATAGTGGGTGACACAATTAGCATGAGCCAGAAGATTGTACGAACACTTTTTTCTGCAAAGGATTTCCAACTCTGAAGTGAAAGGATTATTGATATTGGTCTACAGTGGTCAGAGATAACTTTAAAATGTGGCAAAGTACTGTGCAATTAGCATTACCAGTTTGCGGACGTGCTGAAGTGCCTGACTGCTGGGGTCGCTGGCAGAGCAGTCGTCCACTCGGTACGGTGGAACGATCGTTACCTGATCAAGGATTACGATGTTTTGATTCTCCCACCGAACTTCCGCTATCCTGCATTACAGCATATTAACACGCAGTTAAGAAATTCATACAAAACTATTCAATAATCACATAGCTTAACTGACCAGCCTTAAAACATGCTTCGTCAATATGTATCCGTGTATCTATGATTACGACGATAAAAAGAAATTTGAACTATACATTGTCTACATTTGGCAATATTTGCCATTAGCAGTTTAAACTGATTTAAGTCATCCTGGCAGAAACTGACTTCTGGCCGGGTTTTTACCAAAACTTATTAAGTGCAGCAATATAATAAAGAAGCTCACTCACTTTTTGCAAAACAGATTCAGAAGATACATTGCTTTTTAAGTATTCAGCCAGGATTAATGCAGGCATATGTTAAGCAGAAAAATAGCTTTTACACTTTTGACTGCTATGTTAACAAAAAGGCGGCCAGGGTTGAGGTTAATATATCGCTGGCCTTCCTTCACTGGGTAGGGATAGCTCTCCACCTCTCACCTTTTGTTTCTGATAAAGGGGACATTAAACTCCAACCAACTCATTATTTTGACTTTTATAATCTCATCTTGGCCCCACAGATGCACAGTTTTCATTTTAGTGATACACATGTTAATAACAGCTGGTTACAGTGGTTGTATTGTAAGATATGGATAAAATGCTGTTATCATGAGAGAGAGGGACTACTGTACTAGTATTTGTTTTTCCGGTTTAAACCACGTCTGGCAAATACAGTTTTTAATGGCATTAAACCAAAACTGCGATTGCAAGTAACATCATCCTACGACCTGAACTTTGACCCATGACCATGACCTTCAAACGTGATCCAGACATGTCCAGGGTAAACTATTACACAAAATGTCTACGTTAACGGTCATTTCATAATAATAATAATAATAATAATAATAATCCGATTTGTAAAGCGCCAGAATGTCAAAAGACTTCCGTGGCGCTCAACTCTCATCTGAGAGGTAGACCAGACCAATGGCGTGTTTATGCCGAAATTTTGGTAAAATTGTCACACCCCTGCAAAGATTGGGGTGAAATTTAGTGTGGAGAATCGGTTGACACCTCCACGCCAAATTTCACCCCAATCAGTGCAACATGTCACCCTTGCAGGGCAAAAAAACCTCAAGATCACCCGAGTAACCGAAATACTGGTGCTATGCACTGTGCGCGATGCTGCCGGTAACCAGAAGATGTACTTTGATGCCCCAGCGTCAACACGAATGCTTCTGCCACCACATACGTAAAGAACAAAAGTGTGACCTTGACCTTTGACCTCCAAAATATCATCAGATGATGAGTAGGGGCTTCTGGTTATTCCCTGTAAGTTTCATCGAGATAGCTCAAGTAGTTCATTAGATACGGTGTTTACAAAATTTGACCTCGATGGCCTGCTTTGACCTTGAATTGACCTCTGACCTCTAGAATCTAATCAGGTCATCAGTAGGAGCTAGTGAATATCCCCTGTCAATTTTATCAAAATTGTTCAAGCCATTCATGAGATATCGTGGTAACAATATCTGACACTATGAAAGGATAACCGTAACACAAATGAACAACAATACACAAAAAAACATGCACACAAATACATCGCGAAGTGTCACGTACGTTTTGGTAATTGTGTCGACAAGGCGCTGGCCGACAGCACTCACGCCGACACCTATGTAGCCCAGCTTCCGCATCTTTTCATCAACATTGCTTCTGAAACGAGAACTCAACTGAAACAACATATCAGCATCCGACAATGAATAGATAGTGCAAACAAGTCAAATTTACATTATCAGAAACAAGATAATCGTAGGTATCAAAATTCGTCTGCGGTGTGCAATCGCACCATCCGTGAAGTCCCGTAACTCCATATACTTCTTTAACCTAGGTCCCATGTACGCTAAATTAACTTCACTTTTCTACGTCCATGCATCAAAGTCAGTGGTTATTTCTTTCCCTGCCAACCTTCACCGTTACCATAGCTGCAATAGGTAAGGCAACACACGTGTTGTTAATTCTTACCATTAGTTGTCAAATTTCTGAGTTCTCAGTTCCCCTTTTACTTCAGGATGCGCATAGTTTCGAAATAGTTGGTCAAAATCATGCACTTGAACAATAGAAAATTGAATTCTGTCCGACTTTGTGGTAAATAAGTAAATTTAAGCAAAATTGATCGTCCATAGCGAAATTCATATCGCTATATGGCCCACTGTAGAAAAAAACATGTCATCCCAAAAACCGAAAGTACACCCCCACTTCACAGCCAATAACAGACTCGTCAAATGCTTGCAATCAAGCATCTGCCAATCATGTGCCGCTGCACAGACCAGTCCAATTTGCAATTATTAAGGGTATTAGGCCTGTTGGGTACGTTTCCCCCCCAAATTGCCCATTCCTCTTTGCCTTTGAGGATCATCACCCCTACGTAACACACTGTTCCTCGGACCAAGCCCACTCATCATCCCAAACGGCATCTTGATCGGTTCAGCTGTTTTTGTATGGGTCCCAAATGCTATGCTATTCATTGTATTGTATTGTAATGCATTGTCAAGAGGAAGAAAACCCCCAAAATTGCCCTTTCCCCTTGGGATTTCGTCACCCCGCCAGAAGACCAAGCCATGGCCACAGGCAACATGCACAAAAAATTTGGTAACGATCACGCATGTGGTTCGGGGGATATGTGTGAGGACAGACAGCCACATACACACACAGACATGCTCGTTACAATAGTTCGCCACTGCTCCCACGGGCAAAGTAACAACAGCACCATAGAGTTGATCACCACATGTGCATTAGTCAACTATGGTCATGTGACCTGACCTTTTAGGGTAATTTATCATCATCTGTTGGCTAGTTGTTGTCAAGGTCAATCTCTGTACCACATTTGAAATGTTTCTCTTTGCCCTTTCCAAAAAATATACCAAGAGTCCCAAATTTCAAGGGATCACATGACCTGTGGACATTAAATCATCCATTGGCTGAAACTTGCTACAGTAAATCTATTTACTGAATTACAATGCCAAGCTCCGCCAACTCCAAAAACATAGAGGAGTACCGAAATTCAAAGTGGGCAACATGATCATCACAACATCCCTTTCAGATTAGTTTGTGATTAGTTATCTAGTATCTGTCACCGTTGCTCTGTCTAACAAATCTGGAATGTCTATGTTCACCCATTCAAAAGAGAGAGAGGGGGTGTACCAAAGACCAAGTCCATTTTGTGCCATATTTTAAGGTTCTGGGGAATAAATAAAGATACATGTGGCTGGTTCTCAAATACTGAACACAAATTACACCCATAACATTCTTACCAACTATGTCAAAAAGTCCAGTAAACAGTACTCAAGCCAGTAGAAAAACTGACTACAGCATTCATGTAAATAATCTTTGGCATTGGAAAACAAATCGCTTGGCATGGTTTGTGTGATCCCATGTTTAGCCATTTGAGAGAACACCAACTTGTGACCGACAGACAAATGGATGGACGCACACAGCGCCACAGCATATACCAAGCTAGCAAAGCATTGTAGTGCTGTGACGGTTTTGAAATCGAAACTGAAACCGAGGTTTTAATTCAAAACCGAACCGAAACCTCCAAATTTTGCAGGTTTTATTTCAGATACTCCACGGACTAAAATTTGGTTGTGTTAAGGCAGATCTACCGCGCCAATTAAAAGGCGCAACAGTGTTCAATGCATCGTGCCCGGTGGGTCTGCTGATTAACGCTAATTGGCCTTAATTGCCCGCCTGCTGTGTCGTGTTGAGTTTTGCTGAAGGGACGTAGGTTTATTTGCACTGCATAGGCAAGTTAAAGGCTGATTATACTTTTTATTAAAAGTAGTGCTGTGACGGTTTTGAAATCGAAACCGAAACCGCGGTTTTAATCCAAAACCGAACCAAAACCGAACCGATTGATGAAAATCCAGAACCGCACAGCACTAAAGCATTGTACAGTAAAAACACATTTAGCCTTAAGACAATAATACATCCTGCATTCAACTCACTATACAATACTGGTAAATACTAAAAAATAAGGCAAGTAACAGTATTATACCTTGTTGTAGTTCAGGTTTGGTAAAGGTGGCGGCTGTGCATCAGGTGCCTCATTAATAAGCTGGACATTGCTAATATACGCAAGATTCAGAAACTGCACCGTGTGCATATTTGGCTTTCCAGATTTTGAAGTCGACTCTACACTGATGAATAAAGGTAAATAAATGATGTGGCACAAAAATATCCCATTAAATCATATTAACACTGATTGCTAGTATCAACAGTAATACTAATATCAAATATATCTCATGTACGTCTGCTCTTCTCATTGTGGTGATGCTAATTCCACAAACTATCTGCTGTACGGCATTCAGAATCACACTTCATACTAATCAAGGCATCTCATTTATGCTCATTAATTATCAGCACACTAATAGATGGGTTGGGTGCACAACACGGATTCATGGTGGGCTACGCTTGTTAATGCATCATTTATAATACTATTGGTGACACTGCTGGTGCTACTGGCTGGTACTTTCTGTTACTATCAATAACTCTTACTCTACTAACCTCACTAATCCTAACTAATAATAATATTGTCACTGATACACTAGTCATCAACTATAGTGTAGCCATTCATGGCATAACAAGTGGTACCATAGTGGTAGATTATGGTTCAGAAATAAGTGTTAGAAGCAATTATCATGCATATAGTCACTGGCAGACAATAGCAACCAATCACAGCTGACTAGGCATCCGATAGAATGCGATAAGCAAGATCCCAAATAATACAAAATAGCCAACTGTCAGGCAAATACTAAAATGAAAAACTCCACTATTAATATTCCTTTGACATTAATTATCAGATAAATTCATACTGTAGACTATATTTTCATTTTCTTGGATTTCACTCGTAAGGATTCTGCCTGGTTCACAACTGGTCTACAGTCATACATCCATTTTACACAGCAAATGTCGCGGTGTCTGGTTAAGTCGTACCAGGTCAACTTGTACCCTGGCATGCAAGTCAACACAAATGCAGCCATCCATATAATAATAACACTGAATACATAGAAGATGGTAGCAAATACCGAAATTTCATTTACTGATGACACTAATCTATTCTTTGTAATCAATTCCGGAGTCATAAACAATGGCTTAAGTCGCCTTTGTCCGGCATGACTTTTCGACACTGGATTTATGGCCTTCATGTATCGATTCACTGTGCGCACGCACGGTGAATAATGTCAAGAAAATGTTATCCACCAGTGTGTTACCATCCACAAAGTATTTAAGGTTAGGGTTAGTATTAGGGCTGAAAATATATAACTATAATTATATTCACCAGATGGCACAATACGTATCAACATTTTATTTCTACTACTTCATACTAATCGAGGCATCTCATTTATGCTTATTAATGGATTTTATGCTTTTTTATTTTATTAATGGATTATTAATGGATTTTTTCGTTTTGTATTCTGCATTAAATGGCTGTGTGCATATATTTCTAATATGATAAACTGTGCACTTTCAGCAGTTAGTAATATTTGTTTGGAATTGTTTGAGTGAAATACTTTTTGTTACTGTGTATACCAATATTTACGATATTTTCACATTATGTTAGTACGAGTTTTGATCAGAAATTCGTGAATACATCCATTTGACCTGCATGACAGTGGAATGTCAGTGGACGTGGGTGGACCATTCGGGCATTGGTCTGGCATCTGGCCTGGCTTGGCTATGATGCTGGACGCATTGCACACTGGTGTCCGGCATATAGTCAAAGGCTACCAGTCAACTCGTCACATGACCAACTCGTCACACGGTCAACTCGTCAAAAAGTTAACTCGTCACAGTCAACTCGTCACACGACCAACTCATCACACGGTCAAGTCGTCACATTGTATAAGTCAACTCGTCACACAGTCAACTCGGCATACAGTCAGCTCGTCGCATCTTTATTATCACACCGACGTCTACCCTACAAGCAGAGCATTGAAACAAAATACAAGAACTCATCTTGCAGTTATATAATAATTATACCGTAGGCGTCGCACGGTCTCTCTGCAGACGATTACTACTAGACATAGTAATCGTAAACAGATGACAGACAGACAGACAGACGATAGACGGAACGGCGATAGCATAGGCCTATAGCGAACGTGAAGGCTGCCAGTCAACTCGTCACACCCGTGTGGTCAACTCGTCACGTGCTGTGTAAAATTAAAAGGTCAACTCGTCACATGTGACGAGTTGGTCATGTGACGAGTTGACTGGCAGCCTAGTCAAATAGCCATACAGTGTGCTGACACTGTATGGTATACACACGTCGTGTACATAGTACACGAGGTGTACATAGCCACGAAAGTGTACGCGCACGGTGGATAACATATTCTCTAATACTTATTTACCGTGCGCACTCGCATGGTAAATAACATTTTACGAATACCTATTCACCGTGCGTGCGCACGACGGATAACACCACCAAGCTTCGTATATAGACAGACACACCGCAGTTACACAGTTTCTTGGTTTAGCCCAACTACTACACTGATTTCATCAGAACTTGGGACCGCTGCGGTGTTTCGTCAGATCGTCAACTAACCGATGTGCAGCACATTTTCTGAAGGAAGACAAATACTGTTTGTAACAAAGGATACTAAGAGCCAACATTTTTGACGGCAAATCAAAAGCTACTACATCTCCCTGAATTTTCAAACCATGACACGTTTCACATGAAATTGTCATGCCCACTTTAAAGTACTCGGCATCCGCCATGTTTATTATTCTTTCATAAAACGGAAATAGAAGCAACGAGTCGAAAATAGTGATGTTAAAATGTACAATCCAATCCAATCCAATGTGATGTTACGGGTAACTTACGGGCGCAGGAATTCCTCTCTGCCCGCATCTCAAATAACATAACATTAAGCACAAACAGGTAGACCTCCGGTTCCTTTTAGATCTGATTTGTAGTCATAAAAAACACCTTGGTTAGTCCAGTATTTATCAAGACGATTCTTAAATGCATTAAGAGAGTCAGCCTCCACAACGTCATCTGGTAAACTATTCCAGATATTAACAACTCGGGAAACAAAGGAATATTTTCTAATATTGTAGTGACAATTTAATTTTTGTAATTTATATTTATTGCCTTTAGTTGTATTAAAGGAGCGAAAATTAAGTTGTACCACAGCATGCGAGTCATAAAAATTATGTACTATTTTAAAAACCTCTATCATGTCGCCTGGCAAACGTCTATATTTCAATGTAGGAAGTTTGAGCTGACGTAAGCGTTCAATTTTAAACATTTAAATACAATTTCTGAGCAATAACTAACTAATTTACTATACAACAGCAGCATTGATGGTCACGCAGTGAAACTGTAGCCTGTGGAGCACAAGATCTTCATAAGATCTTTTATACAGTCCGTTCATGGCTGGTTGGACGCCAACGGTACCAGTGCAAGACAAAGTTCGGAATTACAAATAAGCC
>Ga0209363_1001277_pt1 | contig 11826 bp, 5 predicted proteins | sample WorMetexBAHAMAS3_FD_187385 | JGI IMG/M metagenome (GOLD analysis project Ga0209363, IMG submission 187385) | Marine gutless worms symbiont microbial communities from Max Planck institute for Marine Microbiology, Germany - Inanidrilus exumae... | ecosystem: Host-associated > Annelida > Digestive... | reverse complement strand
GATTACTCAGCAGGCGTAGCTTCACGAAGCTGCCATGCGGGTTCACACATTTACGCGGTAATCAGCATCAAAACGTTTTATGAGAATACAGCAGCTTTACTGAAACAATTATCTCGCGTAAGCAGCGTGCAACGTGTCAACTTTCGCGAGGACAGCGCCGCCGCCAAGCGGGAATTACTCAGCGACTCAGAACATTAAAGTCAGATCCGCGCCAGCCGCCTGTGCGCCCGGGCCGCCAGTCCTGGCGTGTCGATTGGCGGCGTGCACAGTGGCGGCGTGGGTGGTCGTCCATCGGGCGGCATCTGGAAGGACATCGGCAGCGAAGTGACGATCCACGTACGCGTGCCGTACTGCGTGGTTCGGCCGAAGGGCACAACGATCCGAGGCCTGCATGGGGTATACTTCTCCCCCGCCACCAGCTCGTATCAAAAGTCGTTACAACAAGGTGTCGCCCCAACGGGACGTAACACGACTGGCCCGCTGTGTGCTGCCCCCCGGTCAGTTACGTTGTATATGCGCAGCGTTACAGACGACGCCGACAGAAGACAGACGCTCACGACCGTTACTAGTCTGGCCCTCCTACACTATGTGTAAGCGGTCCAGTAACAACGCTGTAAATTCAGAGACTGGCGAGTGATGAGTTGGTCAGCAGTGATGCAGGCAGAGTGCAGAATGTGCGCTCTGCGGGTGGTCGAGTAACATGAACGGAGAGAGGCCAAGAGAATAAATGCTTGCGCTTCGCGGCTTCCTCAGTTAGCACAGTATGCCGGTCACTTTCGACCCCCTCCCACCCGTTCCTCTCCGACTCGACTATGCGAGGCTGCTTTGTTAAGTAGCGTTCTCAGTGCGGCCGTAACAAATCATCCAAAATGGTTCACTTTCGACGGAGTTATTGCCGAATGCGTGAAGACCGTCTTTGCACCATAGAGTATTTACGATATAGGCTCTTGAGCCTATAGTAAGACAGCAAAATAAGTGTTTTGTATTAATCGGTAATCGGCCGATTGTCAGGCGCCGATTATCGGCCGACTGATAATCGGCCAGTGCCTTATCGGTGCATCTTTACCGCAAAGTATTTTACGCAATTCCGCAAAGTATAAATACCCGATTGGTCCAGGTGCACGATGCAGAAGCAGTGATGCCAAATGCCCCTAAACCAAAATGCTCCAATGTCAAAACTCAAAACATCTCATTGATGAAACAGAATGTGTTGAAAATCCAAGGCCTTGGCAGTCCTCAGCTAACAAGTTGCTGTACGCTGCTCATACTGCAAGAGATACTTGTTTGGTTGCTCAAACTAGTGCATCTAAGGACTATTGATTTTGTGCCGTATAAATGTGAGTTACAAAACAGGTCATTTCGGAGACGTTATTAAGGTGTACCTTATAAGATGCTGGTCGAAGTCTGTCACAGAAACTGTTGAGTGCGTTCACTGTGTTCTAACTTTTCTGATGTTGTTGATGATCATGGTATTCTGGTGACTAAGCTGTGTCGACTTTACTTGTTTTTCGGTGTGTTGTGATGGATCTTTGATTTTATATTGGAGAGAGTAATGTATGAAATGTGGTTTCAGAATGTTTTAGTTGCTGCATCTGCATGTTAACTGCTTCTGTCCTGTGTTTATTTTATATGGTCAAGATACACAGAATGGCAGTTAACAGTGCATGAAAAACGTTTGGCAGTCAGTGTCACTGCCTGAACCAACTGGAGTGATATTATCCCAGTATTTTTGACACATTGATGCCACTGCTTGTAAGATTGGCTTACGCATTAGTACTATTCTGTTAACAGAGTAGCAGCAGCAACGTATCTTGCTGTCACACTTTTAACAATTTTGGCAGGTGGTGGATTCTTCATAAGGGCAACAGTTTAATGTGTATGTCACATTGGCTGCTGCTGCCGTCGTGAGTCACAAGTGACATTAACCAGCATGGCCATAGCAAGAGAGTCTAGCAGAGTGATGAATGCTGTCACAACTTGTGACAGCATTCATCACTCTGCTAGACTCTCTTGCTATGGCCATGCTGGTTAATGTCACTTGGTTGTGCACACTATTTTATCTTTCATGACTTTTCTCAGAAAATGCAGATTAATACTGGACAGACCTTAAAAATGTGCAAAATAACAGTATGCTGGTTTCTTATCAATCACGTAATTATGACGTCACAGCTGAATAGTGGATTCACTTTACAGCGCGTTTTGGGGTGTTCACACGTTTGGCTATAACTCCGCCGAAAGTTAACCGATTTCGATGAAATCTGGAGCAATTGAAGTACATTGTCCGGGGCTGGCCCCGCACACTATCAACAGCTGCTGGAGAACTGGGTAAGCAAGTGACGCAATGCATGATTTCACTGATTTCCCCTTGGCCAAATTTCACAAAATTTGAACACAACACGTTGATCGGTGTCACAATGAAAACTTTTAGAACAGAATTATAAAAATTTCTTCATAAGGGGTGGTTTTGTCCAAAAATACGCAAAATTTTCTCAAACGTTTTAAACATCTTGCAACTTCAGGCTGCCATAATTCCACAATGATTACAGATCACCGGAAATTCACTACCAAAATGACCCTCTGCATGATTTCTAGTTTTCATCTTTACCGTTGGAAACAAGTCATTCCCCTGGTCAGTACAGTCTGTACATGAAACGTACTTCCAAATGTTTTTGACATGTTGTATGTGGGACATGGTTGACAAAACGGCAGATAACGTTGACATCAGTCAGTTGCAGGCAGCCAATCACCATCGACTACTGAGTCACGTGACACTGACACTAGCCATCGTCAAATGCAGGAAGTAAACAGCTTGTGCACAGATAGCCGAGCACTTCGAGCCGAATTCTGTATTGTGGGCATTCCAGACAATAAAGCCATCTAGTTTTGTTTTGTCATTGGGAAATTCATGTTGTTGCAAATGAGTATGAGAACTGTTTGAAGCAAGTAATTTGCGTCGTTGTGAAAGAGCTGTTGGTATTTTGTTTTTGGTAGAAATTCTGGCGAAAAACTGCTATATTTGGTTTCCGTTGGGACAGCTCTAAACCATAAACAACACCAAACTGGCTGATGTCGGTTTAAAAATTTATGTAAAATGTCAAGTTACAGAAAAGGTCATTGCTTATCACGGCACGTACCAGTAACATAAAGTACTGCATGTGATATTGTACAGGGCTAAAGGTTTGAGTATTACTGGACTATCCAAACAGAAGACAAGTATAAGGATTAAACCTACTTAATGGCAGCCACAATGCAGTGCACTGGCTGACGCTGAACGTCAGTAACAGAGAAGCATATAGGCACAGAGCAATGCGGACATGCCAGCAGAGATACTAGGCTACAGTAGTAGAATGTTTGTGTGGGTGAGACGTGATGAATGTATGGAAACAGAGCAGCTGTTGTGTCTTGTCAGCGTGCAAGCAAACACTCAACTTCCTCTCACTGGCTGCTGTTTGCCTAGTGCCCTAATCACTTCACTTGTATCCTGCGTAGACCTACTGGCGTCTGGCTGATAATGCTCATTTCACCGACCACGCTGTGCACAGTATTTTGTTGAACATTTGCTCAGAAAGTCCGTACGTATACTGCCGTGTAATCTGTATTATTGAGCAGGAATTTAGTGACATTTATGATTAGCGTGCAGTTGAGTGTGATCCGGCTGTGAATTTCTCTTCCATTTGAAGCTTGCCAGCTTGAAGTCCCATCTAAGCAGTCTTCAATTCAGCTGGTTATCTCAGGCTCAAATCTCAGCCCGTCCTGTTTTTATCTCACTACACTGCACCGCTCTGTTTTTATTCGAGTTATCTGCTTTTAGTTTCCTGCACAGCTAGCTTTCTCGGCACGCATCTGCTTATTACTCGTTCGTGGTAATGCTGGCCATCGAGTCAGCATCGTCATCGGCAGAAGAAAAATAAGAAGAAGAAATGTTTGTGTATAGTTATCTGGTTACTTTTGGCATTATTCATTGTGACAATTATTGCGAATAGCTGGAATAGTCATCAACACGGCGAACATGAAACAATTAACGTAATAGATAAACCGCGTTTTGCCGCGATGTGGATGATGAATACAACACATAGCACGGCAGTGTAGTAGCTATTCATGGCATGTTGTTGACGAGGGATATGGCAAGGTCTCCGGCGGATACGCTCCCATGTTTATATGGTTATGGCACGGTTGGCGAGCTGTTAATTACGTAAACAGTGCGGACAGGCGATAAACCCCGCTCATCTGGTCACGTGATCTGCCGGCGCCGAGCAGTAACTGCAGCAGCGGTAGCAATAGTAGTTATGTTCTGTTGTGGCCGTATGTGCTTCCTGTCTACCGCATGTTCACCTCATTGACGATTGTACCGCAACTACAGCGTAAGTAGTAATAATAAAAGTAAATTTATGCAGGGCTTCTATATATAAAACCCCAAGCGCGCCGGAGAAGAACTGAAGGAAGGGAAGAGAAAGTTTTGAGGTGGCGATGAGGATATAGAGACTGTCTTTGATTTGCCACTCGGCGAGTTCCAAATGGATGGACCACTAGAAACGAACCCCGTCCGCAGTTAAATTAGGTTGTTAATTACCGTGCAGCGCCCAGACCCTCTGTCGCAGCTTACATGGAACGAACCCGAATGTTATTATATAATGCAGATTAATACTGGATATATATATAATGTTATATTATATTAGATCGCCCGTTCTGTGAACAATCGATCTTATGTTTTGCGCATGTTTCTTTTTTTCCCAACTCACTTTTTCCGACGTCTGGAAACCGACATTTTTGAAACTTTTCCACATGACGTGGCTTTACTCGAAAAAGAATCACTACTATGCCGATTTCCTAAAAGTGCCCCCTATCTAAAATGACGTGCGAAAACCCCCGAATTTCGTCCAATCTCGTGTCTAATCGCAACATATTATGCGACGTCACTCGTAATGTGGAAGGAAAATAGAAAATCGAAAACGATAGTGTTCATCAGTGATTAGTAGCCTATATGTTCACCAAATTTGGTAGGCGTCGGTTAAATAGTGACGGAGATCAACGCGGTAGTTTATGCGGGGGGTGGGAAAATTTGGCTGTTTTTGACATAATAGCGCGCTATATCTCGGTAACTGTACAAGATAGCCCTATCATTGCTGCTAATGACTATTAGAAATCATGTGTGGTCTAATAATGGTGACATTGCCAATGACCTTGAGTGACCCCTAACCGCCCCAAGTACCCCTTTTTATAAATTTTGAGGCTTCTGTTTTTTTTCCCTACTCAATATATATCTCGCTGCCATGAACTACGAGGAGAAAGCGATGACGCATATTGGGCTTCCGAACCGGACCGAAAGTTAAATTTTAAACTTTTGAAAATCCAAGATGGCATTCACTAACGGATGAACACCTGACTGAGCAGCATTGACAGCCGGTGTTCCTATTCAGTAAGCCGATTGTGAGCATTCATGTTTGTTGTTTATACTTCGAATTGTCAGGGCCGAAACTGCACAAGTTGGGAATTGACACGTTAATTACTAACATTCTAGTTGGTAATAATACTGTATAAAAACAATCTGTGTCTGTCTGTCTGTCTGTCTGTTCTTTGTTCTTTATTCACAGCCACAGTTTTGAGCGATTCTGCACGAAATTTGGCATATGGCATTTTTATACCGTACAGATAGTCATGGGTGTTAGCAAGCGCCGCTTGAGCCCGCGGGCTCGCGCTTAGCGCACCAAAATCGGCAGGCGCGACAGATCGAGCGCTGAAGGCAAGTGAGCTCCGTCGGGAAATTTGAAACTAGCGGCCAGCAACCGGAACGGATCGAGCGCCGTAGGCACGAGGTGTGACCCAAGCGCCGTAGGCGCGAGGGTGGAGCGCTAGTATTATTATATAGGTATAATGTCCTGGTCTGCTTTGCTTGTGAATGTCACTTAATGATAACGTTTTAAGAGTAATTATTTGCTTACTTACTATATAAACGTTTCAGGACGACGATGATAAGGAGGTAGACGTGATTTTTGTATTGTCTTCAGCATGTCTCTGTTTACTTTTTAAAATATGAACTATGCGTACGTGTGTGAAATAGCACTGTGCTGTTTCTGACTTGTATCTATGCCGAGATAGGCTTCGAGTGTTTAAAAGATCTGCTGAACACTGTCTGGGTTTCTTGTGTAGTATTTGTACGACTTTTACGACAGTGTCGGCTAAAGCCCTGTCCACACCAGGCACACCTGCAACAATGTCGAAGCAACATTGTTGAATGCTACAAGTTGAACGATTCTTTCGACAATGTCGAACGTTGCTCCGACATTGTTGCCGTTTTTGTTGGGGAGTTTCGTCCCGTCGACAAATTCGATGCAAATTGAACATGTTCAATTTTTTCGCATTTGTCGACAGGACGAAACTTTGTTTGACATTGTTGCCATGAGCGGCAACATTGTTGCCGAAAACGGCACTCGGCAACAGTGTTGACGCAACATTCGACTTTGTCGAAAGGACGAAATTTTGCGATGAACTCGTACGACATTGTTGTTTTTGCAACAAAGTCGAACGTTGCTTCGACATTGTTGCTTGTTGCTTCAGCATTGTTGCTGGTGTGGACGCGGCTTAAGGCACGATGTTTTCGAGCTGTCCTTTCTCCGCGTTCGTTCGTCCTTTCGTCCAGACAGATCTTGTCGTGTTATCACTTCATCTCATGAACAGTTTGCGCAATTTTAATGAAACTTACACGGAATATTCACTAGCCCCTGCTGATTAGATTCTGGAGGTGAAAGGTCGAAGGTCAAGGTCACAGCGGGCCGTCGAGATCAAATCTTGTGACCACCATACCATGAGCTACTTGAGCGATCTCGATGAAACTTACAGGGAATAACCACTATCCCATACTGATGACCTGTTTAGATTTTGGAGGTCATAGGTCAAATATCAAGATCACAGCAGGTCGTCGAGGTGGCGAAGTCATCCACGTCGAATTCCAGTCCATCCGCTAGTTTCAGTCTGTGAAACATTGAATGCTGTTTAGCATATATAGAGAGCCGGGGTCAGCAGTGCGGAGTCGCTTTCGTAGGATTTAGTTGGTGGATCAAAAAAGATCAAGTGCAGTGGCTGATTTTTTTCCTGGCCGCCATCATGCAGTGCCTTTAAAATGCTATAATTGCTCTCAAACAGTGGCGTATCGACCGGGGAACAGGGGGCGTGTCCTCCCAGATTTTAGGCCGAGGGGGGACAGTCATGCAAAAGTTCCCCCACATTTTGACACACGGTGATATGATAGCAGGTTTTACAAGCCAAAGTATGCACCAAAACTTGCCATTTTGAGCTCAGAAATAAAAAAGAATTCTGCGAAGAGGGCATAGCCCCCTCCTCCGGTGGGAAGTGGACACCCCCTCCCCGCACTTCACCCCTTCTGCGCCTCGTTCCTCGCGTTCGCCATGATTCGTCCCCCACTTTTTAAACCGTGGTTACGCCCCTGCTCCCAAAACATTTTTATGGTTTTTGCCCAACATGCAGTGCAGTAGTCAGGTTAAGCGGACTCTGAGAGAGAAACTGAATGTGTGTGAGTCCTGAGTAACGTGTCTGTTTACAAACAACTAAACGATTCCGTGCGTTTAGTTGTTTGGTTTTTATTGCACTTTCTTGTCGTAGAGGTTTGTTTTTTTGTTTGGTGTCATGACAGTTTAGCTCACAGTCAAGTGTTTTTTAAACAGGATAAATCGTAGGTCACTGCACAATGCACATTGATCTAATTAATTTCACGTACTTTCGTTTTTTCTGTTTTCTGGTATTCAGCATTAAGGGAAGTGTCTTTATATTTCTGCCTTAGACAAGCACTGTTTTCCTAAGATCGCATGCGATGCTAGCTGGACAACTAGCGCTGCGTCATACGCATGTCTGTTGCATTTTAAGAGTATTCTCCATGCATGTCGAGAGTTTGCAGTTTATGTCATGCACACGTTAAATGTGGGTCTGTAAATTCATTCAGGTTAAATACTTACTGTTACTGGAACTATTAGAGCTGGATGGCGTTGCTTGTATGTAATCATCGCTACAAGAGATAGCTTTAGAAAAGCATTTTCTTTAAAATGCAACTTTTTTTAGTTGGAATTTATGACATTATTGTCGCTGCTATGTCGTCGGGAAGACAGAAAAAAGGACTTTTTATATATTTCGAAATTCTTGGTTATAGGTTTCTACTTATTGTTATCGGGGCATCACCGCAGAAAATGTGGAAAGTCACAGCATACCGATTTCTACGAAGATACAACTAATGAAAGCGCTATAGTGTGGCTTGTAGCTACGTAAGGTTGTAAAAGCTGGGCACTCAGAAATAATGAAGAAACACGTCTTGACACCTTTGAGAAAGGGGCTGAGAAAGATTTTTGCAGGTTTCGTGAACAGCAAAGAAAAGAAATCAGTGGGTTCTTAACAAAGCTGGAGTAAAGAGGGAACTGTTAGGCACTGTCAAAGCAAGGAAGCTAGTATGCTATGGTTACACCATGATGAAACAGAAGGGAGTTGCCTGGAGAAAGAGATAAGGGAAGGAACAATGCCAGGTGCACACAGGCGAGGAAGACCATGCATGGCCTGGATGGACAACATCAATACGTGGACAGGACTCCCCATGCAAAAGTCAGTCAGAATGACAGAAGACAGAGATAAATGGAGAAAGTACGTTCATGGTGTGGCCAACCCTCTGATCGAGGACGGCTAAAGAACAGAACAGACTTGTTGTTAATGGCGGCTACGAGAAAAATACACAAAAATAGGCTATATCGGGGACTAGGTCTTGGGTGAAGATTTAGTTCCGCCGTGTAAAGGGTGGCCAACAATACAGTAACCACTCGACCTCGTTGCTTTACTGTTTTGGAATCCAAGTTTGAAAAGTGACGTCATAGTATAGTTATATAGCTCTGGGGCCCGATTTACAAAATGTTTTACGACAAACTTAGGAAAAACTTAGGATAAAGTGTCACTTAGGAAAATCTTAAGATAAACTTAGGATGAACTTACGCAAAACTTAAGATCAACTTAATAAGGAAATTGCAATTTGTGAAAAATAACTTAACATTTATTCACAGAATTGTCTGCACATATATAGGAAGAACTTAGTAAGTTATAAAATTGCTTTAGTAAATTACGTGTAAAAATCTATGAAAATCTTAACTGTATAACTTAGGATAAACTTAAGATAAACTTAGGGAAAACTTATGATAAACTTAGGATCTTTCCTAAGATTTTTTGTAAATCGTCCCCCTGGGGTAGAAAACGTTTTTGTAATCTGTGATGCATGACCTTTTAGAACAACAAAGTTAGCTTTTATGCTGAGATATAGGCCTACTATACAGAGTGCACATTTCTGCGCTAGCTGTCAGTGAATTAAGAGTCGTTTTGGCGGCAACTAGAATTGTAGATTTGCTGACAATGTCAGCATCGTGCGACAGCACCGTCAGCACGTCTGTCGTGGCGAAAGAGTAAAGCCCCGTCCACACCAGCAACAATGTCGAAGCAACGTTGGATTTTGTTGCCGACAACGGCAACAATGTCGAACGAGTTTTGCGTTGAAATTTCTTTTTTTCGACAAAGTCTAATGTTGCTTCGACAAAGTCGAGCGTTGCTGGTGTGGATGGGGCTTAAGACTGTCCGTCGCGTCGATCCGCGTAAAGCAGTGGAGGTCGAATGAGCCGAGGAAACACTGAAAATAGGCTATTGTGACGCGTCTCACTGTGTATGGTGATGCTTTTGGCTATCCTACGTTTAGTCTGAAGCGTCACGAGTATATACGCCGATTGCAGTAAAGATGACCGGCTATGTATATTGTCGACGTTAAAGATTATGTTCATCATGTGAATATGATGAGTGACGTATAAGCTCAAGCTCCAGCGATTAAATTACATTTTTGCATTGTTTGAAAGACGTTCGGTGTCACTTAAAATGTCGTATTCTGTCTGTTTGCAAGCAACCAACAACGCTGACCAGTGGAGTGTGGCGATTTGACTAATGACATAGCGTCCAGTAATTCCGAATCATTTCATTTTGGGCGTCAAAATCTCCAAACTTTGGGGGACCCGCCCCTCCCCTAAAAGATTGACTGCCGTGTGAGGTACTGAGTTTGGTTGAGTACGGAGGTGACGTGAGTTTGATGGCGCGGTGTAGAGGCCGACGCTGTTTCGTCGTCTGATGGGTGCGATGAAGACCGCATCCCGGGAGACGTTGGCTTCAGAGCACTCGGATCCTGGCGCTGCCATGGCTCCCGGTAACGGCGCCGTGAGCGGCCGCAACGTGAGTCCGACCGGATCGCCTTATCAACGACACCGACATCCCGACCTGCGAGAACACAGCCCCTCACCTTGCAGGTATTCAGGGTGACGCAGAAACAGCGCACCGTGCAACGAGAGTGTTATAGGAACTGATGAACAGCAATTGCACATGATATCACATTGAACTGATAAATAGGTCTTGTGGTTGTTGGTTAGTTTCCACCATGTAGCCGCTAGCGTAATAACTTACACGGGCCTAATTTAGTTTGGTCTTGCGGTGTGATAGTTGTCTCCCCCTCTTGTAGGCGCTGGCGTAATAATTGAAATGAGCCTCTCGATCCCGTTCCATTTTTGGGTAGCTGCTGAACAAAAAGGCGGCCAGGATTGAGGTTAATGTATCGCTGGGTAGGGATAGCTCTCCACCCCTGACCTTTCGTCTCTGATATAGCCATGTTATTGTTGAAAAGGGACGTTAAACTCAAACTAATTAACTCATTGTTTGCGTGTGCAATGTGTGCGTGTGTTCAGCATTGACAAGGCGCTTCGTACAGGCAATGGATCTGACCCGGCGTTGTCTGCACAGAACGGCATTTATCGACAGCTGCAGGCTCATCAACAGGTCTCTACAGCTGCACTTTTCAATTACGAATCGATACGATACGATACTGTGCTCAAAAGCTGACGGGAAAGCCAGCTTAATCTGGCGTACGGCATCCAAAAACGAAAGAATAAGGAAAAACTAAAAAGAGTAGCTCAGAAGATTTAAAGCATGACCTTGACCTTGATTTGTCCCACATCCACAATGCATTGCTTCACGTGCTAACGTGATCGCTGTTTGTTCTCAGCTGCTGATAACATGTCTTCCCAGCTGAGTGGAAGCAACTCATCATTACGCATGCCGACAGTAGTAGCGGGGTACTGTTTTCACGGGTGTTTCTCTGTCTGTCTGTCTTTTTTTCTGCATGATATCTCAACAACTGCTGCAGCTAGGATCACCAAACGTGACATAGAAATGTTCCACCACGACTCCTGGAAACCCATTGATTTTTGGATCAAAAGGTCAAAGGTCAAGTCAAAAGTTACAAAAAAGTGCCGGCGTGGGTTTTTCCACTCTGGTGACTCCCAGCTTCTTTTCGTTTGAAATACAATGATGTATTTAATACTTTGTAAGGTCACCTTCATCACGTTACATTTAATCTGTAGATCTGGGGCTCGATTTACAAAAAAAATCTTAAGATAAATCCTACGTTTAGCGTAAGTTTTCGTGAGTTTATCTTAAGTTTGTCCTAAGATATTTTGTAAATCAGGCCCCTGACAATTAAAATTCTTAGTGTACCGTTCACAGTACATTCTTACCGGCTTATCCTTTCCTGCGTCTCGTTTTTATCGTGCGACGTTATACTGGCACAGTATAACTGTCGTCGTGTGTCTGTCCGTCCGTATGTCTGTCTGTCACAAGCCGGTATTGTTTCGGACTCAGTGGCCAGCGACGTGGTTTTCCGTGTCACCGTGTATATGTCTGTGACCGTGTGTACTGGCAGCACGTGATGCGGAAGTCACCGGTTGCTATGACGACGGGAAGCAGGTCGCCGGTTGC